>Ga0307508_10000785_pt1 | contig 37426 bp, 32 predicted proteins | sample 9_EM_MG_FD_203089 | JGI IMG/M metagenome (GOLD analysis project Ga0307508, IMG submission 203089) | Populus trichocarpa ectomycorrhiza microbial communities from riparian zone in the Pacific Northwest, United States - 9_EM | ecosystem: Host-associated > Plants > Roots > Unclassified | place...
CCTTGCCTTCGCCCTCCTTTCCTCCGCCTTCTTCTTTTCCTTCTCTTCACTCTCCTTTGCGGGATCCCACCGGCTGATGTCCCACCCGGTGGTCTCCATGCTCGTGTCGGCCCTCGGGTCGGCGGCACCCTGCACCTCCCATGCGATGAGCTCGTGGTCTGACCCGGTCGCCTCCTCATCAAGCAGACACCAGTTCAAGTCCATGTTAGGCGAGGACAGGGTGAGATCAATGATCGAGTGGATCTGCGCCCCCGTTCCTATCCTTGTGGCCTCCTCTGTGTTCCACACATAGAGACCCTCGTTCTCTATGAGCTGCTCCCAAAAGATGTGGTTTCTGTTGCGTGCTGCCATGGGGTTCCACATCTTGCTGTGAGCATTCATGTCACCGGCGACAATGACTTGCCTGTGTCTGACAATTTCGGTCCAGGCCGCGCGCTGCGCTGGTCTGTTCCCCTCTCTGCCTTCATGCCGGTCATACACGTTGGCGATGATAATGGCTTCCCCGCCCGGGGGAACCACCTCCACCACCTGCACGTGATTCCGGCACTCTCCTGCCAGTTCTTTCAACTCCGTCACCCGGCACCTCGATGCCCGGTTGATCGCTATCCAGCACTTTGCCGCCGCGCCCTCATCTCCTCTGATGAACGTGAAGCTGGGGTGAGAGCGTGTGCTATCCTTCTCTTTCTCTCCTCTCGGCTCCTGAATGAGCACCAAATCCACCTCCCTCTTCACTGCCGTCTCCAGCAGTGCCTCCAACACCTGTCCTCCCCTGGCGCAGTTGTGCTGCAGGGCCTTTAGCAGCATTGGTCCCTGGGGGCTCGCCATTATGCGGCCATGGGTGGGGCGATGCCACTTGATTCCATGCCGCTGGCCGTGGTCTCCATCGGGTCCTCCTTCCACTCTGGTGTGGGTGCCGCTGCTTCATTCCCTGGGGTCCAGTTAATCGGGGGCGGGCTATCCCCATTGCGGGGGGGGGCCTCCGGGCCTGGCCGCTCCAGTCGGGCCGTCTGACGTTGCGGGGCCTGGCCCCCCTCCCGCCGGGGCCCGCCCAGTCGTCTCTCCCGCGCGATTCCGATTGCCGCTTGCTTCGCCCGACATCGGGCGTCCTGGGCGGGGTGCCTTCCGCCACAGTTGGGGCACATCAACTCTGTGTGGGGGCAGATCCCACCGGCTTTCCCGCAGGTAGATACCTCGCACCTGTGTGCTTCCGTCCGGTGTAACCCCGAGCAGACCGCGCACACTGGGGCCCCCCTCTGGTGGCAGCGGAACTCGCTGTGTCCCCATCGGCTGCACCTGGTGCACAGCGTGTCCGCCCTGTCCGCGATGAATGGGAGGGCCCGGAACCTCACCCCTGCCACCCACATCTGCACCAGCATCTTGTTGCCTGCAGCCTTGCTGCAAACTTTGAACACCACCGAGGCGGCTTCCTGTGGGAGTGTGCCCGCCTGGTAGTGCTGCTCGATCTGCGCCTTGCTCCTCATCCACCGCATTGAAAAAGGGGGGATTTCCACCCCCTCATTCTCCGCCTCGATCCTCTCCCGGAGGTCCGCCAACCCGTTCTCGTGTCGGTACTGCGAGTAGGGGACCAAGATTTTCAGCTCGACCCAGGTCGAATTCGCGGTCACGTTGATGATCGACCTGTCTGCCAGCCTCGCCGCTTCCAGGATCTCCTTCTTGAAGGCGAGGAGCGTTGCTGCTGAGGGCCCTGCTCGCGCCGCCATGGTGAGCCTGCCCTGGGGGGAGATTTTGAAAGCCTCCGTGCGGACGTGGGCGGGAGCCACCTTGCTCAGCGCGATGTTTACCTGGGCCGCTGCTGCTGCCGCCACTGCTTGGTTGATCTGGTGCGCCCCCACTGCCCGCTCAAAGGCGATGGTGCGCTCGTCCCATGGGATGTATCCCTTAATGGGCTCCAGCCCCGTCTTCTTCCTCTCCACTTTCCCCCCTCTGCCGACCCGGTTGAATCCCTCCTCTGTCGTCTGCGGGCGCGCTGCCGCTGCCGCCGCCCTCTGCGCCCAGCTGCCCTGCTGCTGTCGCAGCTGTAGCGCCTGCTGTTGCTGCTGCTGTCTCTGCGGCTGCTGCGGCGCCCGCGGCGTCCTTGGGGGCCCTCTCTGCTGCTGGCCCTGCTGCTGCTGCCGCCGGGGTGGTGGTGGTGCCGCATGCATGCGGTCCCACTCCTCTTCCCAGTGCTCCTCCACTGCCTGCATCCCCGCCATGTGCGCGATGCACTTCCCGGCCGCCATTTCCTCCAGGAGTAGGGGATCTGTGTGAAACTGCCCCGCGTTTTTGACGATGTTTCCTGTATAGTTTTCGATTACCATGGGGCGACTGTGACGACGAGGGATGATGTTACACCTGAAGGTCTTGAGTACATAGCTAGCTAGAGAAACTGCGTATGGAAGGATAACAGAGCACGCTCAGAGAGTCTAGGAAGGAGATAAGGCTCGGAGTTAGCCTACAGCCGTGACCAGGCGGAAGGGTTTAACTCCAGAGGTGAGGGGAAGATTAGCAAAGGAGCGGTGCTGTCAAACTTGGGCTGAATTGGCGAAAGATGAAGCCACGTCACCTGCTGGCAGTGCACGAGAAAAGAGTTCAAAAAGCTGCAAGCACCCTGCTCACTGGCATGAAACCTCATCTCCCCTTATCTACACCTTGCCAGGGCCAATGAGTTGCCCACGAGGTCTATTCACCTCGGAGGAATCCAAGTCTGAGTCACTACTTCTCACGATGGCTTCGCTCAGATAAAAAGAGGACTGATTTTCACTCCGACAGAGGAAAAACCAGAATGAACCTCCTCACCCACACTACCCCCGAAAAACCACACACAAGATCTAAGATTATTCCATTGTGAATCTTCGAAAGTAGCCTGATTACCTTTGATCTCCCTGTACTCCGGTTACGAGACAACCCCAGTGTCACAGATGATCTCTATCCTTCAGATTATTTGTTGATTTATCAGGGCTAGTGAACATCCCGTGTCCAATAGCACCTTGACGGGGTGTTTCCTTTTTTCCCAATATAATAAGATGTCGATGTTTGGTCACTCGTTCCTCCGTTTTTTTGTGGCTCCAGTCCTTGGTTCCTCGTTTTTTCGTTTTCCAATGCCGCTTACTCGTTTTGGCCCTTTGGGGTGTGGTAGGTCACGGCCTCTTAAAAATCTGAGTTGTGGGATTCATCTGCCCAGGGGACTATCGGGGCGACGTCCATCTCCATGGTTTCCACCACCGATACCTTTTGTTGTTTTACGGGGGGATTTTCTCCTGCGTCCTCCTCTCATTGTCGTTTTTATCCTACGGCGGCCACTTTCCAAGATGCTGTTAGCAGCGCTGTTCCTCTTCGGGTGTTGAAGGAGAAGCATTCGTAGGTCCTGTGCCCTGTTCTTCCGCACCGCCAGCAGTCATCCTGATTCTGGCCGTATTCTTCCTGCTCCTTGGTTGAAACCCCTTTGAGGGCTTCTTCCTTGGAACCCCAGTGGTACTTTCCTCCCCACCAGGCCCAGGTCTTGTCCGGTTGTTCCATTCAGCCTTGAGCTTCCTTGTCCTTTCGGGTACTGTCAGAACTCCCTTTGTTCTGACCATCCTTTTTCTTGTCGTCTTTGGGCGGCGGCGCCCCCTTTTGTGTTTCTCTGGCTTTTTCAAGGGTCTTCAGTCTTCCTACCTGTATTCCAGCCTGATACGTGGCCTGTAGGAATCCTTTGTTGTCTTCAAACTCCTCCAGGTAGTGGGCAAAGCATATTCTCAGAATTTCTGACATCATTGCTAGGTCGATTTTTTCCTTCAAGGCTTCTCCTGTGGTCCGGGCGAAGAGGTTGAGGGCTCGGAACTCTGTTAGGTAGGTGCGGATGAATCTTTGATAGCGGAGCTGCCCCAGCTTTAGCTGCGTGTTGGCTGCTTCCCGATCGTTTCGGTATTCCGTTCTGATAGCCGCAGAGTAATTGACCCAGGTGTCATTGTCCCTTAATTCTCGGTATCGGTGCAAGTGCCATACCAGCGCTGTGTCTGTTAGTAGGGTTCCGACCCAAGCGATTTTTTGTTGGTCGATTGTTTCTGGGTAGAACCCTAGGTACATGGTGACCGATTCCCACCATTAGATGAATGCTGTTGGGCTTTTTCTGTCGAATTTCTCTGGGTTTTCCATTTTTAGACGCTAGGTGTGTATGCGTTCCACCCTGGGTTCGGTGTACTGTTAGGCCCTGTCCGCTCCCTCCACGACTAGTTGCACTAGTTCTGCCAGAGTGAATGTTGGTGGTGGGTTCCTTGGAGGTGATGGTGGGGGCGACGAAGTGGGTGGTAGTGGTGGGGATGGTGGTTCCGATGGTGGGCTCAAAGACGGACCGCCAGCTCCTGCTCCATGAGGGTTTCTCCATGGTCGGGGCCAAGCGTGTCCTGCCAGTATAGACAGGATAGCTGGTCATCTTAGCCTTCTCGTAGGAGGAGCACGGGCAAGCCGAATGGGGCTTTGTAGTGCCGGGCAGGTCGGAAGCGGCGGGGGCGTGTTTGGAGCCGTTGGAGCACTGGTACTGGAGGGTCTGGCTGGGCTGCACCAAAGTTGCAGTGGATCCAGGGATGGGGGTCTCGTTTTCGGGAATCCCAGGAGAGGTATCTGAGTGGCTATCCATCGGATTTCGTCCCTTGCTCGTCGTAGTTCTTCCTCAACTCTGTTCAATTTTCTCTGGTGGTCTGCTGCCCACAGTTCTACATTGCCTTGGAAGGTGGCCAGGTGCTGGCTTTGTGCCATGTTGGCCTCGGCTAGGAAGGCAAGGGTATCGTTTACTCTGGTGAGCTGGGTGGCTTGACATATTTGTTGCTAGTTGTCTTCATCTGTTCGTTCTAGAATGGCTTGCCAGATGTTTTGCGTGAGCATTTGGTAGGCGTTGGCTGCGTTTGCCAGCTTGCTGCGTACCCAGACTTCTGCGATGTCTTCGTTAGCATTTACTCAGTCATATACGTACTGGGTGCCTTCTGCCAATATCCAGTAGGCCTACTCAATTCGCTGCATTCGTTGGTCAGTTCTATCTATGCTGCTGCCACACAACTCGGAGAGCTGTCTCAGGTCATCTTCGGCCTGGTGTTGCTGTCATACTATGGTTCGGACCCAGACCGCGGGGTTCACCATTTCAACAGCCTACTCGGAGGTGGGTATTTCGTTGGTAATCTGGAGTTGGTCCCGAGGGGCCTCCAAGCGAAGCATGTTGAAGTCAGAGGTGGTAGACATTTTTCTTTAATATAGGTCCAGGAAGTGTCCAGTGTAGATGGTTTCGTCGTCTTCAAAGGTATACTCGCAGATTTCTTGGAATTCGTAACCGTTGAGGTTGGCCGCGAGTTGTAGAGCTGCGCAGTTAGACCAGTGTTGAGTATACCAGTTTTCGGGGGTGCAATTGATTTGCACAGTTTCTGGGATTGGTCTGTCGGAGAATTCTTCCCACTGTTCGTACTTGTCGATTTCTTCGTCGATCATGAGGAATATGTAGTCGAGTGTGTATTGGGAAGTTGGTTCGAATATGTTTCAAAGTTCGAGGAGGTATTCGTGATCTTGTTCGATGGAGGGCATGTGTTGATCTCCTTCTTCAGGAAAGTAGGGTGATTTTTGGATCAAAGATTATAGTGTGACACTGGGGTTGTATCGTAACCAGAGTGGGTGAGAATCAAAAGGTAATCAGGCTACTTTCGATAATTCACAGTGGAATAATCTTAGATCTTATGTGTGGGTTTCGGGGGTAGTGTTGGTGGGAATGTTTGTACTACCTCCTCTTCTGTCGAGGCAAGAAATTCCTTTCTTTTTTATCTGTGAGAGGCTGGCGTGAGAAATGGTGACTCATACTTGGATTCCTCTGAGGTGCGTGGACCTCGTGGACGACCCATTGGTCCTGGCAGGGTGTAGATAAGAGGAGATCAGGTTTCATGCAGGTGAGTGGGGTGCTTACAACCAGACTCTCTTCCGTGCACCGTTCGCGGGTGACGTGGTGTTATCTTTCAGGGAATCGGCCCAAGTCCGGCAGCACCGCTCCTTTGCTAATCTTCCCCTCATCTCCAGAGATATGTGTTGTAACAGCCTGGCCGGCTGGGCTCCGGGTAGCAGGACAAGGACGAGGACGGCACGTGGTGGGCGGCCGATGACAGGACAGGACAGGGTCGGCGCGCAGCGGGCGGCCGATGGCAGGACAGGACAGGGTCGGCGTGCGGTGGGCGGCCGATGACAGGACAGGACAGGGTCGGCGCGTAGCAGGCGGCTGATGGCAGGACAGGACAGGGTCGGCGCGCGGCGGGCGGCCGATGACAGGACAGGACAGGGTCAGCGTGCGGCGGTGGCCGAGGACCGGGCAGGACAAGGACAAGGTCGGCACGCGGCGGCGGCCAAGGACCGGGCAGGACAAGGACAAAAGGGTTGTTGGGGGAGGACTAAGATTCTTTATCGGAGAACAGGGAAACAAACAAGTTGTTGTGTGAGGAAGGAAAGGGAAGAAGAAAAGAAAGAAAGAAGTGGGCGACGGCTCCTTTTAAGGATATCCATCGCCTGCTTGGCGTCACTCCACATTCCATCCTCCCGCTCGGCGTCACTCCACATTCCTTCCTCCCGCATTCCAGATGGCGCCAAGGGTCAAGGCCTAGCTGGCACGCGCCGTGACATGTGTCTTACGCCCATCTTGGCGATAAGCTAAACTCCGGTCCCTATCTCCCTCATAGACTCTCTAAGTCCATTCCATTGTTCTTTTGTCAACCCATCCTCTTACTTCACTACGTACTCGAGATGTTCAAGTGTAACATGAACAGAGCAATCAAGCGATAGGATGTTGTCTTCCATCGGGAAAAAGAAAATTCGCACTCGGAGCATATACATGCTTCCAGCGCTTGTAACGCTTTCACCGAAAACCCCCTCTTGTGTATACGGGAATTCTCACAAATCAGCGTTGCAACGAAAAGTATTCGTAACAACGCTGACATCAACCATTTCCATTACCAATGCAGGTCGCGTTCATTAATGAAAACCTGAGATTACGAACAGGATCCCATCAGGAAGATGATTGTTACACCCTAAATATTACGGGTCGGACATTCGGATACAGACAGGGCAGGAAGGTATCGGAAACTCATCACACGGTCTTAGGACGGCATACCGAGACCGGGCAACCAACGCTGGCGGGGCTCGGCTCGGGTCAACCAACTCTGCCGCACCAGAAGGTCCCTGGGCCAAGTACCGGCGCAGACCAGGAAAGCGCAAGTGCTGCCGCGGAGGAAGACAACCTTGGTGGTCATCATAAGGACAAGCAATCGGAAGGAAACGGGAACACAAGAAGTTGCGAGTCTAGGTCGCGGAATAGGAGCGTGGTTATTTCCAGAGGAACAACACCACGAGTCGGGAATCGCTGTATCGTCGCAGACGGCTCGAAGGCCCGAGGCGATACAGCTGCACCCCGTGGTCGGAAGACACAAGGGATCATGCTACCACTCGCATCCTTGTCACTGACACCCGATTATGGCGATGAACTCTGGGCTCTGCCAGCGCTCGACAGTGTGAGCGTATCCCCACTTATCGGAGATGCTTACAACTATTATGAGGCAGGGCACACGCCGCACCAGGGTGGGGACGTCGAGTTGAACGAATACTGGAGTGAAGGCTTGTCCGCAAGCCGATCCTGTAGCGCTGGGTAGCCCCCGGACCAAGTACCGGCTCGTGATTCGGGAAAGTGCAAATGCCGCTACTGGACCGCACCTCAGGAACAGTTCGAGAGTCTGTTGGGAGCGATATGGGGCGGAGCGATACCTTGGTGCCCGTTGCGGCCGAGAAGGATCAGCTGGTACGGTTGAGGGCTGGTTGCTGCCAGCTCCGGTCGAGTAACGAAATCAACCCCGCACACAACCCAATTGCATCACCCAATCATGACGAGAGGACTTAAGGAGTGGCACCTGCTCTGGCCATTCTCGAGGAGATACGGGAAAAGCACTACTGTCTGACCCAATCGAGAGTTATCCTCTTTACGCTGATGAAATATAGTGCCAAGGCGAAGAGTTTTCACATCGCGGCGAGGGATAATTTCCACGCAGCACGTGACCTCGCCGAGCCAAATACTTATACAACTCCTCGCCGCGGGCGAAGGAGGAGGAACATGATCAATCGGAATCATCAGCAGAACCATGAACCACAGAACGGTCAATCATCAACGGACCACCTACAGGTCACTTAGACATCGAGTCAACAACTATCCCCCTACGAGCGATGCTTCGAGCGATGCTACGAGCGATGCTATGAGCGCCGCAAGCGAGACGATGGTTAATCAGGAAGGAGACGGGAGGATACGCAAGGGGCTCAAGAGTCTAGGCGGGAGATAGGAAGGGTCTGATGGGCAACACGTCGGTCGGCACGGATAGGACCCCCATTGAGTGTATAATCCCCGAGGCCGTAGCCATGGGCTGATGTGGGGTCATGACTTGAACCCAGCTATAAGCTGAGGGAATGGTGTGGTTCATGATACCATTGGGCGGATCCTATTGTCAGACTGACCAGGACGAGTAGCTTCGGGCTCCGGCCCGCACCCGTGAGGGTCTGGTGTGTGAGCGTATTCCTTACCTTATCTTACCCGTGAGGCAGTTGTCGCGTGAGCCTTTTGGCATCCGCCGAAGCGCCGTGAGCGAGCAGTCGGGCAAGATGCCTGGCCCGTCTCGACTCGACCATTGCGCCGAAGCCCATCGAGCGAGCCGCCGGGTAAGATGCCGGGCTCGTCTCATCGAACCATCCGCCGAAGCGATACATGAGTGAGCCGTCGGGCAAGATGCCGGGCCCGTCTCAATCCGGACAATCCGCCGAAGCGCCACGAGTGAGCTGCCAGGCAAGAGGCTGGGCTCGTCTCATCGAACCACCTGCCGAAGCGACACACGAGTGAGCTGTCGGGTAAGCCACCAGGCCCGCCTCGAACGACCCGCCGAAGCGACACGAGCGAGCTGTCGGGCAAGATGCCGGGCCCGCCTCGAACCATCCGCCGAAGTGATACACGAGCGAGCCGTCGGGCAAGATGCTGGGCCCGTCTCAATCCGGACGATCCGCTGAAGCGCCACGAGCAAGCCGTTGGGCCATACGCCGGGCCTGTCTCCATCCGAACCATCCGCCGAAGCGATACACGAGCGATCCGTCAAGCAAGCCGTTGCCGCGGAGTCGCGTACGATCCGGCGCTCAAGCCACAGCCAGCGTGCGCTGCAGATATCGAACCGAACCCCTTAGATTATTCGCTGTGAATCCCTTAACGGTGGGCGAGCTTGGAAGGATTGTCATGGGGGGTGTTATTCCTGTATAATAACTGAACACCAGCGAAGACCGCGCGCGCCCCATCTCCTTCGTGAATATCGAGAAACCTGACCAGTTCAATAATACCATCACTCTGACGTTAACCGGACGTTCCAGTATCACAACGATACTCTCGGCATTGCAATGGCGATGCCTGCCATCTCAGATACCAACATAGGTCGTGTTCATTAACGAAAACTCCGTATTACGAATGGGATCCCATCGTGTAGATGATATACTCAGCGTGGTGACACCAATGCTCCCTGTCCGCAATACTCTATGCAGGTTACATTGATTAATGAAAACCTTGTATTACGAACAGGATCCGATTGTGTAGACAATACACTCAGCATGGCGACGGCAACGCCCACCATCATGGTTACCAACGCGGTATCGTGTTTACTAACGACAACTCCGTACTCCACATGGAAGCACTGCATACGCATGAGAAACCCTTACTGAGAACGCAACCCCAGCCATGTAAATGTAGGATTGCACATACAAACACACCCAAAAATAGCTAATGCCGACAATATTCTGTACATGGTATTTTAAAATAGTTTTATCTAATATAAGAATGCTATATAGAACTGATATCCTTGGAAAACCGTCTAGCAATAGAATCCATCGAAATGTGCCAGTACATTGTAAAGGGAGCAACAATAGCATTTGGCGAGGTCATCCGGTGAGAACATCCACCAAGATAACCATCAGGGTAATCCTGCGAATAATGCAAAACAAGTATGAGAATCCAGAGCAAGCCAAAAGCAAATATGGCAAGAGAACTCAGTAAAAGAATTGAGCGATGTGAGAGTGAATTGAGCGAGTGAATCCAGGGAGAGAATCTAGTAAAAGAAATCAGTGAGCGAATCGAGCAAGAGAATCAGCAAGAGAATCAGTGAGAGAATCCAGTGAGTAAATCCAGCAAGCGAATCCAGCCAGTAAATCCGGTGAGAGAATCTAGTAAAGGAATCAGTGAGAGAATCCGGCATGAGAATCAGTGAGAGAATTGGCGAGAGAAAAAATGAGAGAATCAGTGAGCGAATCCCATAGGCGAATCTGGCGATAGAATCCAATGGGAGAATCTTGTAAAAGAATCAGTGAGAGAATCAGTAAGAGAAACAGCGAGAGAATCGGAGAGCGAATTCAGCAAGCGAATTCAGCAAGAGAATCCAGCGAGAGAGTTGGTGCAAGAAACAATGAAAGAAACAGAGAGAGAATCGGGGAGAGAATTGGCGGGCGAATCCAGCAAGCGAATTCGGCAAGAGAATCCAGCGAGAGAATTGGTGAGAGAAACAATGAGAGAAGAGAGAGAGAATCGGCAAGAGAATCGGTGAGAGAAACAACAAGAGAATGCGGAGCAAGGATGCGGCATGAGAATCCAGCAAGAGAATCTGGTGAAAGAATCAGTGAGAGAATCCAGTGAAAGAATTATTGAGAAAATCGCCGAAAAAATCTAGCGATCTGAGAGTGAGTGAATCCAACAAGAGGATTGACAGGAGGTGGGATCAGGCAAGTGGCAAAATGTGATGGCGATTGTGTTACACTTGAAGAAATATCCATAGCCGAGTTAGCGAGTGACAGCGGGAGATGGGGTCACAGGTCTTCAAAAAAAGGTATGCCTTGTGAAGGAGGATCACAGAAGACAATTCAGAGAGTCTAGACGGAAGATAGAGGAACGGAGTTTAGCTTACGGCCGTAGCTCGGATACAAGAGATTAACTGCGGGATAGAGGGTAGAGTGCAAATGAGTGGAACTGGATGGGCTTGGGCTAGATCACCTCAAGATGAGGGAATCGTTATCTTCTCAAGATGAGGAGGTAGGCCATATCACCCTGACGGTGCACGAAAAAAGAGTCTGGACCAGACACCCCACTCAGCTGCATGAAAACCTAATCTCCTCTTATCTATGACCCAGCCAGGACCAATGAAGTTGCCCATGTTCCAAGCGGGGTCTGACAGAACCTCCAAGGAATAATCCACACGAGTTACCAGTTCTCACGCTGAGTCATCAACTCTCATACTATGGCTCGAAGGATAAAAGAAAGAAGTTTTTCTTGTTTGAAGAGAAAACCGAGCACGCTGAGACCTCGACTCGCCTCTACAAAAAACCTACCACCGAACCCACACACAAGATCTAAGATTATTCCGTTGTGAATTATTGAAAAGTAGCCTGATTACCTTTGATTCTCTCCACACTCCGGTTATGAGATAAATTCCAGTGTGTCAAAATCCTGCCCTGACTACTCCGTGCTGCTCGACAGGTAACGTAGACTTGACTCTTCGGGGCATTGCTCGTTTCCTCACACCCCTTTGTGTGGGCTCGTTGTCCTCGCGGTATCTGTCAAGCCCGGCATGGTTCTGTGGCGGTCTTCTCACAGGCCTTTGCATGAGCTCATAGTTCTCGCGGTATCCATCATGCCTGGCATGGTCTCGTCACGGTCTTCTCACACATCTTTGCGTGGGCTTGTTGTTCTCATGGTATCCGTCACGCCTGGTGTATTCTCGTTGCGGTCTTCTCACATACCTTTACGTGGGCTCGTTCATCAGGGAAAAAAAAATTTGCACCCCGAGTGTCCGGATGCACTAGATGCTCTAGATGTTTTGGATGCAACCTGCTTAACTCGGACGCCGCTTGCGATGGCACCGTGCATCCGGACACAGCTGCTACGGCATATGCCTTCTGTACGAGGAGTGTCAGGGCATTTGCGTTCTAGACGCAGTGCGTGTCTTCCATATGCAGAATGTCATGGCAAATGCATCCGGACGACACCTGTTATGGTACCATACGTCAGGACGTAGCTGTCAAGGCGACTGCGTTCGGACATACCTGCCATGGCATATGCTGTCTGGATGAGGAGTGTCAGGGCATTTGCCTTCTGGACACAGCGCGTGTCTTCCATACACAGAAGGTCATAGCAAATAGCATCCGGACGACGCCTGTCATAGCACCACACATCCGGACGCAGCTGTCAAGGCAACTGTGTTCGGACGCAGCTACCATGGCATATGCCATCTGGACGAGGAGTGTTGGGGCATTTACCTACTGGACGTAGTGCGTGTCTTCCATACGCAGAATGTCATGGCAAATCGCATCCGGACGAGGCCTGTCACGGCACCACGCATTCGGACGCAGCTGTCAAGGCGACTGCGTTCGGACGCAGCTGCTATGGCATATGCCATCTGGATGAGGAGTGTCAGGGTATTTGCCTTCTGGATGCAGCACATGTCTTCCATACACAGAATGGCATGGCAAATAGCATCCGGACGACACCTGTCACGGCACCACGTGTCCAAACATAGCTGTTATGGCACTGAAAATCACACGAAGCCTTACATCACATCCGCATTCTAGGACACAAGCGGCTGGCGGTTCTAGGGGTAGCGAATCAATCCAGTTGTATTCATTATATCTAACATATATCTATATACGCTACCTCACAGAGCACCCTACGCGAGCACATAGTGTCGCATCCATCATCGTGTCCAACGCTGCATCCATCATCACGTTTATTGACCGCAAGTATCACCACCTGCATACGCTGTTCTTAACATGCTTACCACAGCTCTACGAGTGTCAATGGTTAGAAGCTGGTGAGTAAGACACGATGAGTACGTTGGCACGTATGATGACGTTGTTATCACAGCTCTCAGAGTGTCAGAAACAGTGGGAAGTTGTGCAATACGACCAGACAAGTACGACGGCGAGTAAGATGCTATGGGCACAATGTCATTGAGAATGATGGCAGTCAGGATCTGGCAGCGAGTACGACTGAGAGTAAGCTGCGACAAGTACGTTAGTAAGCTTCGTAAGGTTGTTAGCGCAGCTCCCAGTTTGTCATAAACCGCGGGAAGTTGTGCCATATGACGTGATGAGTATAATGACAAGTAAGATACGATGGGTACTACGTTGATGAGGATGTCGGGCAGGACCCTGGTGGCGATGACGACAGCGAGTAAGATGCGATGAGTATGTTGGCGACCTTCGTGACATTGTCAGCGCAGCTCTCAGTTTGTCAGAAACCGTGGGAAGTTGTGCCATACAATGAGACGAGTATGATGACAAGATAAGGCGAGTACGACGTTGATGGGGAAGATGGCGGTGAGGGCCTGGCGGCAAGTACGACCGAGAGTAAGATGCGACAAGTACGTTAGCAAGCTTTGTGAGGTTGTTAGCACAGCTCTCAGTTTGTCAAAAACCATGGGAAGTTGTACCATACGACGCGACGAGAATAAAGACAAGTAAGATACGATAGGTACTACGTTGATGAGGATGGCGGTCAGGATGCCGGCATTGAGTACAATTGCGAGTAGGGTGTGACAAGTATGTTGCCGGGTTTTGTGACGGTAGCACAGCTCTCAGTGTCAGAAACAGTGAGAAAATGTGCAATGCGACCCAACAAGTACAATGGCTAGTAAGAAGTGACAAGTATGATGGTGAGTAAGACGTGACGTGTACTATAGCGAATAAGATGCAACGAGCATGATGTCAATGAGGAGGATGGTGGTCAGGACGCTGGCATTGAGTATGATAGGGAGTAAGATGCGATAAGTATGTCGGTGACTATCGTGACGTGGTTACCGCAGCTCTTAATATAGCAGAAAGAGTGGGAAGTTGTACAATGACACGATGAGTACGATGTCGATGAGTATGTTGACGATATTCGTGGCGTTAGTGCAGCTGTCAGAGTGTAAGAAAGAGCAGGACATACGACGAGACAAGTATGATGACAAGATACGGCGAGCAGGGTGTCGATGAGGAGAATGGTGGTCGTACCCTGACGGCGAGTACGATCGCAAGTAAGACGCAATGGGTATGATGTCGATGAGGAAGATGGCAGGCAGGATCCTGGCAGCAAGTACGATAGCGAGTAAGATGCGACGAGTATATTGGCGAGCTTCGTGACATTGTTAGTGCAGCTCTCAAAGTGTCAGAAACAGTAGGACAAACGACAAGATGAGTATGATAAGATACGGCAAGTAGGGTGTCAATGAGGAGAATGGTGGTCATACCCTTGCAGCAAGCACAATCGTCAGTAAGATGTAATGGGTATGATGTCGATGAGGAAGTTAGCAGGCAGGATCCTGGCGGCAAGTACGACAGCGAGTAAGATTCGACGAGTATGTTGGCGAGCTTCGTGACATTGCTAGTGCAGCTCTCAAAGTGTCAGAAACAGTAGGACAAACGACAAGACGAGTATGATGACAAGATACGGCGAGCAGGGTGTCGATAAGGAGAATGGTGGTTGTACCCTAGCGGTGAGTACGATCGTAAGTAAGACGCAACAGGTATGTTGTCGATGAGGAGGATGGCGGGCAGGATCCTGGTGGCGAGTACGTCCGCGAGTAAGATGCGACAAGTATGCGGGCGAGCTTTGTGACATTGTTAGTGCAGCTCTGAGAGTGTCAGAAACAGCAGGACATACGACAAGACAAGTATGATGTCAACATCAGGGAAAAAAAAATTGCGTCCTGAGCATCCGGATGCACTAGACGCACTGGACGTTTCAGACACAACCTACTTAACTCGGATGCAGATCGCCATGGCACCATGCGTCCGGACACAGATTGCCACGGCACCATGTGTCTGGACGCAGATTGCCATGGCACCATACGTCCAGATGCAGATTGCCATGGCATCTGCTTACCGGACGGAGCATGGCAGTGCATTTTCCTTCTGGACGTAGCCGTGTCAGGGCATTTTCCTTCTGGACACAGCTGTGTCAGGGAATTTTCCTACTGGACGCGTCCGGACGACGCGTGTCTTGGCACCATGTTTACGCTGGCTGTCAAGGCACAGAACATCCCAGTAAATACTCGGGTCGCATTCGCAAACATGCAGCGGGTTCCAGGCATAGTGACTCAGTCCAGTTCTATTCTTTATATCTACAGTATATACGTCTATATATGCTACTACACACTTCGCGTTTCCAGCAAAAGGACCCAGCGTCACACCCATCGCCACGATCATCACATGCAGTAATGCTGTTTTGACACGCGTAGCATTGCTCTGTGTGTCGGAAACAAAGGAAAGTTGGCAAATACTATACGACGCGATGAGCATGGCGACTATAAGGAGGATTGCGATGAGGACGCCGGCGGCAAGGACAATAGCAAGTAGGATGCGGCGAGTATGATGGCGAGCTTTGTGACATGGTTAGCGCAGCTCTCAGAGTGACAGAGACACCGGGAAGTTGTAGAATACACAGTGACGAGTACGATGTCAATGAGGATGCCGGCAGCGAGGACGATAGTGAGTAGGACGTGGCGACTATCAGAGCGACTAAGACGCAGCAAGGACAATAGCGAGCAGGATGCGGCGAGTATGATGGCGAGGTTTGGGATATGGTTAGCACAGCTCTCAGAGTGACAGGAACAGTGGCAGGAACTGGTACAATACAATGTGACGAGTACGATGTCGATGAGGAGGATGTCGATAAATTTGATGGCAGTGAGGATGGCGGCGAGTATGATGGAAACGTGAAGAACGATGACGAGAATCTAGGACAAGGTGAAAGGAGAAGAAAAAAGGGGTCTACGTAGGAGCGATGAGCAAGCTGAACCTTGTGTAAGCGCTAGTGTTAGTAATAGCTTGGCGCTTTGCATTGACATCATACTCGATACGTCGTACTCACTATCTTTCTTGCTGCCAGCAATATCAATGATATTGTACTCCTCACCTCGTATTGTACCACTTCCCGCCACTGTTCCTGTCACTCTGAGAGCTGTGCTAACCATGTCCCAAACCTCGCCATCATACTCGGCGCGTCCTACTAGCTATCATCCTTGCCGCGTCTTACTCACTTTCATAGTCGCCATATCCTACTTGCTATCGTCCTCGCTGCCAGTGTCTTCATTGACATCGTACTCGTCACTGTGGATTCTACAACTTCCCGGTGTCACAAAGCTTGCCATCATTCTCGCCGCGTCCCACTTGCTATTGTCCTCGCGGTATCTTACTCGCACTCATAGTCGCCACGTCCTACTCGCGAACATCCTCGCCGCGTCTTACTCGCTCTCATAGTCGCCACTTCCTACTCGCTATCGTCCTTGCTGCCCGCGTCCTCATTGACATCGTACTCATCACTGTGTATTCTACAACTTCCCGGTGTCTGTGTCACTCTGAGAGCTGCGCTAACCATGTCACAAAGCTCGCTATCATACTCGCCGCGTCCTACTCACTATCGTCCTCGCCGTGTCTTACTCGCTCTCATAGTCGCCACATCCTACTCGCTATGCCAACACACCCCCGACGAAACTCAACACCAGAAAACGCCAAGACTTTCAACCGACCCACCAAATCTCGCGACCACTAAGACTTCATGGGCTCCACAATGTCCGGCGAAGCGACCCTACCGAGCGAGGCAGCCCCGTTGGTGACAGCTGGCGCCGGACCGAGTGAGGGCTCCCTTCTGAGGGAGCTTGTGGGAGGCACAGGAGGGTACAGGGAGGAGGAGATAGTGGACGACAGTGGGAGCGAGCTCAGCGAGTTCGAGAGCAGTGAAGTGGGGATGGAGGTGGAGGAAGAGTGGGAGGGGAAGGGCCGCGGGAGGCCGAACTTCAAGCACGCCACCGCTGGCGCTGGGCAACAGCAGAGCATGCAGGAATTTTTCCGGCACGGAGGCGATGACATTTTCGACACACCTGGAAAGTCGGTCATGGGGGGAGCACTTGCCCACTCTCTTGCAGCAGCCGCAAGCAGCGTGCAGGAGGTGGGAACAGTGGAGACCCAGAACTCTGCCAAGAGTTCTGGGGAGGGGGTCGGGAAATTGGACGTGGGGGCAGACGAGTGGGCAGAGGAGGTGGCCGACGAGGTTGAGATGGGGGGCACGGTGGATTCTGAGAGGTTGAGAACCGCGTCACCCACATCAGCACGCTGGCAGATACCGACACCAGTGCTGGTTACACCGACCAAGGGCAGCAAGAGGATGGCGATGGGTACCCTGCGGCCCAGCCAGCTCTGCCGGCCAGTGGCGCGTCCGATGCCCACTGGGTTTGCGGCAGCCTCGGTGCTGGAGCAGATCCTAGCAGCCATAGCTGGGCTGGAGCGGAAAATGGAGGAGAAGGTCGGGGCGCTGGAAGCGCGGATGATCGTAGGAATGGGAGTGCTGGTGGCCGGCAAAGGTGAGAGAGAAGTGAGGATGGCAGCGAGGCTGATAACAGATGCGGAGGAAAGGGAGAAGAGGCTGACCGCAAAGCTCCTAGCCACCGAAGGCATAGAGAGGGAAATGCTGGAGAAGGCGAGCTGGGATATCAAGCAGTGGATGGACCTGGCGGAGCTGATGGAGAGAAGGAGGGTGGAAATAGGGGAGGTGAGGAAGGCAGTGGAGATGCTGGCGGTACAGCAAGCAGCAATGTCGGTGCAGCTACTGAGCGCGAGGACCGCCGCCGCGGAGCCAGAAGCAATGGAGGGAGTGACAACAACCCGGCAGGAGGAGGATGAGGACGAGGTGGAGGAATGGAGCGATATGGAAGGAGTGGAACGGGAAGGCCTTTTCGGGTCAAAGCATGCGCCGGCGCTGGGGGAGCCAGTGCCTCCTATGCCACCAGCACCAGAGATGGGGGGGAGGAAGAAGGAGAAAGGAAAGGCGAAAGTGATGCAGATCGCCGTACCACCAGCCCCAGCCCCAGGCTGCACCTGTACGCCGAGGGGCTCAGCATGGCAACAGAGGTGGCAGGCGGCCGCCGATACAGCTAAGGTGGTGAAGCTGGAGGTGGCGGCGCCAATCCAGTCGATCTTGAAGTGTCCTGAGACAGTGGAGGCGGAGAAGAAGCAGGAGGAGAAGAGGAAAGAGGAGGTGGCAAAGAAAGAGCAGGAAAAGGTAGCGGGAGCGGTGGAAAAGGCAGCAGCAAAAGCCGAGGTACGGAAGAGATGGGAGGCAGGGAGATTTAATGTGGAGGAGGAGGAGGTGTATGGCAGGGCAATGCGTCCGATTTCGAGCCTCGCTGACGACAGCCACGGCCTCGAAGAGATGGCAGCAGGGAAGAGGATCGCACACATGGCGGGAATGTGGGCGCTGGAGAGCCAGTGGGAGGAGGAATGGACCCGCACCCTCACGATACCACCGCAACCACGGCACCAGCGGCAGCAGCAGGTGCAACCACGGGTGCCGCAGCAGCAGCAGCAGCAGAGCAATTGGGCACAGTGGGCAGCCGCAGCAGCGGCCCTCTCCCAGTTGGATTACAAGCGGGTGGGTCAGAACGGGAAGCCAGAAGGGGAGCCCTCAGAGCTGGAACCCATCAAGGGGTCGATTCCGCGTGATGAGCGGGGAATCGTCTTTGAGCGGACGGTGGGCGCGTCACAGATCAACCCAGCAGTGGCAGCAAGTGCAGCAACCTTTGTCAATATTGCACTCAGCAAGGTGGCACCGGCCCACGTCCGGACCGAAGCATTCAGGATTTCGGTGCAGGGGAGACTGTCAACGACGGCGCGATTCGGAGCATCAGGAGCAATGCTCCTGCGGTTTAAGAAGGAGATTTTGGAGGTGGCCAGGAGAGCCGATAGGGTGATTATTAATGTTGTCGCAAACGAGATGTGGGCGGAGCTGAAGATCCTGGTGCCATATGACTGGTACCGCCACCAGAATGGGCTGGCAGACCTTAGTGAGCAGATTGAGGCAGAGAACCCGGGAGTTGTAGTCCCTCCGCCCTCGATGAAATGGATGCAGTCAGTGAGTGCCATCGAACGGTACTACCAGGCCGGACACCTCCCAACGAATGCTGCATCGGTGATTTTCAAGGTGCCAGGTAAAGTGGCAGCCCAAAAGCTGTTGGTGGAGATGTGGGTGGCAGGCAACAAATTCCGCGCCCTCCCCTACATCCCCGACAAGGCAGATACCCTGTATGGCATGTGCGGACAATGGGGCCATTCAGAGTTTCGGTGCCAGCAGGCCGCTGCGATCTGCACCATCTGCGCTGGCACCCACAGGACTGAAGACCACAGGTGCGAGGTGGTAACCTGTGGGAAAGTCGGAAAGGTCTGCCCCCACACAGAAATGAAGTGCCCCAACTGCGGCGGAGGGCACCCAGCCCAGGATGCCAGGTGCCGGGCAAAGTGCGCTGTGATTGAGATTGCCCGGGGCAGATGCGTGTTCATGCCCGGTCCGGAATCGCCCACTAAGATGCCCAGATGCTTAGTGCATCCTGTGCGACTGGCCGTGGCTCGTAGCGCCAGCCCGCCGGCGCGGCCTACCTTGACCCCAACCATCAGCAGATTGGCTCTGCTGAACTGGGTCCCAGGAGATGTACCTGTGGAAACCTCCCCGGACAGGACTGGAGATGTGATGGAGACAACTGGAATGGAACCAAGTGGCACTGCCCCACCCGTAGCCCTCTGATGGCGGTCCCAAGGGTTGCAAAGCTGGTGGTGCTCCAGCATAACTGCGCTAGGGGGGGACAAGTGATGGAGGTGGTGCTGGAGTCGGCAGTGAAGAAGAGAGCGGACCTCGTACTGATCCAGGAGCCCCGTGGGGAGGGGGAAATGGACAGCACAAGGTCACATCCAAGCTTCCAATTTATTAGAGGGGAGGATGGTGAAGCAGCCAAGTGCTGGGTGGTGGTCAACCGGGAGTCTCGGTACCAGATAACAGAGCGGAAGGACCTAACGCGGGACTGCGCAAACTACACGCAGACACTGGAAGTCAAGGCTCCAGATGGTACTTCGATCATCATTATCAATGTATATGATCGCAAGCGATATGATGGCAGTGGAGAGCGGCTGGCCCAGCATGCCAACTGGGAGGCGATTGCAAGCCATAGTCAGGTGATCATCGCTGGGGACATGAATGCACACAGCCAGATGTGGAATGGGAGAGCAACGTCAAGACGGAATGCACCATTCTGGGAGAACCTCATAACCAACCATTCACTAGTAGTGTGGAACTCTGAGGAGGCCACACGGGTGGGTGGCAACAATCACTCGATCATTGACCTCACACTCATCTCAGCCAGCGTTGAGCTTAACTGGTGTATCGACAGCAAAGAGGCAACTGGCTCCGACCATGAGGTCATTGTGTGGGAGGTACTCGGAGGGATACCTGGCAGCCGAGACACCAGCAAGGAGGTCACCGGATGGGATATCAGTGGCTGGGACAGCACTGGGAAGAGCGAGGAAGAGCAGACAGCCATACGGGAGAAGAAAGCAGCGGCCCAGCAGTGCTTTCTCAGAGCGGGAGGCAAGACGGGAGTACTGGATGATACCAGCTCAGCGGCGCAGGTAGAGGAAGCAGCAGTGGCACTGCAGGAGGCCATGGTAGGAACGCTCAATAGCCACGCCCGGAGAAAGAGGTGGTGCAGCAGATCGAAGCCATGGTGGACTGAAGACCTGGCAGAGCTACGGAAGGAGCTGGGGAGAGAGAGGTGGTGGCCAGCAGGAATAGGACGAGCAGGAGATGCCCGACGCAATCTGCGGCGGGCTATTCGAAAGGCCAAGAAGACATGCTGGAAGAGGTTTCTCCAGGAGGCGAAGGGGGGTGAGGTGTTGGTGGCAGCAAGCTATACAGCACCCAGACTCGACCGGACCAGACAGGCGCTGGTAGACGAAGATGGCAACGTTGCTGAGAGTCAAGACGAGAGGGAGGCAACGATCCTCAAAGCACACTTTCCAAAGGGACCACCAGGCACATACGAGCCAGCAGCGGGTGGACAGGTATTTGAGTGGGTCGATGCTCACTTGATCGGCTCCCTGTTGGCTAAGGCAGCCAACATGGCAGCGCCAGGTGATGACAGGATATCGGCAGACATCTTAAAAGTTTTCTGGCAGTGGGACCAACAGCGAATCACTCAACTGGTACGAGCATGTATCCGAACAGGCTACCACCCGAAGATATGGAAGACGGCAAAGGGGGTAGTTATCCCAAAGCCTGGGAAGCCAGATTACGCCAAAGTGAGAACATACAGAGTCATCTCACTCCTGGACGTCATCGGTAAGCTAGTGGAGCAAACGGCAGCCCACCTGATTGCCGACCACCTAGAACGCAAGTATGCCCTTCATGAGGGTCAGTATAGGTGCCGCAAGTGGCGATCCTGTGTGGATGCAGTGGCAGTCTTGATGAACCGCACCCAGCAGGCATGGGCAGCGAAGAAGGTAGCAGGTACACTGTTCATGGACGTCAAGTCGGCTTTCAACAATGTCAACAAATCGCACTTGGGCAAGCGCATGCAGGTACTGGGGATTGAGTCAGACCTCATCCGATGGACCGGCAGCTTCATGTCAAATCGCCAGGTGAAACTCGTTCTGGATGGCCAGACAGGCAAGGCAAATCCAGTGGACACGGAAATCCCCCAAGGGTCCCCGGTGGCACCAATCCTCTTCACCACCTACCTGTCAGGAATCTTTGACAAGGTGGTGGCAGCAGTACCAGGTATTCGGGGTCTGTCCTTCATGGACGACATCAGCTGGTGGGCAGACGCCGCAGACAGTAAGGCAGTAGCAGCAAAGCTCTCGGCAGCGGCCACAGCATCGATTGAATGGGCAGTTGATAATGGAGTAGCCTTTGACTATGGCAAGACAGAAGCAGCACTGTTTCACAAGAAACGAAAAGCACCTACGGCAACAGTGGCAGTTGACACCAATGACGTCCCGTTCAACAAGGAGGTGACCTGGTGGCTGGGAGTCTGGCTCAACGCCCAGCTCACACTCAAGAAACACCATTCCCCCCGAATGAAGGAAGGCAGGAAGGCAATGACAAGGCTCCAGCGGCTTACAGGGCAGATGGGACTCATGTCAGCCAATTGCAGGAAAGTCATGACAGCGTGCGTCCAGTCAGCCACTATGTACGGTGCAGAGCTGTGGTGGAAAGGAGACTATACCACAGGCACTCAAGGGCGAGCAGAGGATATCCAGCAGCTGATCAACCAGGAAGCCCAGGCAACAACCGGCTGCTTCTGGACAACCAACCTGGGAGCCCTCTCGATGGAGTCAGGTCTCAGAGCAGCAACTACGCAGCTGGAAAACAGACAGCGGCGCTTTGGGCTATGGCTACTAAGCCTACCTCTGGGAGACCAGGCACAGGAGGTGGTGGGAGCCCCAACGGAAATCGGGAGGCGGCTCACAAACACCTTGCACATGGCGGACCGACTGAGAGTACAGTTCTGCTGGAGGAGCCGGAAACCCTTGATGCTATGCTACTGCAAGAGGAGGAAGCAGAGGCAAAAGCAGAGGCAGAGAGGACCCGACCTGGGCTAACCATGTTCACTGATGGCTCACGGCTTGATGATGGGGCTACCGGGTACTCGGTGGTGTGGAAGCGGGGCCTGACTTGGACGGGTGCCAAAGTGCATATGGGTAACAACCAAGAGGCCTATGATGCAGAGTGCGCTGCTCTTGCCCAGGCACTGGAGTTGGCAGTGCAAAGAAGCACGACCCCGGAACGAGTCACCATCTTTTCGGATGCACAGGCAGCCATCCAGCGGATGGCATCGGACGAACCTGGCCCCGGGCAACAGTATGCCCTACAGGCGCGGAAACACATCACCACACTGTGCAGGGCTAGGAAGGACATTGTCATCGAAATCCGATGGTGCCCAGCCCACAAGGGAGTCGCTGGTAACGAGAAGGCCAATGAGTGGGCAAAGATCGCAGCAGGGGAGCCGAACACCCACGGGGTGCAGTGGCTAAGCTCCTCAGGACAGACAGAAGCGCGGGCAGCACCTCTCCCACGATCCCTCGCCAGCCTCAAGCGGGAAATCTCAGAGAAGAAGTGGGTGGAGGCACGTCAGTGGGCTGGAGGTCGGACCTCGAAGACAAAGTACCGTATACCAAAGAGCTAGAAACCCGAAGGCACAGTGGCTGGCAGCACCAAGAGGCTCGCCTCGAGGTACTACCAGCTGAAGACAGGACACACCCGCACAGGTCAATACCTGCACTGGGCTAAGGTCCGCCCCGATGTCCAGTGCTGGTGGTGCAAGTACCCCTCGCAAATGAGAGACCACCTCTTCAAGGTGTGCCAAGAGTGGAAGATGTAGCAGAAGATTCTGTGGGCGGAGGTGCTGAAGGAAACCAAGAGGTGGAAGGGCAGATGGACGGTCTGGGACCTGCTGGCCGATGGGAGGTGTGGACGGGCAGTGCTGGACTTCCTCTCCTCAACAGACGTGGGGAGGCTGGTGCCACCACTGGAAAAGGAGGACGCCGGGAGTGAGGTGTCAGAGTGGGAGCTACGGGAGCGCCGGGAGCAGGAGGAGGAGGGGGAGCAACCCCCGCTGTTTCTTTCCACCCCCTCATTCATGGCATCAGCGGGCGAGGAGTAGGAGACGGATCGCGCTTTTCTTTTTGCTCTCTCCTTTGTCTATTTCTTTGGACGCGTCTACTTTCTCTTGGGACAGGCCTGGGCGGAGGGCAAAAGGGTGGTTGCAACGAGCCGCCACCGTGCGGACTGCGGACAGGAGAACTGGGCAAAATGTACGCCGCCATGATCTACCTAGGTCGAATGCGAGTATGATTTAACAAAAAAAAAACATCCTACTCGCTATCGGCTTCGCCGCCGGTGTCCTCATCGCCATCCTCCTCATAGTCGTCGTGCTCATTCTGTCGTGTCGTATTTGCCAACTTTCCTTTGTTTCCGACACGCAGAGCAATGCTACGCATGTCAAAACAGCATTACTGCATGTGATGATCGCGGCGATGGGTGTGACGCTGGGTGCTTTTGCTGGAAATGCGAAGTGTATAGTAGCATATATAGATGTACATACCGTAGATATAAAGAATAGAACTGGACTGAGTCACTATGCCTGGAACCCACTGCGTGTTTGCGAATGCGACCCGAGTATTTGCTGTGATGTTCTGCGCCTTGACAGCCAGCATGACCATGCTGCCATGACACGTGTCGTCTGGACGCGTCCAGTAGGAAAATACCCTCACACGGCTGCGTCCAGAAGGAAAATACCCTGACACGGCTGCATCCAGAAGGAAAATGCCCTGACACAGTGCGTCCAGAAGGAAAATGCCCTGCCACGCTCTGTCCGGTAAGTAGATACCGTGGCGATCTGTGTCCGGACGTACAGTGCCGTGGCGAGCTGCATCCGAATTCACATTGCCTGTGCGTTTTGCATTGGGAGCGGTATGTGCGCTGACAGGGTGAGTCCAGAGCCTCCCGGGCATCTGGTGCGTCTAGACGCAGTGTGACACTGGGGCTGGATTGCAACCAGAGCGCAGGTTTATGCGAAGGTAATCAGGCTACTCTTTCGATAATTCACAATGGAATAATCTTAGATCTTGTTTGTGGAGTTTTGGTTGAGTGGGCGTTCGGTACTGTTCTCTCTTCCTTTCCACCGAGCGGGATCTTGCCTAGCTATATAGTCTTTCTGCGGCATCACGTGGTTCTTCTAGAGAACCCGTACTTCCTATCCTTTCTCAGGAGATTCGTCTGCTAGTCAAGGCCCCAGAACCCCACGGGCTCGGTCCTTACAACTTCATTGGTCCTGGTCGGTCTAACAATAAGCCAACTGATCCTCGCACTACGTATTTCCCTCAGTGAGGGATTATCGACCTATCAGAGTCTGGCACGTTATCTGGCCTCAAGGGTCCAGGCTTCCTTGCTCTGCATAATTGCATTTGCAGTCCGGTCGGAGATAAATCCCTTATGACCGGTAGGACTGTAAGACTCTAACTCTGGGCTTATCTCCTGCCTAGACTCTCTGAAGCCAATTAGGCTCGACGTCCTCACTTCGAGCGGTGTTTAGGTAAAGTCTCACGTTCCCTGACTATGTAGCTCAACTAGGTATCTCTTCCCGTGTTTCCAAGGTGTAACACTACTCTCCCCTTCTGTAGCTTTGTCCCGAAGCTAAGAGATCTAGTTCCCTCTGATCTAAGTAGCCCGTCTCTTTCGGTATGTTTTTCGTGGTAACTTAGTGGTGTCACTGTAACTGTAGTTCTCCACCCCTACAGCCCTCCCAGACACCGGATCAGGATATGACTCTGTAATCCGTCGAAATGTCTAGGCCCTCAGACTAAGCCGTTGCGTAGTCTTACTGTCGTATGTCGTTGGGCCTTTGTTGGTGCCGTTCTGTGTCCCAACCGGGATTTGATTCTCTAAGAGAGCGGGTAGGAATTCAGTGGGCCAGTGGCTGGTAACCGGGATTTAGATAGAGGCCATGACAACTCATCCGGATGAAGCAAGCGTGTCAGGAAGTACCCGCACCTTCTCGGTTGTCATCCCGTATCTTCCTTCGGGGCTCTCTCAGGTCCTCGTTACTGGGTTATGTGGTACCTGGTGTGGGTGCTCTTCGCGGGGAGGCCTTCGGGTGCCCGAAAAGTGGGTCTTTTCGTACGTTGATCCTCAGTCCGGGGCCTTTAGACATCCTGTCTGGGTATTGGGTATCACCTCTGGGCTTCTCACTGGGGCCCGCTTCGCCGGACATGGGTTCAGATACCTTGGGTGGTGAGCAAGGTGTGTAGTTGGAGAGTGAGCCGAACTTGGGTTCCTCCTTTTGGGCTGGGGCTCGGTGAGGTTCCGGGGTCGGAAGGGCTGGCCTTTCTGCCACTTCTGATCGAGCCTGGTGTCGCATGGTTTTCCGAAGTTTTCCCAGTTCCTCCCTTCATTCCTTTTACCGCACGGGCTTCGTCAGACCCTTCTATGGACATCCCACCTATGCATCGGTGAGCCGGTAGTCCCTTGGCGCATCCAGATTTCGCTGATGGAACTCCCGGACTTTGTTCAGGCCACCTTCCGAAAAGTTGTCGAACAGTTCCTCTGCCCAGTCCTTGCTTTTGGGTAGTCGAGCCACCGGACTAGGTAGAGGACCCGCTTGTTATTGCCTCGGCCATACTCAACTGAGGACATGACTTCCTCCACATCGTACTCCTCACTTTGTTCGTTGTCGTCCGCTTCCTGGAGTACCTTTGATGGGTCCGGTGGGGCCCGATGTTCACTGGTTCGATATGGTTCGAGCAGTGAGACGTGGAAGACGTTGTGGATCATCCATTTTCGAGGCAGTGTGAGGCGGATGGCTAGTGGGGAGACGATTTTCTTGATTTGGAAGGGGCTCTAGTTTTTGTGGTCCAGTTTCTTCGTGGGGCGGCGCGTTTTGATATTGCGTCTGCTGAGCATGACCAAATCTCCTACTCGGTACGCTGGAGGTTCCTTTCTAGCCGGGTCGGTGTAATGGCGCATTCGCTCTTGGGCCGCTTCCAGTCCCTTTTTTGTCTCCTCGGATACCGTGCTCATCCAGTGTGCGTACACCGTTGACGCCGGGTTGAGGGGTCCCTTTGATTCGTCCGGTGGGTTTACCGTCACCGGGTGGAATCCTTAGTTAGTGTTGAATGGGGACATACCGTTTCCACTTGTTGTCAAATTGTTGTAAGCGAATTCCGCCATTGGTAGCAGGGATACCCAGTTATCTTGTTCCTTGCTGACGAAGGCCCGTAGATATACCTCAATGGTTTGGTTGAGACGCTCGGTCTGCCCATCCGTCTGGGGGTGAAACACAGTGGACATCTGTGGTCGAATTTCTGAGTGCCATAGAAATTCCCACCATATTTCCGAGGTAAAACGGGAGTCTCGATCTGACACAATGTCCGTGGGAAGTCCATGGTGTTTCCAAACTTCCCTTGCGAACGTTATCGCTAGGTCAGCAGCCGTCTTCCCGTCCTTTCTTAGGGGAATATAATGTGCCATTTTTGTAAAGCGGTCAATGACCACCAACAACTGGTCATGCCCCTCTGATAGTGGTAACTCCGTGATGAAATCCATCGCAATTGATTGCCACGGTGGGTAGGGGAGTTCTAGCGGAGATGATAGGCCATAGGGGTGATGTCGGGTTGCTTTATTCTGCTGGCATTCGGGACAGCTTTGGACGAAGTCGATAATTCGCTCATTCATTTTGGGCCACCAGAAGTTCCGTCGGATGAGCTCGATGGTCTTGTCCTGCCCCATATGGCCTGCTACCTTTGTGTCATGCTCGGACTTGATTATTCCTTGCACAATTTCCTGCAGGACCTATAGCCTGCCGTTCCTGTATAGCAGGCCGTTTTCCCATATTTCGCTCCTGGCCTTTCGGTCCATCCGCTGATTTCCTTCTTCTAGAGCGGCTTCCTGTTCTAATTCCTTCCTAACATGTTGGTAGGCTTTGTCCTTTCTCGCTGCTTCGCCCACTTTTTCTGCGAACTCCTTTGTCCATTTTCGAGTGGGCAGCGATTCTAGTCGTACTGAGGAGCAAATGAAGGAGCTTCCTCGTTGGTCTGGTTCTGCGAAGTGATTTTTCTGTAGAACCGTTGTGATCGGCTGGTTTTCACTCACCACTTTCTCTGGGCGGTACTCTGAATGCCTCGACAGTGCATCCGGCTTGCCGTTCTTTGATGCTGGCCGGTAGTAGATACGGAAGTCGATACCTGCGAGCTCCTGTACCCATCTTGCCTGTCGCCGGTTTAGCACTTTTGTTGTAGTAAAGTATTCCAGATTTTGGTGGTCCGAAAATACTTGCACTTGGTGTGTTGCGTCTTCGCAGTAACGTCTCCAATGTTTGAAGTCATCAACTATTGCGAGTAATTCCTTGTCATGGATTTCGTAGTTGATTTCCGCTGGCTGGAATTTTCGAGAGTGGAAAGCCAGTGGGTGGAGCCTCCCTTCTTCATCCCTCTGCGACAGGACTGCTCCTATAGCGAAATCCGATGCATCCGTTTTCAGAATGACTGGTTTTTGCGTGTCAAAATGGCTCAGGATGGGGGCCGTGGTAAATCACTGTTTCAGTTCCTGAAAGGCTTCTCCTGCTTTTTTGTTCCATTCTCAGTTTTTCTTATCCCCCTTGGTCAGTTCCGTAAGGGGTCTGGCCACCCTGGAGTAGTCCTTGATGAAGCATTGGTAAAAGTTGGCAAACCCTAAAAAGGACTGCATCTCTGTCAGGGAGGAGGGGGTCTTCCAACTTAGTACCGCTTCCACTTTATCCTGCCACATTGCTATGCCATTTCTTCCAATGAGATATCCCAAGAACTCCACTTCTTGGGCCTGCCATACGCACTTTTCCGGAGATACTGCCAGTCCGTTGGCTTGTAGTCTTGTCAGGACTTCGTGAACCATTTGGTCGTGTTCTTCCAATGTTTTGGCATAAATCAGGATGTTGTCCATATAGGCTAGCAGCCCCAGGTCGATCAAGTCCGAGAATACATGATTCATCCTGTCTTGGAATGTGGATGGTGCGTTGGTGAGTCCAAACGGCATGACCTGAAATTCGTATAGGCTGTACCGGGTTCGGAAGGCAGTTTTCCATTCGTCCCCTTCTCTCATACGGATGAGGTTGAACCTGTTTTTGAGGTCCATTTTAGTAAACCATTGGGCTCCCTGCACCTGATCCTGAAGCTCTTGCATTAGTGGGAGGGGGTATCGGTTAGGAACGGTGATCCGGTTCAGGGCGTGGTAGTCAACGTATAGCCGGAGGCCGCGTCCTTTGGGTTTTGGTACGAACAGGATGGGTGATCCTGCAGGGGATGTGGATCGACGTATTTTTCCTGTTTGCAGCATCTCTTTTATCCATTCTCTCAGAGTTGCTAGTTCCTCTTCTGACAAGGTGTAGATTGGTCCCCACAGGGCCGTTTCTCCTTCCTTGAGTTCGATTTTGCAGTCATAGCTCTGATGTTTGGGAAGCACGTCGGCCGTCTTTTTCCCCATGATGGCCAACTGGCCGCGGAATTTTTCCAGTATGTTTTCCAGTGGTATCTCTTCTTCTTGTTTAACCGCTGACACGTATCCCACTATTCTTACCTCTGGCTCCGTTGCCACTGCTTTGTCCCAGGATAACGAGAAGTCGGCTGTTTCGAACCAGGTGCACTGCTTCAGGCAGTTGGGACTGCTGAAGCGCATTTCAGGAGAGTCCCAGGCTCCTTGCGGAGGGTGTTTGGCGATCCACCAGAAGGGAAGGAACACGTCTACTCCTGCTTCCATGGGGATACCTCAAAGGTTTCCCTGCTGAAATGGTGTCGGTACTGCAGGATCATTGGCTCGGTGTATCTTTCGCCGGCGCCTTTGACAGTCTGCCCAATGTAGTTCTTGATACTGAAGGGCTGCTTATGTTCCTTGGTCCTTATATTGGTTTCCTGGATTAGTTGCTAACTGATCAGAGGTACCGAGCAGCCTGTGTCTAGAAGAACCCGGACCCTCCGTTGCTTGTCCCCCCAGTGGAGCATCATGGTCACTATCGGGCAGGTTCCACTTGCTGGTTTGTCCGGCGTGGTTCCCCGCTTCGCCCAGTGCTCCTGCTGTCCCTCATCTTGGGACTTCCTTTTTCTTTGATTGCCGCAAACTATCGGGAAAGGCTTCGGCTGCAGCAGGTCCAGCCTTCTTAAAAATCCTCCTCCTCGCTTTCCCATAGAGGCCCGAGGTCTGCTTCCATAACGTCCACTGCCACTGTTATTTGTACTTTTGGTGGTGGTTCGGGGTAGTCTGTTTCCTCAGGTTCTCATTGCCATTTTACTCTGGCCAATACCTTCCATAGTAACTTCGGAAGGTTAGTACCTTTCACAGTTGTTGCAGCGTAGCACTGGGCTGCCTGATGGCCACTTCTTCCACAGCGGTGGCAGCCCCTTGTTCCGGAGTGCTCCCTCTTCTCACTAGGTGGGACTCCCTCGAATGCCGCACTTTGTGAGGACCATTGCTCCTTGCCTCCGTACTCGTTTCGGATATCCGGATTGCTTGGGGACGAGAACCCTCTTTTCCTGTTTGGGACCGGGAGTCTGCCCTGACTGCCTTCTTCTTTTCCACCTGGATCCCTACTCGGTAGGTGGCGTTTATGAAGCCATCGTCATCCGTTGGCTCATCTGGGTTCTGATTGAACTGCATGTCTAGGATGCTGTCCAGGATCGCAAGGTCGATTTTTTTCCTGCAGGCCTTCTCCAGTGGCCCTGGCAAAATTGTTGAGGGCAAGGAACTCCGTTAGGTAAGTGTGGATCGAGCCTTGATATCTCAACTGCCCTTGTTTGAGTTGGGCGTCGGCCATTTCCCTTTTGTTATGGTACTCCGCCTGGATCACTGCCGCGTAGTTGACCCAGGTGTCATTCCCTTTTAGTTCACAGAACTGCTGGAGGTGCCACACCAGGGCTGTTTCCGACAGTATCGTCCCGACCCAGGCAATCTTCTGCTGGTCTCCTGTCTCTGGGTAAAATCCGAGGAACATGGTGACCATCTCCCACCATTGATTGAAGGCGGTGGAGCTTTTTCCGTCGAACGTCTCTGGGTTCTTGATTTTTAGCCGGGCGATGTTGACTTGTTCGGCCCGCCCCAGTCAGTTTTGATTGGCCTGCTCCACCCCTTTTGCGAACAGTCATACGAGGCCCTGCGTGGTGATCGTCGACCTGAGATTTCTTGGTGGCGAAGCGTCCCGGAGCTGCCGGGAAGGTGGCCGGGGTGGTTCCAAAGGGGGGCCTGTGGGCGGTTCCGGTGATGACCCCGGCGAGGAGGGAGGAGAATCTCCTCCTTGAGCTGTTACAGGTCCCGGTAGCGGAGCCAGTATGAAGGCCGGGCGTCGGAGCTGGTTCAGTTGTTGCCTCATTTCCGGCGTTGTGGGTACCGCTGGAGGCCGTGTACGTCGGGTCGGTGCCGGACTTAGGCGTAATGGGCTCCCTAGCACGGGTGAGTTCGTCAGTGGTTGCGTCGCGGCACTGGTGCTGTTTGGATGGTGAGGGCTTCTCCATGCTGGTTCTCCTGTCGTCACTGGCCATCAAACCAGTGTTGGTGGCAGTGGAATTCTGGTTGCTATCCGCTGGATTTCTGCTCTTGCTTCCTGGAGCTGCCGTTCCAGGGTGAATACTTGGTCTTGGTGAGTGGTTGCCCACAGTTCTATGTTCCCTTAGAAGTTGGCCAGGTGCTGATTCCGGGCTGCATTTGCTTCCGCCAGGAACGACAGAGCATCATTTACCCGAGCTAGTTGGGTGGCTTGGCAGATCTGCTGCTCGTTGGACTCCTGGGTGCATTCGATAATGGCCTGCCATATGTCCCTAGCCAGAGACTGGTAAGCGTTTACGGTACTCGCTAGTTCACTGCGTATCCATTCTCCATTCTTCCCTTATTTTTTCGTTAGCGTGTACCTGGTCATATACGTACCTAGTGCCTTCCGCCAATGTTTGGTAGGCCTGCTCGATTCACTGCATCTGTTGGTCCGTTCGGTCGTAGACGTTGCCACACTGCTCCGTAAGCTATTGCAAGTCGTTCTCGGCTTGTCGTTGCTGGCGCACCAGGGCCCTAACCCACACCGCGGGGTTGGCTATCTCCACTGCTTGCTCTGGTCCCGGTGTTCCGTCGGTAATCTGGAGCAGGTCACGGGGTGCTTCCAAGCGGTGCATATTGAAGTCGGAGGACGTCATTTCTAGTACTGATCGAGGAAGTCTCCACTGTAGATGGTTGAATCGTAGTCAAAGTGATAGTCACGTAGGTCAAAGAGTTCATCTTCGTTGAAGTCGGCGGGTTGAGACAACAGCGCACAGTTCCACCACTGCTGGGTATACCACTGGTATGGGGTGCACTCAATTGTTTCGTAGATCGGTGTTACACCTCAACGTAGAACACGGGAAAGAACACTTAGTTAGCTACATAGCCAGGGCACGTGAGACTCTACTCAAAGCCGCTCAATGAGGGAAGTCAAGACTAGTCGGCTTCAGAGAGTCTAGGGGGGAGATAAGCCTGGAGTTAGGCTCTTACGGCCGAGACGGCTTTCAGGGATTTAGCTCCGGTCGGGCTGCAAACGCAACTATGCGGAGCGAGGGAGCCTGGACCCGAGAGGCCAGATAACTCGCTGGACTCTGATAGGCCGGTAATCTCTCATTGAGGGAAATACGCGGGATGGAGATCAGTCGGCTTATTGTTAGACCAACCAGGACCAATAAGGTTGTAAGAACCGAGCCTGTGGGGTTTAGGGGTCTTGACTAGCGGACGGAACTCCCGAGAAAAGGATGAGAAGTGATGGTTCTCTAGAAGAACCACGTGATGCCGAAAGAAGGCTATATAGCTAGGGAAAATTCCGCCCCGTTGAGACAAGAGAGGACAGCACCGAATGAACCCTCGAAAAAGAACCCCGCAAACCAGATCTAAGATTATTCCGTTGTGAATTATCGAAAGTAGCCTGATTACCTTTGATACCACGCGCACTCCGGTTACGATACAACCCCAGTGTCACAGTTGGCTTAGGTCCGTCGAATATTTCTTCCCACTTTTCGTAGTTGACGAGTTCGCTGTCAATTGACTGGAAGGTGTAGTCGAAGGAATACTGTGATTTTGGTTCCAGTAGGTTGGATAATTCTTGGTGGTAAAGGTGGTCTTCAAAGTGAATTCCGTAAGGGTGATTCATTTGTTGTGAGGATCCTTTTGGTAGGGTGATTTTTAGGATCAAAGATTATAGTGTGACACTGGGGCTGGATTGCAACCAGAGTGCAGGTTGAAGGGAAGGTAATCAGGCTACTCTTTCGATAATTCACAACAGAATAATCTTAGATCTTGTTTGTGGGGTTTTCGTTGAGTGGGCGTTCGGTACTGTTCTCTCTTCCTTTCCACTGAGCGGGATCTTGCCTAGCTATATAGTCTTTCTGTGGCGTCACGTGGTTCTTCTAGAGAACCTGTACTTCCTATCCTTTCTCAGGAGATTCGCCCACTAGTCAAGGCCCTGGAACCCCACAGGCTTGGTCCTTACAACTTCATTGGTCCTGGTCGGTCTAACAATAAGCCGACTGATCCCCGCACCGCGTATTTCCCTCAGTGAGGGATTACTGGCCTATCAGAGTCTGGCAAGTTATCTGGCCTCAAGGGTTCAGGCTTCCTCACTATGCATAGTTGCATTTGCAGCCCAGTCGGAGATAAATCCCGTATGACCGGTAGGGCTGTAAGACTCTAACTTCGTGCTTATCGCCCACCTAGACTCTCTGAAGCCGACTAGGCTCGACGTCCTCACTTCGAGCAGTATTTAGGTAAAGTCTTACGTGCCCTCACTATGTAGCTCAACTTCCTTCCCGTGTTTCCAAGGTGTAACACGCAGCCTGTGCGTCCGGACGCAGATTTTTTTTCCTGATGAAGATACGGCGAGCAGGGTATCAATGAGGAGAATGGTGGTCGTACGCTTGCGGCGAGTATGATCGCGAGTAAGACATGACAGATATGATGTCGATGAGCAGGATGGCAGGCAGGATCCTGACGGTGAGTACGACAGTGAGTAAGATGTGACGAATATGTTGGTGAGCTTCGTGACATTGTTAGCGCAGCTCTGAAAGTGTCAGAAACAGCAGGACAAATGACAAGACGAGTATGATGACAAGATACAGCAAGCAGGGTGTCGATAAGGAGAATGGTGGTCGTAACCTGGCGGCGAGTACGATCGTGAGTAAGAGGTGACAGGTATGATGTCGATGAGGAGGATGGCAGGCAGGATCCTGGCGGCAAGTACGACAGCAAGTAAGATGCGACAAGTATGTTGGCAAGCTTTGTGACATTGTTAGCGTAGCTCTCAGACTGCCAGAAACAGGAGGACATATGACGAGACGAGTATGATAACAAGATACAGCGAGCAGGGTGTCGATGAGGAGAATGGTAGTCGTAACCTGGTGCCGAGTACGATGGTGAGTAAGACGCAAGGGGTATGATGTTGATGAGGAGGATGGCGGGCAGGATCCCAGTGGTGAGTATGATGGTGAGTAAGATGCGACAAGTATCCGCGCGATCTTTGTGATATTGTTAGCGCAGCTCTCAGAGTGTCAGAAACAGCAAGACATATGACGAGACGATAATGATGACAAGATACAGCAAGCAGGGTGTCGATGAGAAGAATTCATCAGGAAAAAAAAAAATTGCGTCCTTAGCGTCCAGACGCACTAGACGCTCTGGACGTTTCAGACGCAACCTGCTTAACTCGGACGCAGATCGCCACGGCACTGTGCATCCGGAGTCAGTACGCCATGGCATTTGCTTACCGGATGGAGTGTGGCAGGGCATTATCGTTCTGGACACACGGTGTCAGGGCATTTTCCTTCTGGACGCAGCTGTGTCAGGGCATTTTCCTTCTAGACGCAGCCGTGTCAGGGCATTTTCCTTCTGGACGCAGCCGTGTCAGGGCAAATGGCATCCGGACGACGCGTGTCATGGCACCATGGTTATGCTGGCTGTCAAGGCATGGAACATCGCAGCAAATACTCTCGTCGCATTCACAAACACACAGCGGGTTCCAGGCATAGTGACTCAGTCCAGTTCTATTCTCTATATCTAATGTACATCTATATATGCTACTACCACACTTCGCGTTTCCAGTACAAGCACCCAGCGTCACATCCATCGCCGCTGTTTTTGACAAGCGTAGCATTGCTGAGTGTCGGAAACAAAGGAAAGTTGGCAAATACGACACGACGCGAGGAGCCCGACGCGATGAGCACGACGTGATGAGCATGACGCGATGAGCATGACGCGATGAGCATGACGCGATGAGCACGACGACTATGAGGAGGATGGCAATGAGGATACTGGCGGCGTGGACGATAGCGAGTAGGACATGGTGAGTATGAGAGCGAGTAAGACGTGACGAGTATGGAAGTGAGTAGGACTTGACGAGTATGAGAGCGAGTAGGATGTGGCAAGGACGATAGCGAGTAGGACACGGCAAGTATGAGAGCGAGTAAGATATGACAAGTATGGGAGCGAGTAGGACGCGACGAGTATGAGAGCGATAAGGACATGGCGAGGACAATAGCGAGTAAGACGCGGCGAGGACGATAGCAAGTACGACGCGGCGAGTATGATGGCGAGCTTTATGGCATGGTTAGCACTGCTCTCAGAGTGACAGAGACACTGGAAAGTTGTAGAATACACAGTGACGAGTCGATGTCATGAGGGTGCCGGTGGCGAGGACGATAGCTAGTAGGAGGTGGCGAGCACGACGGCGAGCTTTGTGGCATGGTTAGCACAGCTCTCCGAGTGACAGGAACAGCGGTGGGAGCTGGTACAATACGATGTGATGAGTATGATGTCGTTGAGGAGGATGTCGATCTGTTTGATGGCAGTGAGGATGGTGGAGAGTAACCTAGCAAGAATGGCGCGACAAGTAAGATGTTGATGAGGAAAATGTTGATGAGGAAAATGTCGACGAATAAGATATCATTAATTTGATGGTGGCGAGTATGATGGCAATGCGAAGGGTGACGACAAGTATCTAGGACAAGGTGAAAGGAGAAGAAAAAAGGGGTCTAGGAGCGATGAGGACACCGAACCTTGCACAAGCGCAAGTGTTGGTAATGGCTTGGCGCTTTGCATTGACATCATACACGCCGCTTCCTACTCGCTATCTATTGTTCTCGCTGCCAGCAATCTCATTGACATCGTACTCCTCACCTCGTATTGTACCACTCCCCGCCACTGTTCCTGTCACTCGGAGAGCTGTCATAACCATGTCACTAAGCTCGCCATTGTGGTCGCCGCCTCCTACTAGCTATCATCCTCACCACCAGCACCCTCATTGACATCGACTCGTCACTGTGTATTCTACAACTTCCCGGTGTCTCTGTCACTCTGAGAGCAGTGATAACAATGCCATAAAGCTCGCCATCATACTCGCCACGTCGTATTCGCTATCGTCCTTGCCGTGTCTTACTTGGTATCGTCCTCGCCACCTCCTACTCACTCTCATACTCGTCGCGTCCTACTCGCTCCCATACTCGTCAGGTCTTACTCGCTCTCATGCTCGCCATGTCCTACTCACTATCGTCTTCGCCGCGTCCTACTCGCTCTCATACTCGTCGCGTCCTACTCGCTCCCATACTCGTCACGTCTTACTCGCTCTCATACTCGCGGTGTCCTACTCGCTATCGTCCTTGCCGCGTCCTAGTCGCTCTCATACTCATCGCGTCCTACTCACTCCCATACTCGTCAGGTCTTACTCGCTCTCATACTCGCCGTGTCCTACTCGCTATCGTCCTCGCCGCGTCCTACTCGCTCTAATACTTGTCGCGTCCTACTCGCTCCCATACTCGTCACATCTTACTCGCTCTCATACTCGCCGTGTCCTACTTGCTATCGTCCACGTCGCCAGCGTCCTCATTGCCATCCTCCTCATAGTGGTCGTGCACATCGCGTCGTGCTCATCGCGTCGTGTCGTATTTGCCAACTTTCCTTTGTTTCCGACACTCAGCAATGCTACGCGCGTCAAAAACAGCAGCGATGGATGTGACACTGGGTGCTTGTGCTGGAAACGCGAAGTGTGGTAGTAGCATATATAGATGTACATTAGATATAGAGAATAGAACTGGACTGAGTCACTATGCCTGGAACCCGCTGCATGTTTGTGAATGCAACGCAAGTATTTGCTGCGATGTTCTGTGCCTTGACAGCCAGCGCAACCACGGTGCCATGACATACGTCGTCCGGATGCCATTTGCCCTGACACGGCTGCGTCCAGAAGGAAAATACCCTGACACAGCTGTGTTCAGAAGGAAAATGCCCTGACACCAAGTGTCCAGAAGGAAAATGCCCTGACACCGTGCATCCAGAACGAAAATGCCCTGCCAGGCTCTGTCCGGTAAGCAGATGCCGTGGCGAGCTGCGTCCGGGCGCATGGTGCCGTGGCTAGCTGCGTCCGAATTCACATTGCCTCTGCGTTTTGTGTTGGTCGCGGTATGTGCACTGCCGGGGTGCGTCCAGAGTGTCCCGAGCGCCTGGTGTGTCAGGACGCAGCCTGTGCGTCCGGACGCACATTTTTTTTCCTGATGTGGTGGTCGTAATCTGGGGGCGAGTACGATGGTGAGTAAGACGCAATGGGTATGATGTCGATGAGGAGGATGACGGGCAGGATCCCGGAGGCGAGTACGACAACGTGTAAGATACGACCACAGTATGTTGGTGAGCTTCATGACATTGTTAGCCCAGCTCTCAGACTGCCAGAAACTGGAGGACATACGACGAGACGAGTATGATGACAAGATACAGCGAGCAGCGTGTCGATGAGGAGAATGGTGGTCGTAAACTGGCAGCGAGTACGATGGCGAGTAAGACGAGATGTGTATGACGTCGATGAGGAGGATGGCAGGCAGGATTTCAGTGGCAAGTACGACAGCGAGTAAGATGTGATGAGTATGTTCGTGAGCTTTGTGACATTGTTAGCGCAGCTCTCAGAGTGTCAGAAACAGCAGGACATACGACGAGACGAGTATGATGACAAGATGCAGTGAGCAGAGTGTCGATGAGGAGAATGGTGGACGTTCCCAGGCA
>Ga0307508_10000786_pt1 | contig 37419 bp, 46 predicted proteins | sample 9_EM_MG_FD_203089 | JGI IMG/M metagenome (GOLD analysis project Ga0307508, IMG submission 203089) | Populus trichocarpa ectomycorrhiza microbial communities from riparian zone in the Pacific Northwest, United States - 9_EM | ecosystem: Host-associated > Plants > Roots > Unclassified | place...
TCATAACCTGTTGAAAGTGATGAACGTGTGTATTGTCTAAGTAAGGCTGAAGCCTCGAGAGAAAGGAGAATATAGGGGTAGGCCCATGCCTGCCGTGACTAAGCAACGAGTGAGATATTGCAACAGTGATGGCCGCGCGGCGGCCAAGTGCGATCATGTGTTTTCCTTGGGCACGACGATCGAGTCATGATGAGGAGGAACTTGGTCAGTCTTGCGGGCAAGCTGTGATTCCACAGAGGGGTGGAAAAGTATATAAGGAGTGCGCGGTAGCTAGTCTGGAGATTCTTCTCCACGCAATCTATTATCTCTCTCCACAGACCTACCTCTCTCTACCCGTGAACCGGCGCTGCGACCACCCACCCCAATACGAACAACGAGCCTACGCAAGGCGTGTGAGAAGACCGCGACGAGACCACACCGGGCGTGACGGAAACCGCGAGACCAACGAACCCACGCAAGGCGTGTGAGTACGAGCGACGTGTGAGTACGAGCGGCATGTGAGTACGCCGGAAGTGTGAGTAGGGGCGCCCGCTCCCAAAGCCCACAAGCCTACGTTGCCTGTCGAGCAGCACGGAGTAGTCCAGGCAGGATCTTGACACCCTGTACCCGGTCTTGAAGTTCTTACATTAGCAGGAGTGGGTATCGGTTGGGGATTGTGATTTGATTCAGTGCTCGATAGTCGACGCATAACCTGAAACCCCTTCCATTGGGTTTTGGTACGAACAGGATTGGTGACCTAGCTGGGGATGTTGAGCGGCGGATTTTCCCTGTTTTTTCCATTTCTTTCAGCCATTCCCATAGTGCTTGTAGTTCTACCTCGGATAGGGGGTATATCGGTCCCCATGGTGCCGTGCTTCCTTCTTTGAGGTCGATCTTGCAGTCGTAGGCGTTATGGGCTGGTAACGCCTCCGCCAATTCTTTTCCCATCACGTCCAGATATTGGTGAAATTTTGCGGGGACGAGGCTAAGCGAGTCCTCGGTTTTTGCTGCCGAGACGTAGCCTATCACCCAGGCGTCCGGGTTTTGGCATACGTCCTCGTCCCAGGAAAGCTCAAAGTTGGCAGTCTCGAACTTTGTGCATTTTTCCAAGCAGCTGGGAGAGTTGAATCGTACTTCTGCACTAGTCCTCGTTCCTTGTGGAGCGTGCTTGGTGATCAACCAGAATGGGAGGAAGACGTTCACTCCGGGTTCCATAGGTGTTACTACAAAGGTTTCCCGCGAGAAATGTTTTCGGTGCTGGAGTATTAGTTCCTTCGTGAAGTTTTTTTTTTTTTTTTTGTTTATTCATTATACTCGTGTGCGACCTATCTAGATCATGACGAGTTTATGTACAGTCCGTTTCCTGGCCGCAAACCGCGCGAGGCGGCACTCTGCAAGCACCCCCTTGCCCTCCGCCCACGCCTATCCCCCGAACAATGTAGATCGCTCTAAAGAAAAGAAAGAAACAAAGGAAAGACCCCAAGGAAAGACACTTCCGCCCCCTACTCCGATTCTGCCAACTCCATGAACGCCGGGGTAGGAAGGAACAGCCCATGTTCCTCCTCCCCTTCATTCTCGGTGCCAAGCTCCTCCGCCCTCCTCTCCTCTTCCTGCTCCGCCCTCTCGCGTAACTCCCCATCCGACACCTCGCTGCCTGCTTCCTCGTCGGCTTCCACTACCACGGCCGGCACTGTCTTCACTACATCCGTCGTGGCCAGGAAGTCCAATATCGCCTGACTAGCCCCTGGCTCCGCGAAGAGCTCGTAGGCTTTTAAACTCCCCCTCCCCTTCCCGGTCTCTTTCCACACCTCCTTCCACAGCACTCTCTGCTGTTTTCTCCACTTCGGGCATCCCTTTAAGAGGTGCTCTCTTGTCAGCCTGGGGTGCAGGCACCACCAGCACTGGGGCGTCGGGCGGGATGTCATCCAGTGCAGGTATTCTCCTGTACGGCAGTGCCCTGTCTTCAGCTGGTAGAACCTCGAGGCAAGCCTCTTGGTGCTCCCAGCAAACATGCTGTCTGGCCTCTGGCCTTTTGGCATTTTGTATTTCTTCGTAGTGGTCCGGCCCCCAGCCCACTCTCGTGCCTCTGTTCATTTCTTTTCTGAGATCTCCCATCCAATGTTGGCAAGGGATCTGGGGAGTGGCAGCGAGCAAGCCCCATCCAGCCATTCCACCCCTGGGGTGTCCGGCTCGTCCGCCGCGAGCTTGGCCCATTCGTCAGCCTTCTCATTTCCTTCCACGCCTGACACGTGCTGGACACCACCTGACCTCGATGGTGATATCTGGCGCTGCTCTCTGAAGCACTGCAATATGCTCTCTCGCTTCCAGCGCATATTTCTGTCCCGGTCCTGGTTCATTAGATGCCATCCTTCGGATTGCCGCCTGGGCGTCAGTGAATATGGTAATATGATCAGGAGCCGGGTCCCTTCTTGCCGCCGTCTTTACTGCGCGTGCTAGAGCTGCGCATTCTGTATCAAAAGCTTCCTGGTTAAACCCCATTTAGGTCTTGATATCTTCCCAGGTTTGGCCAGTTTTCCACGCTACCGCATATCCGGTAGCTTCATATCCCAACCTGGATCCGTCGGTGAACATAACAAACCCTGGTCTTTCTCTTTTGGGCTCCCTCTTTGCCTCCTCTCGCTCTTCCTGAATCAGTTCCGCATCGAAGGACTCCAGTTCCTCTAGCAGCACTGTCCGCTCTTTCTCATTCCAGCTGTACTTGAGGGCAGTAGACAGTCATTTTCCAATCGTTGTGTCAGCACTGACGATATTCCTAGCCATCTCCCCCTGCGGCAGGCTCAGGAGTCGTAGGGCAAAGCTGTGCTGTCGGTTCTCCAGCTGATTCGTCGCTGGTTTCAGTCCGGATTCCATTGAGAGAGCCCCTAGATTGGTCGTCCGGAAGCATCCTGTTGTTGCCCGGGCCTGATGGTTGATGAGCAGTTGCAGCTCATCCACCGGTCCCATTGTCCCTCGGATGTTGCCCCCCTTCCACCAAAGCTCTGACCCAAACATGGTGGCCGACTGGATGCAGGCCGCCATTATTTTCCTGCAGTTGGCTGCAGCAAGTGCCATCTGTCCCTTCAGCCACCGGAGGCGTATCATTGCTCTCTTTCCGTCCTGGAGTTTGGTGTTGTGGTGGGTCCCCAGGGTAAGCTGCGAGACAAGCCAGATTCCGAGCCACCTTGTCGCTTCCTTGTTAAATGGGACTTCGTTGTCCCCCACTCTCACCTTGGTCTTTGCCTCCATGCCTTTCTTCTTCCTCCAGACCATGGCTGCCTCTGTCTTCCCCTGATCGAATGCCACTCCATTGTTCCTTCCCCATTCCATGGCCGCCGCTGCTGCCTCTCACAACTTCTCAGCCACTTCCCCTTCATTCCTTCCTTTTGCCCACCATCCAATATCATCCACAAAGGACAGTCCACTGACGCCTGGGGCTGCCTTTTCCACTACGTCGAAGATTCCCGACAAGTATGTGACAAACAGGATGGATGCCACCGGGGAACCCTGTGGGACTCTGGTGTCCACTGCGTTGGACTCTCCCGCTTCAAAATCTAGCACAAGTTTGACCCATCAGTCCGACATGAAACTCATCGTTCAGCGGATGAGATCTGCCTCCAGTCCCAGCTCCTCCATTCGCTAGCCCAAAAGAGCCTTGTTGACATTGTTGAATGCCGATTTGACATCCACGAATAGGGCGCCGGTGACCTTCCTCTCACTCCATGCCTTCTGCGTGCAATTCATCAAGATTGCCACTGCATCCACACATGACTGGCGCTTTCTGCACCTGAACTGACCCTCGTGTAGCCCTCGCTTTCGCTCCAAGTGGTCCACAATCAGGTGGGCTGCCATTCGTTCCAGCAGCTTGCTGATGACGTCAAGTAATGATCTTACTCTGTAGGATCGCACCTTCGAGTAGTCTGGCTTTCCGCGCTTGGGAATGACCACTGCTTTTGCGGTCTTCCATATTCCCGGGTGAAATTCAAGCCGGATACATGCCCGAACCAGCTGGGTTATCTGCTGTTCGTCCCGCTGCGAGACCACCTTGACGATACCTGCCGAAATCCGGTTATCTCCTGGGGCCAAGGTGTTGGCTACCCCCCTCAAGAGTGATCCGACCAATTGAGCATCAACCCTCTCAAAGTCCTTACCCACTTGTGCCGGTTTGAAGTTTCCTGGTAGCTCCGGTGGAAAGTATGCCTGAAGAATCGCCTTCTCCCACTCGTGGTGGCCTTCCACAATGGACCCGTCTTCCCGGACCAGTGCCTGGTCAGTTTTCTCAATACGGGGTACTGTGTACCTCGCCACTGTCCATACCTTGTTCCCATCTGCCTCCATTAGAAACCCGTTCAAGCAGTCTCTCTTTGCCTTCCGTATTGCTCACCGGAATTCCCATCTTGCCACCTTCACTCGCGAGATTCCAGCCACCCTCCACTTCCTCCTTACCCTTCCCGGATCCTTTCTCAGCTCCCTGAGGTCCGCATTCCACCACAGCTTTGACCGCAAGTACCACCTCTTCTTGCTGGCATATTCATCCAATGTCACGGTCATCGCCTCCCTCAGTGCCCCGCCGCTTTCACCACATCCTTGGTTGCGCCGTCATCAGATAGGATTGGGGTCCGGCCCACCACGCCCACGTAGCACTCCCTTGCCTTTGCCCTCCTTTCTGCCACCATTTTCTTTTCCTCCTCCTTGCTTTCTTTTGTGGGATCCCATCCGCTAATGTCCCATCCTGTCATTTCTGCGCTTGTGTCAGCCATTGGGTGGGGGTTTCCCAGCACCTCCCACACGATAACCTCGTGGTCTGACCTGGTCGCCTCTTCGCCAAGCAGGCACCAGTTCAGCTCCACGTTCGGTGAGGATAGGGTGAGGTCGATAACTGCGTGGTTCATCGCCCCTGGTCCCATCCTTGTGGCTTTCTCTATGTTCCACACGAACAGGTCCTCCTCTTCAATCAGCCGTTCCCAGAAGATGTTGTTTCTTTTTTGTGTCGCCCTGGGATTCCACAACTTGCTGTGGCCTTTCATATCTCCGGCAATGATCACCCTCCGTTGCTTGGTGATCTTGCCCCACCGGTCCTTTGTGCTGGCCGGTTGCCCTCACTGCCATCATGTTGGTCATATACATTGGTGATGATGATTGCATTTCCTCCCGGGGGAACAACCTCCACCACCTGAACATAGTTCTCACACTCCTGTGTCAACTCTTTCAACTCTGTCACCTGGCACCTTGATGCACGGTTGACTGCTATCCAGCACTTCGCTGCCGTGCCCTCCTCCCCTCTGATGAAGGTGAAGCTGGGGTGAGAGTGTGTGCCATCCTTCTCTTTCTCTCCTCTTGGTTCCTGAATGAGGACCAGATCCGCTCCTTTCCTCACTGCTGTCTCCAATACCACCTCCACCACCTGACCTCCCCTGGCGCAGTTATGCTGTAGTGCCAGCAGCCTCTGGGTAGCTGGTTGGGCCGACATCAGACGGCCACAGGTTGGGCGGTGCTACTTGATTCCGCTTCCATAACTCCTTCCATCTCATTAGGTTCCCCGGTCTGGTCCACTGCTGGGACAGGAGGGAAAAACGGTCGTCGTGCGGGCCGCTTCTTCGGATGCTGTTCTCTGGTCTAGTTGGCCTCCAGGGCCCTCTGCTGCCACTGCTGCTGCTCATGGTGGGGATGAGCTGTCTCCGTTTGCTGGATCCAGATTGCTCTCCCAATCATGGCCCCACGGGCGATTCCGATAGCCTCATTCCTCGCCCTCCACCTTCCATCCTGGGCTGGATGTGCGCTGCCACAGTTTGGGCACTTCATCCCCACATGGGGGCAGACTCGTCCTACCACGGCACAGGTCACGACCTCACATCGGTGCCCCGCCGTGAAGTGGTTTCTAGAGCAAATCGGACACGCCGCCGCCACCTTGCGGCATTGGAACTCCGAATGGCCCCTTGCAGAGCAGCTTCCGCACAGGGTATCCACCTTGTCGGGGATAAAGGGGTGGGCCCTGAACTTGTTGCCTGCCACCCACATTTCCAACAGCAGCTTGTGTCCTGCCGTCTTGTTTGGGACTTTGAACACCACCGACGCCCCATCACTGGACAGCTTCCCCCACTGGTAGTGTTTCTTGATCACCCGCTTTGCCCTCATCCACCTCATTGAGAATGGTGGGATGACGACACCTTCGTTCTCTGCCTCGATTTGCAGGCGGAGGTCCTCAAGGCCCTCTGGGTGCCAGTACCGCTCATAGGCTACCAGGATCTTCAACTCCACCCAGGACTCATTGGCAATCACATTGATGATCCCTCTGTCCACCTTCCACGCCGCTTCAATTATCTCCTTCTTGAAGCGAAGGAGCATTGCTGCCGAGGCCCCCTCCCGTGACATCGCCGACAGACGATCTCAGTACAAGATCATCCCCTGAGTTGTCTGGATGTGGGGGGGGGCCACTTTGCTCAAGGCGATGTTGACATGCGCTACCACTACTGATGCCATGGCTGGGCGTAATTGTGACCGCCCCTGCCGCCCGCTCGAAGACGATTATCCTCTCATCCCAAGACAAGGAACACTTGATGGGCTTGAGTCCTGATGCCTCTTTTGCTGTCTTACCATTACGGCCAACCTTCTGGAACTGGCTGGTCTGTGGTAGTGCCGCCGCTTCTTCTGCTCGCTGTTCCCAGCTTGATGCCAGGGGTGTTACACCCGAATATTCCACAGAGTACGTAGATTATCTAGACTACATAGCGACAGGGTAGTAGGTAGAACAGCAGGTGATGGATGATGGATCAAGAGTCTAGGCCGGAGATAAAGGAAGCGGGGGTTAGAAGCTCGGGGCTGGAAGATCGAACCTTGCGGGGGGAGATCGGACCTTGCGGGGCCCAGACCAGAGTTCCCCAAGGTGGGTGCAAACGAGTTGAGGGAATATGGCCGAACTAGTCTCCTTGCGGGGAGAGGACGTGTACGCAGAGAGTCTGGGTCCTTGCGGGGACCGGCTTAGATCGTTGCGGGGGGAGCCACGTACGAAGTCTAGACGCCAGTTCTCCGCTCAGGCGCATAAGACAACTCATCTCCCTTATCTACACCCAGGCCAGAACCAATGATGAGTCCGCCCACGGGGTCTATGCACCTCGGGGGAATCCAAACCCGAGTCACCACTTCTCACGCCGAGTCATCGGATCTCACGACGGCTCTTTCTCTACAAAAAGAAAGAGCATTTCTCACCTCACCGCAAGAAATCAGCATGAACATCACTCACAACACTACCGAACCAAACCCACTGAAACCACACACAAGATCTAAGATTATTCCCTTGTGAATTATCGAAAGTAGCCTGATTACCTTTGATTCTCCCCACACTCCGGTTACGCGATAACCCCAGTGTCACACTATAATCTTGATCTCAAAATCACCCTACTTTATGCCCTCATTTGAACAAGATCACTTCTTCCTGCTCGACTTGAGCACGATCCTCGAGCCCCAGACGAGCTACCAATTGGACTATAGCTTCGGCTCGATCGACGAGGAAATAACAACCGCTGTACGAGAAGAAAACGAGTGGAACGAGCACGACAATGAACCGGCCCCAGTCGAACTCGACGACATTACGCCCTGGCATTGGTATACCCAATACTGGTCCACTTGCGCCCTGCTTCGACAAAGCGCCAATCTCAACGGACTCGAATTCCGAGAAATCTGCAACTACGAGTTCCAAGACGACGAAACCATTTACACTGGACACTTTCTCGACCTCTACTAAACCTACGAAATGACGTCTACCGACTTTAACATGCTTTGGCTGGAGGCCCCACGAGATCTGTGCCAGATCACCGACGGAACCCCCGTTCCGGATCAAGCGGTAGAAGTGGCCAACCCAGCCATCTGGCTCCGAAGCATGGTGCGACAACAACGACAGGCCAAGAATGACCTACGACAGCTCACTCAGCTGTACGGCAATACGATCGACCGAACCGATCAGCGAATGCGTCAAATCGAAGAGGCCTACCAAACACTGCTACAAGGAACACAGTACGTATATGACCGAGTCAATGCTAACGAGGAAATAGCCGAAGCATGGGTCCGCAGCGAACTAGCGAAAGCCGCGAAGGCCTACTAGACCCTCGCGCAGAACGTTTGGCAGGCCATCCTAGAACCAACCCAGGAAGATAACCAGCGACAGATATGCCAGGCCACACAGCTCACCCGTGTAAACGACGCCTTGGCCTTTCTAGCGGAAGCCAACACGGCCTGGAGCCAACATCTAGTCACCTTCCAAGGTAACGTAGAGTTATGGGCCGCTGACCACCAAAGGAAAGTCAACAGGATGGAAGAAGAATTGCGGCAAGCCAGGGACGAAATCCGACGGATAGCTACCCGGATACCTCTCCCAGGGTCCCCAACCACAAGGCTCCCGTGGCCGGAACCCCCGCATGACTGGCGAAGCCCCATAAGGCAGCCCAGCACCAGCATAGCCACCGCACCCATGCCGCCCCCGGCTCTGCGAAGCCCCCTCCGGCTCACCCCTGCCCCGCCTACCAGAAGTCTGCGACGACCGGTGATCCCAGCAGAAGGCCCGCCAACGCCGCCTCGACCCATGACACCGGAAATGCGGCAGCGCCTGGAGGAACTCAGACGTCGCGTGTCTCCAAGGCCGCCCGCACTCGACCCCACGGCGGGACGAGGAGGAAACCCTCCCTCAACACCCCCTGGATCATCGGCAGGGCCACCCTCAGGTCCACCATCCGAACCACCGCGCCCGCCGTTCCGGCACCACCCCTCCCCATCGCCACCCAGAAATCCCGCGCCTGCCATCACTACGCAGGACCTTATACGATTGGTGGCGGAAGGGGTAGAAAGAGCCAGACAAGACAGGCAACCTTCAGAAAGAGCCCAGGTACGCACCTCAAGGCTCAAGATGGAAAATCCCGAGAAATTCGACAGGAAAAGCTCATCCACCTTCAACCAATGGTGGGAATCGGTCACGATGTACCTAGGTTTCTACCTGGAAACGATGGACAGTCAGAAAATCGCTTGGGTCGGAACCCTTTTATCCGACACCGCACTGGTCTGGCACCTCCACCGGTACCGCGAGCTGGGGGAAACCGACACTTGGGTTAACTACACGGCGGCAATCCGAGCAGAGTACCGAAATGAGCGAGAGGCGGCGGACGCCCAACTCAAGCTAGGGCAGCTCAAATATCAGGGATCCATCCGACCCTACCTAACGGAGTTTCGAGCGCTCAACAACTTCGCACGGGCCACCGGGGAAGCGCTAAGGGAAAAAGTGGACCTAGCTATGCCGGACGCAGTGCTGGATATGCGATTCGCCCATTACATCGAGGACTTTGCGGACGACGAAGGCTTCCTGCAAGCCACCCACCAGGCCGGGCTACAGGTGGAAAAGAAGAAAGCCCTAAAAACGGCCAAGGAAGCGATGCGCGCCGGACCCGACCCAGCAAAAAAGGAAGCGGGAGGAAGATCCTAACGACGCCCCGACCGCCAAACAGCAGAAGGTAGCCGCCGTGGAAGAAATAATCACGGACCTACCGCTATGGGAAGACTCCGAGGACTTGGATTTTTAAGAGGTTCTCTCACGGCGCCAGAGAGAACACCCAGACAGAAATGCGGCGCCGCCAAGCGAAAAACAACAGCACCGGGGAATGATACCCCGGACAACAAGAGAAGGCGAGGAAACAATCGACCAGTCATCACGATGCTGTTACACTGTCACGAGACAAGCCATCCGGTGGGGGTCCTCCTGGACACGGGATGCTCGATTGGCCTGATAAACCAGCAAACAGTCAAACGCTTGCGGCTGGCAAAACGACCCCTCAAAAACCCGTGAACCATCTAAAACTTCACGGGGGAAACCGTCAAGAACGCAGGACAACATCAAACAGAGCCCCTGTGACTGCAGCACCAGAAGCACTTCTCAACCGAAAAATTTGAGATATCCCCGATGGAAAAGGATGTGGACATATTTCTACCGTTCAGCTGGATAGAACGGCACCCACCCCAAGGGGCGCGGACCCAGGACGAAATACGATTCAACAGTGTAACCTGCCTGGAAACGTGCACCAAATACGAAACCGATAACTTTTCCTTAAGCTGGGACGACTCAGTATTGATGGACGGAAACACCCAGGTCATAGGACACGTATCAACGGCAACAAACGAAACCCCCTGGATGCCGTGCCACTGGAATTTCAGCAATATCTGGGCATTATGGGGACGGAGGCCGCCGACAAACTCCCGGAACATCGGCCATACGACTGCAAAATCGACCTAAAGAAGGACGCGACCGCACCTTGGGGACCGATCTACCCACTCTCCGAAGTAGAGCTCCAGACGCTCCGGGAATGGCTAAAAGAAATGGAAAAAACGGGAAAAATAAAAAGATCTACGTCCCCGGCAGGCTCTCCGATCCTATTCGTTCCGAAACCCAACGGACGAGGTCTGCGGCTGTGCGTCGACTACATGGGATTAAACGCCGTCACGATCCCGAATAGGTACCCCCTCCCGCTGATGCAGGAGTTGCAGGACAGAGTACAGGGCGCCCAGTGGTTCTCCAAGCTAGATCTAAAGAATGGATTCAATCTTATAAGAATAAGGGAGGGCGACGAATGGAAAACAGCGTTCCGCACCCGATACGGACTCTACGAATTCCAGGTGATGCCGTTCGGACTCACCAATGCCCCATCAACCTTTCAAGATATGATGAACCATGTCTTATCCGACTTACTGGATGTGGGAGTATTGGCTTACATGGACGACATCCTGGTATACAGCAAAACGGAAGATGATCACAACCGACTCGTCAAGGAAGTCCTAAAGAGGCTGCAGGATAACGGGCTGGCCGTCTCCCCCGAGAAATGCGTATGGAAGGCAGAGGAAGTGGAATTTCTGGGATACGTGATTGGCCGAAACGGGACCCAAATGAGCCAGAATAAGGTAAAAGCGGTGCTATCGTGGCCGCAGCCAACGTCACTCACGGAAACCCAGTTGTTCCTAGGCTTTGCCAACTTCTACCGACGCTTCATCCAAAACTACTCCCAGATAGCGAGACCACTCATGGAACTAACCAAGAAAACGGAAAAATGGTCCTGGAAGAGGGAAGCAGGAGAAGCGTTCGAAAAGCTGAAGCAACGGTTCACTACGGCTCCCATACTGGCCCACTTCGACCCAGCGAAGCCAGTTATCCTCGAAACAGACGCGTCGGACTTTGCAATTGGAGCAGTTCTGTCGCAACCAGACGAGGAGATTCGTCTCCACCCGATAGCGTTCCACTCAAGGAAGTTCACGCCAGCCGAAATAAACTACGAAATTCACAACAAAGAACTCTTGGCCATAGTGGACACGTTCAAACACTGGAGACAGTACTGCGAAGGAGCAACTCACCAAGTCCAAGTCTTTTCGGACCACCAAAACTTGGAATACTTCACCACGACAAAGGTGCTCAACAGACGGCAGGCCCGCTGGGCTCAAGAACTGGCGGGAATAGACTTCAAAATCTACTACCGGCCAGGGGCCCAGAATGTAAAACCAGACGCACAGTCCAGGCGTTCGGAGTACCACCCTGCAAAGGGGGGGATAGAAAAACAGCCAATAACCTCGGTTTTGGGGAAAAACCACTTCGAGGAACGTCTAACGAGATCGTTCATCGCCTCCTCAGCACCGCTGGCATCACTGCCCGAAAGAAGATGGTCGGAGGAATTTCGGGCGAAAGTCAAAGAAGAAGGAAAGAAGGACGAAGCCTACGAACAGGCAAAGAAACAGGAAGCGGCAACGGAGGAAGCGTTGCCGAAAGACCGAAAGGTCAAGGAACTGAGTTGCAAAGATGACCTACTGTACCGACGGAACCTGCTTTGGGTACCGGAAGGACTGGTGCAGAGGATTATGGAATCGGAACACGACACGAAGGTGGCAGGACACATGTGGCAGGATAAGACCATCGAACTGATTCGGCGAAACTTTTGGTGGCCAAAAATGAAAGAACAAATCATCGACTTCGTCAGAAGCTGCCCCGAATGCAAACAAAACAAGGCGTCCCGACACCCACCCTATGGGCTGACCTCCCCGCTGGAATTGCCGCACGCCCCATGGCAGTCCATAGCGATGGACTTCATCACGGAACTCCCAATCTCGGACGAATGCGACCAGATGTGGGTAGTCAGCGATCGATTTACCAAGATGGCGCACTTTCTCCCACTGAGAAAGGAAGGAAAAACCGCGGCAGACTTGGCCGTCATCTTCGCCCGAGAAATATGGAAGTATCACGGTCTCCCCACTGATATTGTGTCAGACCGAGACTCCAGGTTCACCTCGGACACCTGGAAGGAGTTCCTACGACTCTCCGGAATCCGGCCCCGAATGTCAACCGCCTTCCACCCACAGACCGACGGCCAAACAGAACGGCTCAACCAGACAATCAAAGCCTACCTTCGGGCGTTCGTCGGCAAGGAACAAGACGACTGGGTACGCCTGTTACCGATGGCTGAGTTTGCCTACAACAACTCAACCACCACAGGAAATGGTATGTCTCCGTTCTACACTAACTATGGCTTCCACCCGGCCGCCATGGACCCCGCGTCAACGGAACCCCTCAACCCAGCATGCCAAGTCTACGCCCACTGGATGAGCACTGTGCACGATGAGTCCCGAAAAGGGCTAGAAGATGCGCAGGAACGGATGTGTCGATACACCGACCAGGCGCGAAAGGAACCCACAGCATACCAGGTAGGAGACTTGGTAATGCTCAGCGGCCGCAACTTCAAAATGCGCCGCCCATCAAGGAAACTGGACCACAAGAATCATGGTCCCTTCCAGATCGAGAAAATCATCTCCCCCCTCGCGGTACGACTGACGCTACCCAGGAAATGGAAAATCCACAACGTTTTCCATGTGTCCTTACTCGAACACTACCGAACCAGCGAACACCGAGCCCCGCCGGACCCTTCGAAGGTACTCCGAGAAGCGGACGATATCGAACAATCGGAGGAATACGACGTGGAAGAAGTTATGTCCTCGGTCGAGCGCGGCCGGGGAAACAACAAACGGATTCTTTACCTCGTCAAATGGCTCGACTATCCGGAACGTAAAGATTGGACGGAAGAACTATTCGACAACTTTTCAGTAGGAGGTTTGGAGAAGCTCCAAGAGTTTCACCGACGAAATCCAGACGCGCCGAGGGACTACCGGCTATCCGAATAGCTTTACCGGCTGAGCGGCAGCGAGTCCGGCGGTAGGGGGTGTAGCAGAGGAGGCCTACGTCCCAAAAACGATCATGCCGAAATATCAAACCCGAACGACCGGAAGCCGTAGGTGTTCGGTATGACACACCTCTGTCTGAACACTTGCGAGCGAACAGCCCGGGCACAAACCCTAAGTCGCGAAAGTCACTCGTTGCATGTGGAAAAGAATCGGAAAAACATCATATGCTTCCGGCCGCGGGCGAGCGATATGTCTCGGAAAAAGATCACCCAAAAGTTATATGACAGAGTACCAACATTTGCAAAGCCAGGCGGGCGCATCAGACATCAAACACCTCTGTGTGCACACCATTGGCTCGTCCGGCTTGTTCGGGCTTGGTCACTCCTTCCATGTGCCAAGTTCACTGAACCGCGACCCGTCACATTTTGCAATACTCCGACAGTAGGATCTCGGACTGGTGGGAAGACCACCCAGATCTGAGGGCTGGTTGAGCGCATCCAGTAGAGGTGCTACGACAGGGGCGCGAGTTTTTCCCGTAAGAGGGTTTTCTCGCGTGACTTAGCTCAACCAGAGGGCTGCAGGGGAGGAGGACTGCAGTCCGTGACGCTAACCGAAACTCGGCGTTGAAAGAATCTCATGATCAAAAGAAAGAGGCGGGCTACTCAAAAAATATGTTAGCACTCGAGGACGAGGCTAGGGGAGAGGGGAGGTAGTGTTACACCCGAATATTCCACAGAGTACGTAGAGTATCTAGACTACATAGCGACAGGGTAGTAGGTAGAACAGCAGGTGACGGATGATGGATCGAGAGTCTAGGCCGGAGATAAAGGAAGCGGGGGTTAGAAGCTTGGGGCCGGAAGATCGAACCTTGCGGGGGGAGATCGGACCTTGCGGGGCCCAGACCAGAGTTCCCCAAGGTGGGTGGAAACGAGTTGAGGGAATATGGCCGAACTAGTCTCCTTGCGGGGAGAGGATGTATACGCAGAGAGTCTGGGTCCTTGCGGGGACCGGCTTAGATCGTTGCGGGGGGAGCCACGTACGAAGTCTAGACGCCAGTTCTCCGCTCAGGCGCATAAGACAACTCATCTCCCTTATCTACACCCCGGCCAGAACCAATGATACTCTACTGAAAGGGTGTACTCTGGATCCTGGAGGATGGCAACCTTAAGAACTTGATTCTCAGATCAGAACACCACCTGAAAGTCGCCAGCCACATGGGCCAGAACAAAATGATCGAGCTAATCCGACGCAACTTCTGGTGGCCAAAGATGAACGAAAGAATTGTCGACTTCGTCCGGAGCTGCCCCGAATGCCAGAAGAACAAGGCGGCTTGGCACCAACTGTACATACCTTCCTCCCCCCTGGAACTACCATACGCCCCCTGGTAGTCAATCGCAGTGGACTTCATTACGGAACTACTTGTTACACCTGAAACATCTCGAGTATGTAGCTAGGTTAGAATAGGGGTACATAAGGATGACGGAATGCACTCAGAGAGTCTAGGAGGGAGATAAGGTCCGGAGATGAGCTTACGGCCGACACGGACCTAAGACACATATCTCCGACGGTGAGGGGAGGATTGCAAATGACGAGAATGCTTGGGCTAGGACCCCTCCCGAGGGGATGCCACGTCGCCTGCTGATGGCGTACGGACCGCCAGACTTGGGCTAGGACCCCTGCCGAAGGGATGCCACGTCGCCTGCTGATGGCGCACTGAAAAGAGTCTGGTAGGAAAGCACCCCGCTGGCTTGCATGAAACCTCATCTCCCCTTATCTACACCCTGCCAGGACCAATGAGTCGCCCACGGGGTCACTGCACCTCGGGGGAATCCAAGTCCGAGTCACCACTTCTCACATCGGCCCTGCTCAGATATAAACCCGAGGTTTTCGCCCCGATGGAAGGAAAACCAGCATGAACATCCTCACCAACACTACCACCGAACCCACACACAAGATCTAAGATTATTCTGTTGTGAATTATCGAAAGTAGCCTGATTACCTTTGATTCTCTCTACACTCCGGTTACGTTACAACCCCAGTGTCACACTACTGCTCTCCGAGAATGCGACCAATTGTGGGTGGTTATAGACCGATTCACATAGATGGCACACTTTCTCCCCCTAAAGAAGGAAAAAAAGACGGCAGCCGACCTGGCAGTCATCTTTGCCCAGAAAGTCGGGAAACACCATGGGCTACCCTCGGACATCGTCTCGGACCGAGACTCACGATTCACCTCCAAGATATGGCAAGAATTCCTGTGGCTATCCGGCAACTGCCCAAGGATGTCGACGGCCTTCCACCCCCAAACCGACGGACAGGCAGAACGCCTCAACCAGACAATTGACGCGTACCTCTGACCGTTCGTCGGTTATAAGCAGGACAACTGGGTAGGCCTACTCCCGATGGCGGAGTTTGCCTACAACAATTCGATTACCATAGGCAATGGGATGTCTCCGGTCTATGCTAACTACGGATTCCATCCCATGTCCTTGGACCTAGCTGCCTCGGGACCCTTGAACCCTGCCAGCAAGCTCTATGCCCACTGGATGCGTGCGGTACACAAGGCGTCCACCGAATGGCAGGAAGCGGCACACAAACGAATGCGCCTCTACATGGATCCCGAGCGTATGGAGCCTCCGGAATACCAGATCGGAGATTTGGTGATGCTCAACGGGCACAACATCAAGAAGCGCTGACCCTCCCCGAAGCTGGACAATAAGAATTATGGCCCCTTCCAGGTGGAAAAGATTGTCTCACCCCTTGCAGTTCAACTCACGCTGCCCCAGATATGGAAGATTCACAACATCTTTCATGTATCCCTACTTAAACCCTATCGAACCAGCGAACACCAAGCACCGCTGGATCCCTCAAAGATCTTCCGAGAGGCCGACAATATCAAACAGAGCGAGGAATACGATGTTAACGAGGTCCTTGGGAGCACCAGGAATGGGGGCCGCATCCTGTACCTCGTCAAATGGCTTGACTACCCCGACCGGAAGAACTGGACAGAAGAACCATACAATAACTTTTCGGTAGGCCGCCTGGAGAAACTCTGACAGTTTCACCGACGGAATCCAGATGCGCCGAGGGACTACCGGCTAACCGAGAGCTAGGCTCCAATCCACCCCGGGTGCATGACGAAGCCAAAGGGGTTGAAGCACGATCAGGGGGTAGTAGGATAATGCGAAGGAGGACTTCATCCACAACGCAATCAATGAGCAGCGGAGTGAAGGTATTGTAATCCCATTTTGACGACAGTCATCCCTTAACTGTGGCGAGGTGTGGGTGACTGGTTGAGAGCCACTGGTTGTGACTGGCTCTGGTGGCAAGACTACTGTACGGCCAGCCTGATCCCCTGCTACACCGGTGTGCCAGGTCAACCCGTCTTCTGATCACCTCTTCGGGGGAACACAATCATCAAATGGTTTTCATCACACAACTCCGACAGTAGGATCCTGGACCGGTCGGAAGACCACCCAGATCCGAGGATCAGCCACCAACCGAATTGGTTTCAAAGTTTTTTCCTGCTGGAAGGTTTTCTTTGGGACCAGGCGGCCTGAGGGATGTAGGGTCTGGAGGACTGCATTCCACCGTTCACACGAAGAAAGGGAAGGAGTCAGGATAAATCAGCTTCGGGCCAAAGCTCAGAAAGAGGGGGGGTAGTGTTACCCCCGAGGCTAACAAAGGGAATCAAGGTACAAAAAGAATGGTAGCAAACGGTAAGTCATGTGACTAGGGATCCCTGATAAAGAATCTCAGGACCTCCGAAAGCAGTTTGGCAAGAGCAAGTAGAGCAAGGGTAACCTCAGTGGGTGATGGATCTTAGGTCAGCCTGCTGGGTAGACCCAACTGACTACCAACTCTTGTAGCTGCTGCATACGAGAACGAGATAGGAGCAGAACTAGCTTCCTGCAAGTCGCACGCCATAAGCAGGGCTCATGTTGCAAGACAGGTCTGGGAGAGTCTAGATGGGAGATAAGACCCGGAGTTAGGACCTTATGGCCGAGACGAACGGATGAAAGAATAACTCCTGAGCAGGGCCAGTGGCAAACTAAGAGGGACGGCGGACTCCGAAAGAGTTACGACCAATCCTGACTAGGACCTCGATACGAAGCCCCCATAGTCCGAAAAGACTAGCGCCGGGGGGAATACGAGGTCGCCGACTGGTAGCCTTCACCCTTATCGCTGGAACCGGTCAGGACCAACCACACCCATGCGTTGAGCTCTTCAAGGGTCGCGTGTCTTGAGACTGAGATCCCCGACGTGTAGACGGGAAGAAGGGAACCACATGACGAGAAAAGAGGTTTTACATATATACCATACGAAAAACTCCACCAACTACCTTCTATTCCCCATCCTCGGATACCACCCTCACGAAACACCCCAACACGGCGAACCTAAGATTATTCCACCGTGAATAAAGACCAATCCAACCTGACTTTACGATATCTTTACCTCCACCTCCGTACCCATGTACCCAGGTGTCACACCTTCATGCAGCCCCTTGCTCCTTTCCAGATGGTCTGCGATTAGGTAGGCCGCTGTTCTCTCCACTAGTTTGCCGATTACATCCAAAAGCGATATCACCCAGTAGGCCCTGACCTATGAATAGTCTGGCTTGTTCGCCTTGGTGATCACCACCCCCTTCGCGGATTTCCATACTGCAGGGTGGTACCCCACCCGTATGCACGCTCTTGTAAGCTCCACAAACAGGTGTTGCTCCCAGCCCCAGAAGATTTTTAGTAGGTCTGCGCTTATGCAGTCTTCTCCCGGTGCTGTTGTTGAGGTCTTTCTCAGCAGCTCCCCCACCAGCTCCTCGTCCACCTGTTTGTATCCTTCCCCTCCCTCATTCTCCTCCTCCCTCTCCACTCCTGGCCTTGGATTCGCTGGGAAGTGGGCCTCTATCAGCGCTTTCTTGCTTGCTTCGCTTCCTTCCAGCAGCAGTCCTCCCTCCACTCTCAATGCCTGTCCTGTTTTGTCCAACCTCGTCGTCGTATATTTTACCGCCGCCCCTACCTCCTTTTCTTTCGCCTTCTACAGAAATATGTTCCAGCATTTCTTCTTGGCTCTCTTAATTTCTTCTTGGCTCTCCTGATTTCTTCTTGGCACTCCTGATTTCCCTTCTCTGGTTGCGTTTGGCTTCTCGGGCTGCCTTCCAGTCCTGCTTCCTTCTCGCTCTTGCTAATATCATTCGAAGGTCTCAGAGTGTCACGGCGTTGGAATCACATGCAACGCTGACGTTGCTGGACCACGGAAGTGGGGAAACGGGGTGCCGCCACGGAAGGATTCGGAAACAGAATGTTCTAGAACGACGGGAAGTGCTGGAATGCGAGAATGTGCGGAACTTGAAATGTGTCGGTGTTTGCTCATGTTGGTATTTGCTTGTGTCGGTGTTTGCTCGTGTCGGTGTTTGCTCGTGTCGGTGTTGATGGTACGAAATCTGATTAAAGGGTAGTGGGTTGTATTGTCTATATAGTCTAGAACAGTTCGCGCGCCGCCATACCAACGCCAGCTTGGCGCCCAGGACACGCTAGTCGCCGACTCCCAATGGAGCCCAATGGGGAGCCGTCGCCCTCGACGGCACGATCCCACAGCCCAAAGATGAAACCCGCCCTACACGTCCTGACAACCAACAGTACAAACGATCTCGGCCTCCACACCGGACAAACACATTATCGTCACCCGCTCTCGTCATATGCTTCCCTATCCCACATCTCCAGTCTCCTCCCCCAAATCCCACACTTTTCCCCACTGCCATTACACCCCCTTCCTCCCCACCATATTACCATAAAACATATCCACTTCACCACTCATCCTAAACCCGTCTCCGTTTCCTCGACACCTCTTCCCCTCCACCTGCCTTCTTTCCTCCTTTTCGGTCCGACTCCTGGAACTTCCCGGCCAGGTGCGGAAGCAATCCTTTCCTATATTGGCGTAGATTCGTTGGGAACTCGGGCTGTATGGGGGCGCCGGGAGGATATCGCAAGTGTGCTGGGCGCACTGTCCAAAGGCGTACGTCATCTCGGTGATGGGTCCCATACAATGCCTTATCCTCGTGCGGGTGTTGGAGGAGACAAGACATACCTCCCTGGGTGACTGATCGTACATGGTAGGGTCCAGTCCAACGATAGAAAAACTTGAGGCCTTTCTCCTTTGCTACCGCACTGTCCCTAAGCATCACCAGGTCTCCTGGTTGTAGCGGGCCGGGCTTTACCAGATTCCTTGATGTCCAGGCAACCACACGCTCAGCATACGCCCACCGGCGCTGTCGGGCCTCTTCCCGGACCTCCTCTCTCTCTGCCTCTGCCCACAACACTTCTTCCACTGGTCCCTGTTCGGTGCTCTGTAGTGTGGCCCGAATGCCATCTAGCTGTATCAATAGTGCCGCGTTCCCATGTATTTCAGACAGTAGTGGGTTATCGCCTGGTAGGTTCAGGCGTGGCGGGATCCCAAACAGTAGCTGGAATGGCGAGTACCCATGCACCCGTACCTCCCGTGTGTTCAGGGCCCGGGTGGCACGCAGTAGCACTTGATCCCACTCCTTGCTCGGCTCTGCTGCCAGTAATCGTCGAATCCTCTCCTCGAGCAAGCCATTGTGAACCTCTACCATTCCGGTCGATTTCGGTGATGCTGACGGGGATGCCACGTGTTTGATTCCCTTTCTCGTCCAGTACGCCTGCATCTTCTGTCCAACGAAATGCGTCCCTCTATCCGAGTAAACCACCAACGGGGTGGCATATTTCTCGCAAAAGTCGTCCACAACCCACTGGGTCTCGGCCTGTCCATTTCCACGTGTTCCCCGGGCGAACGAAAATCTCGTAAAGTAGTCGATTATGTGGAGGATATACCGATTCCCATGTGACGTGACGTCCAAGGGTCCGATATAGTCAATCCCAAGCATGTCAAATGGTCCGCAAGTCAGGATGGGGCGAATGGCCGTCGATCGTTTAGTGACCCCAAAATGTGCGCATGCCAAACAGGTCGACACATACTGTGCCACGTCCTTGGCCCTCGTCGGCCACCAGGCATAGGTTGCCAGTTGCCTAACCAATGTCCTATCTGCAAAATGTCCGTGCCTGTCATGCAAAGCAAACAGGAGCTCGGGAACCTCGTCTTCCGTAACACACGGCGCGGTCATGCCATTGGCATAAACATACAATAGCCTTCTGCGGACCGGGTCCAAACGAAAGTGGGATGCTTTCCGACGGAAATTTCCTGCATGGGTATACTGCTCGCGGTGCTCGACAGGCAATTTTCCCGATAGAAGGTAAGAGGCAATATCCTGAAACCAATCAGAGTGCTGATATCTCTCCCATATCGCCACTTCCGGTCGCCTAGGGGTCCTGTCTGCCAGCTCTTCGTCTATTAGGGGTTCGTCCGGTGAGGGATCCGGTCGAGGCGTGTAGCCTTCCGACTCCGTGGCGTCCAGGTCAACGCCAACATCGGCCGTGGCTTCAGCTTGTTCTTCGCCCATGGTTCCCAGCCGTACCGACCAATCACGGGTGGTCTCTCCAAGCTCCCACTCCCTCCATCTCTCATATTCTTCTCTCCGGTTCTCTGCTTTCTCACTCCTTCCTGCTCGCATTCCAAGTTTATCTTCGTTGATGGTGTGATTCCCAAATCGACTCGAAAAAAACTGGTCTCCGGCAGAACGGCGCAGTGCCAAGTCATCATCCAGGAACACCACTTCCGCAATCGTTGAAGCAGCGATGGAGCGTGTGTCTCTTGCACTCACTTTCTCAAATTCCACGTTAATCGAGTCTATTGCGACTGCCCAACTTGCCGGTATCGCTTCGTCGGTAGTCGATGCTAAAATATTTCGGATTTGGCCGTCCCTTGTACAAACTGTGGAAGGTGCCACATGGGTGTCCAGTAGGTGCCTGTATTTCTTAAGAAAATGGACTATCACGTAAATCTCCCTCTTCTTGTCCGAGTACCGTGCCTGTGTTTCCGTAAACACCACCGAATCGAACAGAATGGGGCGTAACCCGGCTTTGGTGTTGCTCGTGACTGGATCGCGCTGACAGATTACCACTGCTCCAGTTGTCAACGCTGCCGCAGCATACATCCAACACGGTTGTCCAATATCCGGTCCAAACAGCTGTGCCCTCGCTCCGATTGCCCTCTTGATCCCCTGAAAGGCCTGATCCTCAGTCTCAGTCCACCTCCATCTGGTGCTCGGACTTGTTAATCTGGTCAGTGGCCTTGCGAGTTCCGAATAGTTGCGTATCCAGCGTCTGCAGATTCCCATTGCACCGAGGAAAGCCCGTACGTCCATGGGGTCCTCTGGGATCGGCCAAGCCTGAATCTTCCGGACTCGGTCTGGCTTAACATCCACCTTCCCCCCAACCTCGAATCTCACTCCCAACGCCTCAATTTCCTTCATGAATAACTGAACCTTCCGTAATCCGACCGAAAACCCCGACCACAAGATGCGAGGGAACAGATGATTTGCCAGGAAATCGTATTGCTCTTCAAAGTTCCCATGGACAGTGAACAAATCGTCCTGATATACTCCGAAGTTAGGCCCAAACAGACTCGGTTCAGACTTCGGTTCCGGAATCGGACCAAACGCTATCTTTGCAGCTGCGGCACACGTCTGACCCGACCCCCCAAGTCCCTGTGGCATTGTGGTCGGACAAACCTGGCCTCCAGGGTAGGAAAACGCCAGGTACAGCTGGCTCTCCTCCGCCAATGGCACCGAAAAGTAGGCGTTCGAGAAGTCAAATTTCGAGTAACAGTGGCCTCTGGGTGTGGACAGCATATCGACTATCCTGTCCGTCAACTCGAGAGCGAACCTCGACCGCAGTTCCTCCTTGTTCAGTCCTCGGTAGTTCACCGTGAAACGTAGTTTCCCATCCGGTCGAACCACTACTCGAGGGGCTGCATCCCAGGGGCTCATGCAGCATTTGTAAAACCCGTTCTGAAGGCCCTGATCCACGGTTGCCGTCATGAACTCCTCTTCTTCGCGATTTGTCCTCCGGCGGCAGCGGGCAGCATAGGGTCTCGCTCCCTCTCGCACCGTAGCCGTATGTGTCACCAGGTCCGTTACTCGCAGCATGTCGAGGCCGGTCGAGTCCATATCTCTGTAGGTCCAGCACAGCTCAAGAGCTTTCTTCCGTTTGGCCTCCGTATCCGCAACGGCTCCGACCGTCAACCCCACCTGTGATGCCCATGATTCCAGGGTTCCGAGGTCCGGTGCGTCCTTTACTTCTCGTCGTACGACCCTTCGATTCGTAGGGAAAGGCAAAGGTCGGTCCTCTGCAGCTATGCCAAACGTAGGGCGTATCTTCGGGCCTTTCGACGGCCGCTCGGTTCTTGACAACCTGGTCCAGTAGGCGTTCGACGGCTCTAGACATCGGGGTGCCTCCTGGTCGCCTGAGTCCGGACGTATGAAGACCTCATCCAGCGGAAATAGTGGGATCGGCCCCGTCGATCCTCCCTGGAGCCCGACGTGGCCTGCACGCCCCCGTGCTGCCTCACCGGCTGTATCCCCTGATCCTCCCGACCTCACAGCCTCCTCACTTGCGCTGCTCACGGCGCCCACACTTCTCTTTATTTTCCCTCTCGCACGTCCCTCACTCCTCCCTTTTTCCTCTTTTTCCTCTTTTTTCTCTATTTTCTCAATTTTCTCACCCACCCTGCTGACGCCGCTCACGCCGCTCACGGCACTCCTACCGCCCACGCCGCTCACGGCGCTCCCACTGCCCACGCCGCTCAGCACTCACAATTCCTTCATTCTTCTCAGTTTCCTCCTTTTTCTCAATCTTCACATTTTTCTCAATTCTCCCATTTTTCCCGTTTTCCTCAATTTTCTCAGCTGCGCCGCTCACGCCGCTCAGGGCACTCCTACCTCCCACGCCGCTCACAGCACTCACAATTCCTCCATTCTTCTCAGTTTCCTCCTTTTTCTCGATCTTCACATTTTTCTCAATTTTCTCGTTTTTCTCAACTTTCTCGGTTTTCTCAGCTTTCTCAAATTTCTCGCCGACGCCGCTCACGGCACTCGCCCTGCTCCCGCCACTCACGGCACTCCTGCCGCGCACGCCGCTCACAGCACGCGCAATTCTTCCATTTTTCTCAATTTTCGCATTTTTCTCAATTTTCTCGTTTTTCTCACTCGCGCCGCTCACGGCACCCGCGCCGCTCACGCTTGTGCCGCTCACGGCACCCACCCTTCTCTCCCTCGTGCCGCTCACGGCACCCATGCTTCTCCCACTCCTCTCTTTTTTCTCTGTCTTCTTAACTTTCTCGTTTTTCTCAGCTTTCTCAATTCTCTCATTTTTCTCGTTTTTCTCGTTTTTCTCAATTTTCTCAATTCTCTCGCCGACGCCGCTCACGGCCCTCGCCCTGCTCCCGCTGCTCACGGCACTCCTACCGCCCACGCCGCTCACGGCACACTCAATTCTCCCGTTTTTCTCGGTCCTCCAATTTTTCTCAACTTTCTCGTTTTTCTCGTTTTTCTCAATTTTCTGAATCTTCTGGCCGACGCCGCTCACGGTCCTCATACCACTCCCCTTTTTCTCACAAGCACCACCCCAACCCCCATCATCTGCATCATACTCCTCTGTCCAAGCTTTCTCTCCTCCTATTCCTTTCTTTATGGCATCGGGAGTTCCACCTAGTTTTTTGACAGTGTCGGGGAACCTGGGTTTCCAGTACTCAGCTGCTGGAGGACCCGCTTTTTCGCTTGACAGAACCCGCCTGAGTCCCGAACCCAGGCCTTGGCCGCGTCCGAAGAGTGGCCTTCCGATCCGAAAGCGGCCAGGTACAAGACTGGATCCACGTAGGAAATCTTTCCCACCTCTTCGGTCAAGACTCCATCCTGCTCGAAAATCTCTGCCAGTCCCATCAGGTGAATGTCTTTCCCAGAGTCATCCTCTTGTCGGTCCCCCTCGGCCAGTCTGGCGGTTGCTGATCCTATCTCGTTCCAGGTTGGCTTGGTTTCGTCGTAAATGTATTTTTCTTTGTAGCCGCCAGTGGTCTTTTCCAGCCGGTCCACCCTCATCGGATATTCGATTGCCATAAACTTCTGTGGTTTGTAGGGTGGTCCCCGGAGCGGGATCACCTCTCCTTCCGGAGTTCGAACCGTGTAAAGGAATTCCCTAACATCGAAGACCGCATAGGCGTCATATAGCCAGGGAAGGCCCAGCAGTAGCGAGAACTGGCACTGTTCTCCCGTTGCCGGCAGAACAAAGAACTCCTGGTTCCACTTGCTAGAGGGGGCTTCCTCAAGGGTGAAATCAAGGGTGGTCACGAGCTGCAGACGGGTCCGACCTCCATCAGCGGTTCGCATGGCCATACCACTCATGTGGGTGCCCCTCGTGGGGCTGCAGTGGGCATTGATCGTGTCTGCCGTGTCACTTGTGATCAAGTTCAGATCTGATCCAGGGTCATGTATGGCCTTACGGAAGACAAACTTCTTCTTTCCGACCACCATGAGAACCGTGACGTAAAAGGTGCCAAAGCGATTCGGACGAATGTCCTTCAGCGTGAGTTGTCGAACACTGTAGAGCCCGGTATCTGAGTCCTCCGGTTGGTCCTTTCGCGGCTTACGGCGCTTGCCCCGCTTCCCTGGATTGGCCAAAGCAGTTTCCCAGTTGAGTTCTCGTCTAGCAGCCGGAGACTGTTGTAGGTATTGCATTACTGTCATCGTAATGTTGGTGTTGATGAGCCACTCGTGGAAATCGAAGGGCGGGTGACCGACCATTCCTTGGACCCGTTCCAAAGGTTTCGGCCGAGCACGTCGTGAGCTTCCCTCGTCTCGGGCTCGCCCTCGACTCGGTCCAGATCTCTCCTCCTCGACTGGGTTCTTACCTTTTTCCTTTTCCTTACCTCTGTTTTCCTTGGTCTTGGTCATTTCGTTCTTCTTCTGAGACTCCGTCCGGTGCGGTGCCATACCCCTCTCCGGACTACTGTCTTCCATCTGGGTAGGGTTCTGAGGGCGCCACGGCTGTCCCTGAGGGAAATACCCAGTCATCCTCTCTGTCTGGGGCAAGGGTTCCGTGTCCGAGCCTGAGTCCATATGCGTGTCTTCCGATCTGCTTGCTTTTCCAGCTCGGGCCGCAGCGACTCCCAGTTCAAATGCCCAGTGCCAATCCCCCTGTTCTGGTCCTTGCCCATCCGATTCCGAGTCATAGGTTCCGTCCGCCGGTTGAGCCATCCTCGCCCCTGGGGTCCTTCGGGTATCCCGTCCAGGTATGTGGGAGTCGGCCTCCACACACTCCAAATCGCTCTCTTCCTCCGAGATTGCTGTGTGGGCGACTGATGCTGCTATTCTACCTGTCCGTGTCAACCATTTCTGACGTAACCTCTGCTGCTCCTGTGTTGACAACTCCATCGTTCCTGGCGGACATCTGGTGGCTATATGGTCCAAAGAACCACACCTGAAGCAATGTCGGCCGGAGGTATTCCGATATGTCGGTACGAACTCGCGTGGCTGAAAGCTGACATTCCGTCCCTGACGATCGGCTCCCTCACGCGGGTCTCTGCTCTCGCTGGTCTTCTGTCCGGCAGGCCTCAGTTCCGTGACTCCGGATGACGTGGGTCCAGATGACGAAGAGGGTTCAGCCAAATGGGGTCCAAAGGAAGAGTGTCCCGACGAAGAGGGTCCTGACGAGTAGGGTCGCGATGATTAGGGTCCCGAACTCTCTCCTGATGAAGTCGTGACTGGGACGATTCTGGGGGGCTGCCGAAGAGTAGGAAACACAGATGTAGGCATGGGGGCACTCACAACCGGAATAGGACGAGAGTTTGGATGAGAGTTTGTACTCACCGTTCCGATCAGCTGAGCCATCTGATAGCTCTGAGTCTGCATTGCCTGAGCCATCTGCTCCTGAGCCCCAATTGACCGGTTCATAACTTCCGTCACCACTTGAGCCAACGTGTTCTCCGCTTTCTCCTCAGGTCGTGGAGCAACCACTCTTGTGGCAGATGGTGCCCGAATCAGGGCATCCGCCTCATCCGGCCCCAGTGTTACGACTTGTCCCCATTCCGTAGCATTACACCGCTGGTAGCGTTCCACCACATTGTCGAACGTCAATTCGTCGGCAGGAATCGTACTCTTAATAGCGTACACCAGCTGGACGTCATGTAGGCCGGCGAGGAAAAGGTGGGCGAGGCGTCGATGCAGGGTATCTGGGAGGTACTGTCGGAACCATCTAGCTCGCTGGACGTACAGCTCGGGGGGGTCCCTATCTCCAGTTTCTGGGTCAATGATAGAGAGAGTCTCATAAAAACGCAATGCCTTAACCTTCCTCTGATCCTCCTTAGAGGCTGCCACCGTTTCCGACTGTGGGAATGCCTGTCTCAGGGCTTCCTTGAAGGCCTGCACAGACTCGTAAGCTGCCTCCGGAAAGGCGTCCGACTCCTCCAATGCCTTCCCAATCAAGTTGTCTTGAATCATCAAGGCCATATCCATCTCTTTCTGTCTCCTTCCTTCTTCACCAGCAGGATACCGGGGATATACCACCCACCGTACCGCTCTGTCAAACCTCCTGAAGAAACTGCTCAGGTTCTCCCCCGGGGTACCCCCGAAAGGCGGGATCCTGAGTGAGGTAGGGCTGGTCATCGTCGTAACTTCTTCTCCGTCCATGTGGCAGGTATTCGGTAAGGAGTCGTCACTACCGTCGTTGTCAGTAGAGGGAGTGACTTCCCGTTCACTTTCCTGCTCCTTTCTCGCTCGTTCTTTCACACGTTCTAGCTCCTTCTCTAGATTGAGGATACGCTGTATGTCTCTGGGGTGAGCAACCCAGCGTTCCAGTGTCTCTTCGTCACTATCCTCTCCGTAGTCAGTCGTTCCGTTCTCGTATCTCACCTCCGTAGTTGCCACCGTTCCGTATAGGGGCTTCGACGCAGATGCTGACACCGTTTGCTTCGTCAATTCAGGAGTGTTCCTATTCCTCAGGACACGACTCCAATTAGCTCAGCTGATGATGATTCGATGGAATAAGGAAAGTCCGTGGTCTCAATGCCCTCCTGTTTGGTGTACACCGCAGCGCCCCCAGCAAACAAGAGACAGACAAATGATGACCACGACCAATCAAACAAGGTATACAAATCCTACGATGATGGTCCTCGCGAGGCCCCAATCACCGATCCGTAATGCAAGTCTGAGAGATGAGGTTCCCTGCCGTCGGTCAACAATGATGGTACGAAATCTGATTAAAGGGTAGTGGGTTGTATTGTCTATATAGTCTAGAACAGTTCGCTCGCCGCTATACCAACGCCAGCTTGGCGCCCAGGACACGCTAGTCGCCGACTCCCAGTGTTTGCTCGTGTCGATGTTTGCTCGTGTCGGTCTTTGCTCGCGGGGGGAAGTTCCTGTATATAGCGAGGGCCGCCGCCCGCCGTAGATCTGTACGCAACAACTTGTTGACGTCGTCACCGTGTCCTTGTCTCCTTGTCCTTGTCCTTGTCTCCGTCCTTGTCTCTATCCTTGTCTCCGTCCTTGACCCTGTCCTCGTCTCTGTCCTTGACTCTGTCCTCGTCTCTGTCCTGTTCTCGTCCTCCTCCGCCGCTCACCTGCCACCGTGCTCCTCCGCTCGCCTGCCGCCCGCCCACCGCCGCGCTCTACCGCTCGCCCGCCGCCGCGCCGTACCACCCGCCCGCCGCTACCTGGAGCTCTGCCGGACCCTGCCGTTACACTTTGTTGCGTCGCCTATCTCTCCACCTAGCGGCACCATGTCGACCACGAACCCCGAGCCCGAAACCGAACCCCAACTCCCTCCCATCTTCCGAGAAATCCCGCCTGCTGTTCTCGAACAGATGTGCCAAATCGCTCTGAACGAATCCTTCGCCCCGGGCGCCACACTCGAGGCCGCCTACGCCCAGGTGCGCACTCTGGTGGAGGCTATCCTGAACTCACAGGAGGCCGCGCCAGCCTGGCGTATTGACGACCTGGAGGAGCAGCTCGCCGCTGCTCGACGGGCAATCGACCGACTCGCTACCCTAGAGGGACAACCGCGATCCCGGGCCGAGAGAGTCCCAGACCCAGCAACCTTTGACGGCACCCGCGAGAACCTTGAGGGGTTCATTGCACAGCTACGCATCAAGCTGTTCAGTGACCCCTCCCGTTTCCCTACGCCCGCCCTGCGGATGGGTTATGCCTTCAATCGCTTGGAAGGCAGGGCGCAGGCACAAATACTCCCATTCGTCCAAAACAGAGCATTTCAACTGAACGACTCCGACGACATTATCTGCATCCTCGAAGCCGCATTTGGCGACCCCGATCCTGCTGCGACCGCCCGCACCAAGCTTTATGGTCTGAAGCAGGGCAAGAAGGAGTTCACTGCCTACTGATGCTGGTCTCCAAACTCAGCTGGGACGAGCATGCTAAGTTGGATGCCCTGAAGGAAAGAGTGTCGATGGAACTCCGCCACCAGCTGTTGGGACGAACCCAGGGCCTCTCCTTCGACCAGTTCGTTGTCCTTTGCCAGCAACTGGACATGGAGATACATGCCCTCCAACTCCACGAAGGAAGATACAACACCTCCTCCCACCAAAACCGCGGCAACCAGAACCAATCCCGCAACTCAACCACCTCAGCGACACCCACCACCAGTCAGAGCGCAACCGCCCCGGGCCCGATGGACCTCAGCGCCAGCAGGAAGAAACTCTCGGAGCAGGAACGTGCAGCCCGGCTCAGGGAGGGCCGCTGCTCAAGTCTCCAACTCCGAATCCACTGCGTCCTCCGGGGCGTCTTCCGGCCACCACCACACCGAGCACCACCAGCACGCACATGGCTGCTGTGGTGGCTCTCCACCGTCGGGAAAAGACTAGGCCAGCAGCCGCATGATGGCACTGCTGTTGGCCGTACTCCGGGCAAGTATTCTCCTCTCTCTCCTCCTGTCTTTCGCTTGTCGAGTTTGTCCAATGTAGCTATGGAAGGAAAACATCTTGTTATTTTGTGCAATGTTTCCTTTGGTGACAAAACCATAGCTAGCCACGCCCTGATCGACTGCGGAGCCACGGGAGTGGCCTTCGTTGACGAAGACTTTGCCCGCCATCACCAACTACGCCTCACACCACTTAAGTACCCCAGAGCCCTCGAGGTTATCGACGGCCGCCCAATCTCCTCCGGAGACATTACCCACACCACCGGTGCCAACTTATCGATCCATGAACACCGAGAACAGATACCCATGTTTGTAACCAAGCTCGGTCACTACCCGATTGTGCTCGGTATCCCCTGGATGGAGCCATGCTCTCCCTCCTGTTCGACCACACGTTGCCACTTCACACATGTGCAGGAACGTCCTGAGTTCCCCTGCGCACATCGCACACCTTGGTACCCGTTCGCGGCACCGGAAGTCTGTGTGCCCCCACTTGCTGCAGTTGCCGCACAGGGCGTCGGCTCTCTCTGGAATAAAGACGTCTGCTTTGAACTTGTTGCCACTGACCCAAATTTCCTGCAATAGTCTTCTACCAGCTTCCTTGTTGGGCACCTTAAAGATGACGGATGATTTGCCCGCTGGCAACTTGTTCTGCCCCCAGATGTACTCTATCACTCCTTTCGGCCTCATCCACTTAATGGAGAAGGGGGGTGTTTGCACCCCCTCATTTTCCGCCTCTATTTCCTCCCTCAGTCAGCTTATCCCCTCCTCGTCCCGATACGCCGCATATGGGACCAGTATCTTCAGCTCCACCCAGCTCTCATTTGACCTGACATTGATGATGGCGTCATCTCCTTTCCTCACAGCCTCGATCAGCTCTTTCTTGAAGTGGAGCAGCATGGCAGCTGATGCCCCTCTCCTTGCAGTTGTTGACAGTACTCCCCTCCGTGACACCTTGAATTTCTCGGTTCGGACGTGTGGTGGGGCCACCTTGCTGAGCGAATTGTTGATGTGACTGGTGATCTGGTTGACTGTGAGCCAGTCCAGTTGTTCCACACCGGGACGTCTCTCGAAGACTATCATCCGCTCATCTACTGGGATTGAGCCCTTGATTTGCTCGAGTGGGTTTTTCTCCTCTTTCTCCTTTCCTTTCCTCACCTCCTTGGTCTTGTGCCTGGGGGCAGGGGCCCTCAGCTGCTGTGCGTACGTCATCCTCCCTTCTCCTCCCACCTTTTGCCCTGCTCCCCTCTCCCGCGCTTTTCGGGCCTCCTCTGCTGCTGCCAGCCTCTGCCGATGGTGTCGTTGCTGTGCAATGTTCATGTCTTGTACTCGGGGTCCCACCGGCCACAATGGTCTAGCCGGCTGCTGTGGGATTGGGGTGTCTTTGCTCTCCTCTCTCTCGATCTGCTCTCTCCTTTCCGGGTGGATTGTGTCTGCCTCTCCCATTTCTACGTCTTTGGTTTCTTCCTCTTCTCCCTCCTCTGTTCCACTCCAGTCGACGGGCAACGCCGGGATTTTGCTTCTTCTGATACCCCCCCCCAGATCCCTATCGATCATCTCCTGCTCAGTCAGGCCTTTCGTCTCGTTCGCCTCCGCCTCTGCCGTTGCCGCTTGTCCCTCTGCTGTGGCTGGTTGCTCCTTCGCCCTCCGCGCCCTCGCCGCCTCCACCTGCTGCGCTCTTGGGAGGGCCGGGGGTACGTTCCCGTGCCGTGTTGGTGCTGGGCTGCTTGCTTTCGAGTCTGTCGGTGTTGTTGGCGGTGGTGTGTTGAGTCTTCTCATCAGGGCCTCATGCTGCATATCCCTTGCCATTGGGGGAGGGGACGGTGTCGGAGCTCCTTTTCTCTCCACTCGCTCCACCGCCCTGGTTAGCTTCTCCAGCTCATTCCCTACTTCCGCCTCCAGGTCCTCCATTTCCTTCTTCATCTTGTCTATTGCTTCTGTGGTCCTGGTCATTCCTTTGGCCATACCCTGTACTGCTGCATAGGTGTCTTTCCCCATCTTCTTCGTGCTTGCTATTTCTGCTACGAGGCTTCGTACCTCCTGCATGGCCGCCATCATTTGTGCTGTTACCGTTCCCATCTGCATTCCAGCGTCTTCTCGCTCCTCGAATCCCCCCCAGCCCTCTCGCAATTCCTTCTTCATCCTCCACATCTTGGCTGCCTGTTCTGCCGCCTCATGTATCGCGCCCCTCTTCCGGCTCTCCTTCTCCTCTGTCTCCTCTTGGTCCCTTCCCCACTCCAGCCGATTCCTTACAAAGCAGTAAACCTCATTCCATTGCTTCTCCTCTTTGGCTCCTGGCAGTCGGCATATTTCTGCCTGCATCCGCATTTTTTCCCCCTGTAGCCTCACGTTCTCCTCCCTCATCTGTTTCTCTCGCGTCAGGTGTTCCTCTATCTTCGCCAGTCTCGCCCTCAGGTCCCTCTCTCCCTGGCCCTGGTCGTATGCCCACGCGTCGATCGTTTCAATTACTTCCTCGAATATCTCTGTCCTCTTCTTCCTCGCCTCTTCTATCATTCCCTGAAGGCTCCCCAGCGTCGCCTTGCCTGCTTTCCTGCCTTGCTCCCGCGCTTCATTTCTCAGGTTCAGCCGTTGGCTCCGCTGTGCGGCTGAAGTGCCGCCCCCCTGGGAGCTGCCACCGTCTGTGGGACTTTCCACCTCTCGCGTCTCGCAGCCAGTTTGCTTCGCGTCCTCGTGGGCTTCGGGTTGGCTGGCGACTCCCTCGAGTGACCGCTCGTGATGCGTGTCGTTTGTGCTGCTGCTTTCTTCCAGTCATCCTCGGTAACTTCCTTGAGGGAGTACTGACTCGCTTGGGCCATGCTCTCTGCCGTGCTGCTGAAGGAACTGATTGGGTCCGCTTGGCTGCTAACCCCTGTTGCCGCCTGCCAATCCTCTTCCTTTACTCCTTCCAGTGAATAGTTTGTTGCGACACTCTTTCCCGGCTGCGGTATTTCCTTCCAGTCCCCTTCACTGATTCCTCCCAGCGAATAGTCTGTCATCTCTGCACTTCCCCTCCCTTCTTCTTTTCTTCCCCTCTTGCTGTGCCTGAAGAAATCTAGCAGGTTCTCCTCTTTCTTGGTCACCCTGTTTCCCGCTGCCACCTGCGGATTCCAGCAGGTCCTCCACCTGATAGCCTCCCATGAGCGCCTCCAACATCTCCATCCTCTCCTTCTTCTCCCTCTGCCTCATCTCCTCTCTCTGGGCGGCCATCACCTCGTGTGCCTCCTTGTTGTCCTCCCTCAGCGCTCTCTGATCCTCCTCTAATCCCCCAGGGCTCTCGTCCTCAAACATCAGACCGGGTACCACTGGAGCCGGTTGGTGTTTCTGCAGTTTTGTCTAGCGACGCTGGTGATGAAGTCGAACTCGTTACTCGAATAGGCAATAGATCGTAGGCTTGGCGATTTCAGTAAGATGAGTGTGGTTGTCGGAGGTGGTGGTGATCGTAAAGTGAGTGTTGTATAAACGCAACGTCTGTCGAAGATATTCTAGTGATAGGGTACGTAGAAATTCCATTGCTTTATCTTTTTGAGCGAGAATGGAGGAACGCTCGCTATGTATACATGCATAGCCAAACCTACGACTCCAGTTGCCCATCACCGTCCCGTATACATAGATCCCGTTGGCGGCAACTTGCCACCTCCGGTCTAGAGGTGGCCGGTGGCGATTTTCCAACTCCGCCATCCGACACCTTAAGGACGCTACAAGGGAGACATGTCGCTCAGCGATGAAAGGCAGCTGAGAATAAGAGTGAAGAAACCCAATATCCTCGGATGCCTCATTAAAACTCGTAACGGCGTAAAAACCTCTTGGGGTAAACCACGGACATAGGAGAAGTAATGCATCCTCCAAAGAAAATAATGACAGGTGCGTCAAAGAAAGGATATAAGAAGCGAACAGGGTTTCTGGTACTATGGTAACGGTATGGACCAGAATGGGAATCTCAATATGCCATTGTTGAAACGGTTACGGCCGTCTGTACAATTGTGTGGAGACAGTAGGGCTCAATCAGCGAAGTAGCGCACTGCGGACATAGATATCAACAGGCGTGAGAGCGAAAAAGAGATCTTTCAGGAGAGACGAAGTAGATCACAAGTGGAAGAGAAGGTCGTGGAGAGAGGCATGACAACAAATCTTCGTTATTCATTTTCTCTGGTGTAGAAAGAGAAGAGAAGAAAGGAAGAACAAAAACAGAGTACAAAGTATCTCCCTTGTTTCACGCTTATCCTAATTGGATTGTTTACTCCGCTCGCTCCGCCGGCGCCCGCTACGGCGGCCTGTAGCGACACGAAGGATCAAAACCCCTACAATTACGTTTCGACATTTTGCAACTTGCAAGCGCCCATCGGCAACACATCAAAAACCGAAATGTCTAAGTACCCCAACAAATAAAAGAGAGAGCGCGCCACATTAAATAAGAGAGAGAGAGAGCGCAAAATTAAATAAGAGAGAGAGAGCCACATTAAATAAAAGAGCCAGCGCGCCACATCATTGCCGGTTGAGCCATGGTTGCTGCCCTGGGTAGACAATATCCTCCTCGTGCGCAGCCTCATCCGCGAGGAGATCAAGTTCCTCAGCTCCTTCGGGAAAAGCAGCAGCCGGTGGTTCCAAATCCCATGCCCACTGCCACACACATACATACTGCTACCGTTCCGGTTGCTGTCGTGTGGAACCCAGCGTTGTCAGCACCGTGCCCATTACCGTCACCTTTCCCTGTTCACTCACTGTCAAGCACTCACTTTTTCCTTGGCATCGAAATGTCATGAGATGTGGCTCGGACGGGGTCCGGGCACATTCTCGGAGATGAGACTGATAGTGTCGGCGCATTGTCCGGTGGACTAGCCACCGAGATCGATAGTGTCGGCATACCGGCCTTCGGTGGAATAGCCACGGAGACCGATATAATGGGGCGTCCCGCGCCGGGACGTTCGCTCTACACTTAATATACTGTATACCGATACACATATCTTGATAGGTTATGAGCCCGGATTGATCGCTTTATCAATCACAACACCTATACCTGAAACCTTCCCCTTATTTTCAGCCGCATCGTCAAGCCTTCCCGATCAAACATCACCAACAATGTCCACCAATTCCACCTCAAAGCACGATTACCACGTCACCAGTTTGGGATCCTTCGAACGCTTGAACACCACGAATTACATCGAATGGAGGATCAACGGGAAGACCATGCTCGATACAATGAATGCGTGGGAAATCGGTACGGGAGAAGAAAAGATGCCAACCGAAACCTCTCCGGCCCACTCGACGAGAGCGAAAAGCGGCGAAACGGATACCTCCAACCTTCAACGCGCCATCGATTCCTTCAATGAACGAAGAAAGGCAGCTGTCGCCCTCATTCGCTACGCCGTTATCACAACAATCCAGAGGCAACTCCTTCGTCTCCAGGACCCTACCGAGAAGTGGACGATGCTGAGCAACCAGTTCAACAATACGTACTCCCAGACGCAACGCTCCCTCTACGCGAGCAACCTCCACATGGTTAGGCCTCACCCAGCCGAAAAAATCAGATCCTTCTGTGAACGCCTGCAACAGTATCGCGATCCTATCGAACGAACCAAGGAAGAGATCACCGACAACGCTACGATCCATCACCTACTCAACTTCACGGGAATCCGATTCAGCGAGGCCACCCCCGTGCTTCGGAAACAGCTGAACAAAGGGACGCTCACTCTTCAAGAAACCAACGACGAACTCTGCGAGTACGAACGGAATAAGCTAACCCACGAGATAAACGACCCCAGCAATAACACCTCTGGGGCACTCCTCTACCCCCATGGCGGTGGAAAGAAACTCCTCGGCCAATACTGCAAGAAGAAGGGTCACCATATCTCCGACTGTCGCAAGAAAAAGGCACAGGAATCTCAGAAGAAGTCCCCTGGCAATCCCACCCACGCTAGGAAGGATACTGGACAATCAGCTGGCAAGAAACGCTCCCGGGACAACTTCGAGTGCTGGCATTGCTGTGAAACTGGCCACATGGAGAAGGACTGCACTCTCAAGAAAAGATCGGATGAGCTCAAAGCCGCTCGGAATCAGAAGCGTTTTGGCAAAAAAGGAAGTGCCATAGTGGCAAATGGTGATAATACCGAACAATCCCTCGTTCTCCGGTCAGATCTAGATTGACTAACCGACACTGCTATGGGCCGAGCCCTACTCACATCAGGCCGAGCCGTACTCACACCCGTCGACCGAACCCTACTCACATGTGGCCACGAGGCAGTACCTGACGACGAGTTCCTCCGCGACGGTGAAACGCTCTCAAAAATGGTTGCCGCCTTAGCACTCGCTGAACGGGAAAACGACTACGGAACGCGTGAGTACGGCGCGGCGTGTGAATACGGAGCGTGTGAGTACGGAGCGCGTGAGTACGGAACGCATGAGCACGGCGCTGCGCGTGAGTATGCGAGAACGTGTGAGTACGCGGGGGCGTGTGAGTACGCGGGGGCGTGTGAACACGACTATGAACCCTACTAACAGAATACCTTCAAGACCGGCCACTTTGCCTTGGCCACTGAGAGAGCACCCTCAATATAGATAATCGATTCCGGAGCCTCCCACCACATGTACAATGGCCCTCGGAGCCGGTTCCAGACCTACTCCCGATTATCGTACACCATCGACATAAGGCTGGGAGATGACACCATTGTCCAAGCTACCCATAAGGGCCTTGTTCAAGTCCAGAATCACTGGGTCAAGGCCCTACACCTTCCAACCTTTCGATACTCTCTTCTCTCGGTAGGGGACCTAGACACCCACGGATACAGCACCACATTCGAGAAGGGCAGGTGCATCATCAGCGATCCCGCCAACCAACGGATGATAATGTTGGGACAAAAGAACGGCATGCTCTACGAGCTAGATGCTGGTCCTTCAGTCCTCGACTTGCAAAATAGGGCCCTTATCACTTTGAACAGACAGCCAAAACTATCCATCGCCGAATCAAGGATGTGGCATTGACGCCTCGGTCACCCCAGAGAAGCAGCAATAAAGTCTATTGTCAAAGGTTACGTCGATGACGGCCGTATCTGCGAGGTATGCCTCAAGGCAAAGCTCAAACGGAAGATAATCCACGTTCCAGTCCAGCACACCACTACACCATTCGAGTTGGTTCATTCGGATCTGTGCGGACCATTCACTGTACGCTCGTCAGGCGGTGCCCAGTACTTCATTGTCTACATCGATGACTACTCTTGTCTTGCTGAGATCACCGTCCTCCCTGACAAACGCGCGGAGACCTGCACGGCAGCCTTCCAATGGTTTCAAGCCAAAGAGGACGGCTGGGGATACGATATCCGGAGGTTTCGCTCTGACAACGGAAGTGGGGAATACAACAACAAAACGCTCCGAAGCATCCTCGCCATCCGAGGTATTGCATTCGAGCCATGTCCGCCACATACGCAACACAAGAACGGCATCGTGGAAAGGATGATCGGAGTCCTGACCCAGAAGGCTAGGGCCATGTTGCTCGATTCGCAAGCCCCAATGCACTTCTGGGCCGAGGCCATCAACACCGCGTGCTATCTGCATTGAAGAACCCCGAATCAATCCTTGGACGGAAAGACGCCATACGAGGTGCTCAAATGCCATCGCCGGCTATACCGAAGCGGCTACTACGCCAACTCACAGCGCGTGAGTACATCGCCAAATGCCAACTCACAACGTGTGGGTACGGCAATCGGCAACTCACAGAGTGTGGGTACGGCAATCGGCAACTCCCATGTGGGTCCGGCCCTCGACAGCAACTCACAGAGTGTGGGTACGACCCTCGTCGGTAACTCACAAGATGTGAGTACGAGGTCGACATCGGCCTAAGACAAACCCACTCTGGATCACCTTCGCTGCTTCGGATGCGTAGTGTGGAAGCACATCCCGAAATCTCAAAGGCTGGATGCAAAGATGGGTGCCCGTGCAAAGGCTTCGATACCACCAAGATTTGGCGGATATGGGATCCCGACTTCGGCAAAGCTGTCAACTGCTTGGACCTCTACTTCGATGAGAGCCAGACTGCCTATATGTCCTGCATGGCAGATAACGAGAGAAGTGGTGACCCACTCGGACTGCCGGAAGAGGAACCAGTGGTCACCGAGGTGATGGAAGATTCACCTGAAGCTGAAAACCCGGACACGGCTCCTGAGCAGGAGAGCAATCCGGCCGCAGTGATAGACACACCTGCGGTAACCCCACCGATGAGGTCAGGGACATTGGAAGAGGCACCCGCACCAGATCCACAAAGCGAGCCCGACGGAGTCATCGCTGCTATTCCCTCTCAGCCTTGCATGCTGACGAGAAGCCAGTCAAGACGGGCAGCCAGGGCCGGTACAGCCCTGGCTGCTGAGGTCACAACTGATGACGACCCACGGTCGTACAGAGAAGCCATGAACGGCCCTCTTCAGCGCCAGTG
>Ga0307508_10000787_pt1 | contig 37336 bp, 47 predicted proteins | sample 9_EM_MG_FD_203089 | JGI IMG/M metagenome (GOLD analysis project Ga0307508, IMG submission 203089) | Populus trichocarpa ectomycorrhiza microbial communities from riparian zone in the Pacific Northwest, United States - 9_EM | ecosystem: Host-associated > Plants > Roots > Unclassified | place...
TGATCGAAATCAAATCAAATTTCGAGCAATTCCTTAGCGCCAATAACGTTCCCCTCATCCAGCAGAAGCCGGCACACGCTTATGTGAAATAACTTGAAACGCTCGAAGGTGATCCACCTTGAAATTAGGCAATTCGGTTGATCTTGGTAGCCTTGAACCGCGCTGCCTGAAAAGGAGAGGCGTTCACGCAACTTAAGTCAAGCTTCTTCTCATTTATCCCGGACGAAATTTACACAAGCAATGCTTACGCACACCATACACTTGTCACGTGTTACGTGCGCTGCCGCCTCTTCCGTGACAGTCACTGTCACACATGCACTCGTTCGCACTCAGGCTCTCTCATCGCTGCATACTACCCTCTCGCTGCCCAAGACTCCTGTTGTTCTGTCGAGTTGCTTCAGTCAGTGTTCCTCACATTCCACGGCCAAAAGTTGCTCCGTTGGCTCCATGGTTGAACACTCCGTTTGCTTAACTAAAATACGCTTTTGGAAAACGACTGCCTTTAATCTCTTGTACCAGCGTGGACAAAACTGAGACTAATTGTTGTGCAATGATGTTCGGGCCTCCGCTGCGAGTCAAAATCGACTCCTGTCTGCTTCCTCCATAAGCGGAAGCAGCGCTATGATGGCGGCTATCTTGGTGGTGCGAACACCAAGAACAATGGTTCCTTTCAATATCCGGCGGACTGGAACGGCCATATACTTGTGCAGAAGGGGCAGCCAGATATCCCAATTGTGCTGCAAGGCGTGTTCAACGTAGCATTTCACAACTATTTCTTTCACCGACCTTGGGGTTCTAACTTGACTGAAAACCACCGTGGCAGAGCACGCTTGCGGACCGTGTAGCGTTTGCCGAAACGAAAGCGTCGAGTATTCCATGCCCCAGACAGTACTTGCCCTCACAAGAATATTCCTCAGACCGACGCAACGGACTAGCACAACATCGGGCAACAAGGGCAAGGCTGCCGAAAGGAATGACCGTGAACACACACGTAAGTTTTCTCCAGCATGACCGCAGACTCACGCGTGGAACTACTCACACTGGCCGGCTGGCTACTCCCCGACACCTTTGCGCATCTGCATGACGCCCGACCGATGAAGGAAAGCGAGATATCAATCCACTGGCTTTGTACGACGAATCTAAAAAAAGAAACAGCTCGAAATGTCCAGCCGGCCATCTACAGGTCCTTATAAATACCTGGGGCAGCAGTGTAGTGATTTCCGCCCTGGGTCGTCCAAGAGAACAGCCGAGAAATGGCACTGATAACACAGGGGGGGACACTGCTTTGGGACGTGCTTTCCGCCAGGGCGAGCGGCGTAAAGGAAGGTTCAGACCACCACCAGCCTCAGGCGATGCTATGTCATTCGTTGAAGGCCTCTGGAGCGGAGTTGGTTCCAGACCTTGTGGTGGTTCAAGTGATCGCGATACTAGCAATATTAGTACCTGCCGCCGCAATTAAACGTTAGACGGCTGCAAGACAATGCGAAAAATGCAACTCGAATTACAGGGGCTCCCGCCCAGCAGCACCGCATCTTCTCAGCCCGACAAGGTTCGGCGGGGAAATATACCAACAATACATCGACATGCCGCTGCACAAGGCTTACGCGAGCGAGATTGAACAGCATTTGTGCGATGCCGAGGATGGGTTTTTTTCAGGCGCGATATTCATTACGGTGGCTGTCGGCCCCCCTGGTCAGGGGTGGCAAGACAAGTTGGGAAAATGTGATGTTTCGGTGACACCCGAATTTAGCATGCGTGAAACAGCAATGCAAGAGGTGCCTAAGGGTGAGCTCTTATTCATGCTTGACCGCCTTAGTCCTGCTCCAACTCGAAATGAATCTATATTAATAAATAATATTATTTCCCTTGCAAGTGACTATGAAAACTGCCTAAGACGAATTTTTGCAGGCGAACAAGGCTAAATATATTTGAATCGTGTATGTATTTTGCAAGAAAACTTCGCGGCACTGCAGCACGCAGCCAGGCAGCGCGGTAAACAACCAAAACATTCACTCCGTTCAAGTCCGTGTGTGTCTAGGGATGGAAGCAGCATGTGGTGCGGTAATCAATAGGGGGGAAGTGGTGGTGGCAGTATGACTTGATTGTGAACAAGATAACTGTGTGCCGCCGAGTCCTTCGCATAAGCTTTTTTCGGACCAATACCTATGTAGGACGTCAGGTGAGCGGCATTAATATGGACTAGCAAGTTTAGCACCCAGGAACCCCACGAGGATTAGTGATGATAAGATAATAAAATCGATGTGTGATTTAGTTACGTACTTGGGGTTGCGATCAATTCAGCTCTCCACCAAAGTTCTCCAGCAGCATCGACGAACCGGCCGTACGACTGGAAGTAACATCGAAATAAGACTTAAGTGATCTCAACCTATGAGAGGGATACTGACCCATTGAGGATTGACATTATAGATTGCCTTCACGCGGTTATTGAAGATAGTGGTGTTGGGGAGGCCGTCCTGACCCACGGCTGCGAGACATCAGGGAACGTTAGGAGACGGATTTGAATGATGGTAGGCACCACGAGTATGGTTTTGGAGAGGAGCGTGGAGCATGGGGTATAGGTGTGTCGATTGCAGCAAGATAGGTCAACCCAGGTTCACGTCTTAAGCGCCAATGCTCAAGTGAGAAAGAGGGAGCTATGATTTGAAGCGTACACATGGATGCTATTTGCATGTTATAATCATTTCTCAAAAGAATGGAAGGGGTAGGACAGTCCCCAATGTGGCGAAACAGCCCAAAGCCCAGATTGGCGCGATCTTCGAGGAAACAACCCCGATCCCCCGACGCCCCATTGCAGTACAGTCCAGTCTTATGGGCGGTATTTGGGAATCTTGGAACATTCCACAAGACCCAAAGGTGCTGTGAGACCATAATGTGAACGACAAATAAGATCCCCAGTTTGAGGGGATTCGCCCCCAGAAACCCAGTCTGGGGATCCCAATCCGGCTCGGTCACCACGGCTAAAGCACCTGATCCCCCATAGCATCTAGATGCGAATGAAATGCCGTGTGAGGGACTGTCGCGTGTGATGACCAGAAGGAGAGCACAGGGGCGGCCTCGTCAGGTATCAAATAAGAGGGCCCAAAACAAACAAACACGAAACAGAGCCCAAATGATGACTTATTGATTATTATCTGTGTCAGAGCGAGCGGCTGCACAGTTCGCCAGCGGGGCCGTGCTGTGATGCAATGGAACGCAGCAAAACGCAGAAGGCGATAAGAACTTTCCACGAAGAATGCTCGCAAGTGACCCCGCCGGGCGACAGGGATGATGTCGAAGACATAAGGAGCACTATACATGAAGTCCGCCGAGAGTTCAGCCGCCGAGACCGTGTTTGGCCAGGGTGGGTGGTGACGGTCAAGTTGGGCCAAACAAGTCGACTGCGCTTGTTTCATCAAAATTTAACGCCTCATCAACAACACACCGACACCTAGATACATCTTCGTTCTTGGATTTAACTCCGCTGCACGGGCCAGAGATGGCTCCAAGTGCTATCGTTCGCTATGTACTCCTTGTCCTTGGGTTACTCGTAAGTGCAGCGGCACACATGCACAGCCCACAGCCTTGTGAAGGTGTTTGTTCTCGCGGCAGATAACAACGCACTACATCCTATCATTCTCGCACGAGGGGTACTCGACATCCATCTCAAATCTTATTCCCAACAAACCTCCGTACAAAGGCGATCTCAATAAGTACTATCCTGAGGAATCCACGAATGCTACGTCGCCAAACAGGAGGAAAGCAAACGCAGCGTTCGTTGTTCTGGCTCGAAATGGAGACCTCCCGGGCTTGCTGGACAGCCTAAAGCAGATGGAGGATCGATTCAACAAGAAATTCCAATACCCATACGTGTTCCTCAACGAGGAGGATTTCTCCGACGATTTCAAAAAGTGCGTAACGACACACAGAGGGTGGAGACTATTTGATCCACATGACGGACTCATGCCACGTAGGTGGACGACTGAAGTTACATCAACAAAATGCTCATACGGGAAGATTCCACATGACCACTGGTTCCAGCCCGAGTGGATTGACGAAGAGAAGGCGACCAAGTCTCGATTAGACATGATTGAGCACAAGGTGCGGCCCTGTTGTGCTCCAAAAGTTTCGCCCGCGCTCACTCGGTCACCGCATTTGTCAGGTCATCTATGGCCATTCGTAAGTACTCGAATTGCTGGCAATTAAATTACCTGCAGGGCAGCTCAACCGATCTGAAGTGTTCCGTACCGAAATATGTGTCGATTTAATTCCGGGGTGTGCACATCATTTCACAACGTCGTTGCCGGGCACAACTGACGAACTCCTGAGATAGTTTTTCTTCCGCCATGAACTCCTGAAAGATTACGATTACTACTGGAGGATAGAGTGCGTGTCATTTTGCCAGCTCGCATTCCGCAACATCATCGTCTTACACTATAATCCTCATTTACAGACCGAGTGTCAAATTCTTTTGCGATATCAACTACGATCCTTTCTTGTTGATGCAAGATGAAAAGAAAGTTTATGGTAAGGTGCCAATTACAACCCTAAAACATTTACTGAGCCTGCTGTAACCAGGCTTTACTATATCCTTGTATGAATACATTGAGACTATCCCCACTCTTTGGGACGCCGTCAAAGGTGACTTGCACGTCTGTCTCATTTTGCGCTCTCTTCTAACGGGACAAATCCTCAGAGTTTATGAAAGAGCATCCAGACTTAATGCCGAAAGACAATGCCCTAGGGTTCGTCTCGGATGATGGCGGTGAGACTTACAACAAATGTCACTGTGAGTGTCGATACTGTAGCATTTCTCACGCGCTCCCCCTCTGTGCTGATTACCGTTGCCTAGTCTGGAGTAATTTCGAAATCGGTGATCTCAACTTCTGGCGCGGAGAAGCTTACACGAAGTTTTTCGAGTTCCTTGACAGCAAAGGCGGGTTCTATTATGAGGTAGGGCGATCCAAATTCCTTCTCGAACCCACATTCATGCAATCTCCCACAGCGATGGGGTGATGCACCAGTACATTCCATTGGAGCTGCACTGTTTGCGCACAAGAACCAGATTCACTTCTTTGAGGATATCGGATATAGGCACGAACCGTTCCAGCATTGCCCACAAGACAAGAGTCATACCAAGGGGAAATGTTGGTGTTCTGCAAATGAGAACTTTGGTGCGTAGGTTTCTGTTGTCCGACACTGAAAGCGCGGGCTTATCAACTGTCAAATCAGATCGAGAGTGGTACTCATGTCTGAACAAGTATGATGCGTTATTCTAATCCTGAAAATTGCGTGCAAGCTGGGCGAAACTTGCATGATCAGGGTCAGTAGCTTGACATCGTTAGGCACGGTGGTCCACTTTGCACGATTCATACCGCCTGTATCCCCAGATCATTAACAATGTTTGTTCGTAGCGCTTTGATTATACTTTTTGTGATTATTGTAATATCATCTCCCTGCTATTTACAGGATAGATTGCGAGTAATATTGAAACTGAGAGAAGGGTCAGTCATTCACATGCCACCCGCCGTGCGCTAGGTCTCGAAAACGCACCGAGTCATATAAGCGGGTCCAGTTAGAGCCCATTGAGCTCATGATGAGCCGGTCCACGTGGTCAGCAATGGCAGAATGGGGTAGTCCTTGTGCGAATCGCTCTCGAAGGACAGCAGCTGTTTGTTCGCCAAGCACAGCAAAACACGGTAAGGTGGAATCTGCACATTAGTCATTAGCTTCATGCCCAGTTTATCTATATGGCAGTCTCATTGCGAACCTTTTTGCATGAGTTCGACAATCGCTGGAGAGAACCCAATAAGCACAGTACAGCTCTGACGCCAGTTCACCAGCACACTTAGATACTCACGGACAATGCTGTCACAGTGTTTCCGCGCAGCTTCGAAGCCTTCCCGGAAAAGCTGCTTGAACTCGAGAAATACTTCGCTATCCGTACCTCCAAGAACTTCTACATATTCGAGGGGAAACTTGAACGGGGACGCCTCCAGACCGACATTTCCTGGAGAGTTGCTTAGCATGAACCCAAAATCAATGTGAATTATATGGCTGGGAAAACACCATGCAATCAATGGCATGGTTCAACAACAATCGTTTTAAGTGATTGGATCCAAACGCACCCTTCGCGGTCAACAAGGATATTGCCGTTGTGTCTATCCTTGATTTGCAAAAAGTAGGTTATGAGCGAGTACCCTAGGGCGCGGAGCGAAAACTTAGCATGTCCGCAAACGCTCCGATGTCAACGAAGTCCCTACCGGCCAACGATTTGGCAAAACACCGCTGTGCTCGTGCAAATTTAGCTGAAGACGGATCACCGTACGTCTACGATTGCACATAGGCTCAGCATGCAAAAGAACAAGCCTCAGGCTGATAGAATAGAACACACTGCAATAAAGTGATCCCGAAGGGTGACATGCCCAAATTGGCCTTCGGCAATGCGTCTAGCATACTCCGCCTTTTTGATCGAATGTAGCGAGACTGCGTCCGTGATCGTTTCAATAAGGCCGGACGTGCTTCCTGTGATCAATATGCGGAAGCTATGAGATGTTTTTTCTTCACTCAATTATATACGTCGATGGTCCAGGCAAACTGTCGTACTGACTGTCTAACCCAGCATCCGCAGTTTTCGGCTCTCCATATTCGGTCGAAGATCTAACAATTAGACGCTAAGCTAATAGACGTTGTGCGTGAAGAGTAGCATACCTGAATCAGCTGAACGGCCATTTGTTCTTGCCGAAGGTCAGCCCCAGTTTTCACAATCACAGATAAACACTGAAGGATCCAAATATTTGTTGCAGGTCGTAAAAACGAGGATCATCACTCACATCCCATGACGCGAGGTGGCCATATGGCGAGGCGGAACGTATTCGGGATTTTTTGGTTTGCCACGACTCTCGGACGACAGCCGCTATGGAAGGTCAATATATCATCACAATTGTTCCTTCCAACGCGCGCACCGGATGGGTCCACTTTGTTCAGCTCTTTCCTTACAATGCTCTCGTCCTCGACGCTTCGTGCGCTTACTCCTGAATCGCCAATATTCACGGAGCCTGAATAGGCATCAACGGGTTCCTTCATGCGCTCCATACGCTCTTCCTCGAGAGCCATCATTTCTTGCATGATCTTATCCCTGATTGCCATTGCTTCTGCATACTGCAACCTCATACGCATGGCAGGGGGTGGAGCCTGGGATTGACTCCCACTTCTCCCTCGCCCGCCAGTGATCCAATTGCTTCCGGGAAGCCAGTTCGGTAGGGTTGGGAGCTGTGCCGCGTTCGGCTGTGGTGGATCGACAAGTTCGGGTGGGGACAACGCAGTGGCACCATTTGACGTCGACGTCGGCGCATTGATTGTCGTCACAGGTTCTCTGATGAGATTCGCGTTGAGTTGAGCCAACATGATTGCTGCCGTCCGCATACGCTCTGAATAGTCTTCGAGTGACAGTGGGGCTTGATGCCTTGGAGAGCGCTCGGTAGACACGGACGGGGAGGCGGGTTCAGAGGGTGCAGCACCAACGAAAGGGGATGCTGGTATTGAGGGACCATCTGGCTGCCGCGGAGTTGTGCTTGCTTGTAGGTTGGGGGAGGTGGAGCGAGATAATAATGGAGATCCTTTCGACCATACGGCTACATCGAGGGCTTTATTTTTAGGGGCGGCGGGAAGGACGATGGAATCCGAGAGATCACCCCCTTGAGTCCTTACGGAGACATTGGCACCATATAGCTGCTCAACCAGATCCATCTCTTCATCTTCCTGAGGCTCGGACGTGGCGACAGAAGTGGTGGCGGACATAGGGATGGAGGGTCCAGAATCGTCACCCGTCAATTCGGATGTGGGGATAGAATTGGAAAAAGAGGCGCCTCGAAGTGCTGTACTGTCCTCACGGACGCTTGGACGACCGTTGGTCTGCACTGAACGGCTCAGACGTGCGCCATCAGCATCAGACCGCCTCCGCAGAACCTCGGCGTCCTCCTTTGCCGCAATCCGCTTCAGGATCTCTTTGTTGGAGCGCTTTGTTGGCACAAAATCGAGATCTCCAACAAGCACCTCAACAATAAGTAAGTAAGGTGCGCGCTCCGCCGAGTTCAGCACCACGCTCTCGCCAGGAGGTATCCTGACGATGCGATTATGACCTTTAACCGCCACCTTGCGATGGTGCGTGGAGTCAGCGCCGGATGTCCACATGGGGATATCAACCTGGGTGTGAAAACATTCAGAAAAGTCGAAGTGGTCTTCAAAATGTTCGCTGACCTCCGCCGGTAGTTTATGGTTCAAGGCTGTTAATTCAGCCCTCAATGCACTCACGCGCTGCGGTTTGGAATAACCGTGTGAGCAGAAGGAGAAGCTGCGGAGTTGTAGACCATGCTTACAGCAAGTTTAGGAACTACTAAGAGCCTATTGGCGATGCTTTCAAGGGCAAGCACAAATTGCACCTCAGAGCGACAGTAGTACCCGCGAAGGAGCTGCTCAGCAATCAAAGGATCTATCCTCTGTGTGATATCCTCTTGCGTCGGGCTAGAGCCCAGAATGTGAAGTGAAGGAGTTGAAGCAGATGGGCTACTAGCCCGTTGATTTAGAATACGACTGCGGCGTGCGAGAGATGGACTAGTGCGAGAGGGGCCAATGGTCGTCCTGCGAACAAGTGTGGACTGCTTAGTCACTTCAACGGCGGGTGACATGCCTGTGCGATCCATGCTCTTGCGTTCAGTTGGAACGACCAGTTTCGACATTGTTGATTGCCCGAATGTGTCCACATCCTGTTCCTCGTCGGACTCCTCTTCGATATCCCCCTCTAATTCATCTGAATCTGCATCAAGCTCTTCTGGTTTCTGGAGCAAAATAGAGGAAGTCGGAGAAAGTCCTCCGGCAAATTCATCGTCCTCTCCAGATTGAAATGGTTTAGGTGTCCCCTTGTCATCAGGGATACGGCCTTGCTCAATAGCAACGCGTCCGGTGGTTAAAGTCAACTGAGGTAACCCAGGGACACCAGCAAGAACGGAACTCATTCCTATTATGGCTGGTCCTATTCTTGGCTTCACGCGTCGTTTCCAGAAACGGGAGAGTGTGGCCAAGGTAGGAGATGATCGGTAGGGAGTCCTTGAATGTATCGGAGGGTCACTGAAGATGATGTTTTGTGCCTTCAATAAGACTCGTTGGCAAATGGTAAAAGATGGTGTGTTCCGTCGTGCCATTGAAAGATCACTTAGATATGTCTGCATGAACCAAAGAGTCTAAAAGAGTAGCGGTCAATCTAAGCGGAGCGGGGTTTATAATTTATGTTGTGGCTAGGCTTACGAGGAGGGCTGCATGGGTGGATTGTTCCGCTCGGTCAACAACAAAGGTTTCGAGCGCGCATGATTGGGAGGGTCGTGTTACTAAAAGATGGCTGCACACCACCAATGAGCAATATCCCTAAAACTTAATATGGTCTTATAATCACCAGATGAAGCCCCAGACATCGTCCAGTTCCGAGTCGTCGAGCTCTCGCAGTCTGCCTGTGATGTAGTGCGTAATTCCTATATGGTCATAATAGGTTGAAAGATACTGAAGAGCGAGGTGCACAGAGAAGAATGATTGTGACTGGAACAGCCGGAGTAGGAGGGCATGCGAGCCGACCATTGGCCACACAGAAACTTCCAAGCGCCGGATGGATTCCCTTGACACCTGCCAGTGTTACGACCTTTGACTGGGGAGTCACAACAATGACCGCCTTTGTCACCGTTGGGTCTACAAAGTTCGACCTCCTCGTTGAAAGTGTTCTCTCAATTGAATGTCTTGGTGCCCTTGAACGGCGTGGCTACGGGACTCTCATCATTCAATATGGGAACAGCCAATTGCCCACTATACCCCAATCTAAGGTATCCGTAACGGCTTACAAGTTCAAGCAGTCACTTGCTCAAGATATCAGGCAGGCAGACGTTGTCATTAGCCATGCTGGTATGCGCCTTATGAATTGGGACAGGGAATCAACGTCTTAGACTTTGACAGGTTCAGGTACTATAGTCGATGCTCTGAGAGCCTCCAAACCACTCATTGTGGTTCCCAATAATACTTTAATGGATGACCATCAAAGTGAATTAGCCAATGAGCTTAGTCTCCACGGCTATCTCTTCACTTGCAGCGCAGGGTAGGTTGGTAATAATAACTCATGCAGGGCAGCTGCACCTAATCGTCCCCCAGGTATCTGGCATCCACAATCTCTGAGATTGACTTGGCAAAACTGAAGCCTTTTCCTGCTCAACAACCCACACAGTTTCAGGACCTAATGGACGAAGAAATGGGGTTCAAGTGAAGAGTTTGAACAATATCCATTTTCTCAATGTCGTTAGAACAAGAGACGGAAAGGATAACCTGGTAGTGCGGTCATCAGCAGTTAGCGGCGCAGCAGGTGGAGGTCGAGCAGTCTCACCTGGGTTTTTGACCTTGAAGATCGAAATAAGGGTACTGTATAGCAAGATTGTCACCCCACACCATATGTAAATCGCCAGACGTTGCTGTGCGGGCTTCAGCGTCCGTGGTACCAATAGAATTAGCGCAATTTGCGACAATGCAAGTGCGCCGTCTAAAAAATGACTTTTAGTCGACTGTCAGCTTCAATCCGCGTGTGATGCACGTACAAAGCGTAGATATAACATATGTCTCTGCACCAAACTGATTGGAATACCCTCCCGCAATCCATTGAGTGCCTTGCCTGGTGGATTGCGCAAACGGCATGCCACGAATTCGCGTGAACATGTATCCCGAGGTAAATATAAGGGATGACAAAATGCACGCCAACGCCCACGTCCACCGGGAAAGCACGATGAACGAAAAGAACGGCCAAAAGAATTTAGCCATGATACCTAGACCCAGGATGCTGGCGGTCGACGTTATGATGAGCCCATAGTTTGGAGGAGGTCGGAAGGGGACTTCGACAGGGGTCGATTGTGAAAGACGCGCAGCGAGTGCCGAAGGCTCAAAAGAGCTTAACAAGGTGTCAGTGATACAGTGAATGCAAAGATGAATTCGACTCACTTCGACCCGAAGTCGTATTGCCATTTACGCATGTTAGCGGGCGCTTTGTAGGGGCCTGCTTCCGCTGGGTGGAACATAACGTGAGGAGCCGATGAATAGCCAAGCTATATTCACAGATTAAAAACATTGTTGTGGCAGCCCAAAATATTGCCGTGACACGTACAGCACGGAAGACTTCAGCCCCATCCCCAAAGTCGAGCGATGCGAAGAAGTGTCTATCACGAGCCTCTTTCTTCACCTTTGTCCACGATTTCGCTACAGCCTGAAAGCTAGGATGAAACGAGCTGGCAATGGAAAGTGGATGTGGCGTCAGCATGTGGGGCTGCAAGAGCAGCGCGGCGTTTTCGTGAAAAATCAAGCAACATACTTGCAGGGAACACAGGCAAATTCCTTCCCCATGGCGGTATATTCGATAACAACAGACCAATCACGGCCTGCTTCAATGATCTCGTTGTGCAGCTGATTGTCAAGCTTCACTATGCCATTGTTTGCTTGAGCTAATTTAGCAAATTTGACGCGGGCGGGGTCATCGGCGGCGACAAGATGAATGAGTGACAGAGAAAATGAAAGACCAGCCGAGAATAAGCTGGAATAGCGCATGGTGTGCTGTCTGAGGCAGCAAGTGTAATGTTTCGTGGCTGGTCCCACGATCACGTTCCCCGACTCTTGCGTAAGCAAGGAGGGTGTTGACTTTTAATTCAATCTATTCAGTAAAAGTTTTTCACAATCTGGCGGCTGTGCCGTGCCCTTAACGGCGCTTAAATTTTGTCGTGATGTGCCAGTTCGACTTCTCATAAGCTTCGCTTGGGGGATAATTTAACCCCCTTGCAATCTCCTGTCTCTGTGATGATATAGGCCGCCACATTTCCCTTGAAACCACTGCATGGCTGCTATGAAGGGGTGGCCAACATCTCCGCGGCTTTTGTGGGTGCACCTTTCCCTGAGCTGAAGGTGGCCATAGCGTCTTGTCATCAGTTGCCACAACCAATCCTCCTCTCTATGCCACCGGCTCCTCGTTTCACAGCAACTGAGCACCGACAACGCAGAGCCGAACGCAAGCAGGCTCGTCGCAAGAAATCTTCAAAAGCAGGTGAGTCTATGAGTCTGATGCCGGTGGTAAGTGATCTTTCGCTTCGATGGGTCTGATCTCCTGTCACTCTTTTGACACTTTTTGTGTTGTGTCTCGCACGATGCAGATCCCTCCTCATCGAGTAAGTGTGCACCTCTATCGTGCACTGTGTGAATCTTACTCCACATGCTCACAGCAACCAACAATTGCCCCAAATCTTCGTCGGTTCATACACCGGATCTCTCGCCTCCTCCTGCCGGTAACTCCTCTTTTCTCTGCGGCAGATGGCCAGCTTATTATGGTTGTTTCTGGAGCCCATAGCGAGGGCCAACACGCTGCACCTCAACAGGTCCCTCACACGGACGTATGTGACATTGCAATTGACAGTCAAGGTAAGCCTTTTATGACTTAAATAACACTGGTGCTAACTTCTCCTGTATGCGGCCATGTTTTTTTGGCACAATGAATTGTTGTTTTATCGTTGTTATCTTGTCCACGCTATTGTGGTTATCTCGTCCACGCTATCAGCGTGCGATGAATTGATCAGAGTCAACATGTGAAGCGACTCCTTCCCGTGCTGGTGTCACTGCAACACCGTATCAATTTCTTAGTACACGTGTCTCACCCGTTGCACTGTTCTCCACTCAGCGTGCACGTCACCCGCATGCCAGTCTCCAGTGGCATGTCCCATTCATGTAGAATGCGCCATCCGTTTGCCGTGCCAAGACGACCATCCGCACCTCCAGGAACTGGTTCACCGAGACCTCTCCCCGTCACGTCCTCTGCCTGCGGCACACCCCCTTCGGAATCCGACGCCTGTGCACCATATCGTTCCTGCATTGGCCGCCAGTCAAGTTCCGAGTCCATCTAGCAGGCGTCAAGGTTCAGAGGCGCCAGCAAACAGATCGCAGTGGATTGCTCACAGTGTGAAACGGTGGTTGCGATAGAAGCGTGGCCACGTTCACCATTGAAATTGTGCTCAGTTTGATCACATCCCCCCTCGTCTCCTTTATATATTTTTATATATTTCGGCCACTTTTCCTGCTATGACGGCATTAACACTAGGCGGTTTTAGCATTACAGTACTGTGTGAATTTTGTCTGTTGTTATAATTCCGCACTATTCTGTAAGTTATGCCCCGATGTTCAGCCAAACCGATCACCCACATGATCCACATGAGCAAATGAGTCGGGGACCGGCGCCACCCGGCGCTACCCATCTTTACAGAAAGATGCCAACGGCGAGAGCTCCATATTTATCTATATCCAAAGTGACAGCAAGAAAAAGTAAATAAACATGTAACAGAAAAATCTAAGATGATGGCGGGGGGGTTGCAAAAACGTCCACATAACGAGCCCGAGCGTTCCTTCGCTGCCCTTGAGCACTCCTGGCACGAGGTGGCGCCGGAGAAGCAGAAGGGGGACCGTCTCCGGAATCACCAGGAGCCGGTGGTACAAAGGATGTAGACAGTCCAGATGGCGTTCGCGCTGATCCTGGAGGGGTGGCTCTTGGAGGCCGGGTATTTGTCAAGTCCGTGGATTGTGCTCGAGGCGGAGGCGTGGAGCTGTTAGGAGGCGGCGTTGCCGTCGAAGATATACCGGTACCACCCATTTTGCTGGGTGACGCGGTTTGAGCGCGGGATGGTGGCGGAGGTGGGGCTGTCGTTGGTGTCGCAGATGCGCCCTCCTAAAGACCACAGTTATATGGCATCTTCGCACAAGATAAATTACCAGCCATGCTCACATTCCCATTGACCCATCGTTTAAGCTCCTTGTCGTAATAGAATGAGCTTTTGGCTTCTCCTAAGTTCGCACGAATCGGCTTCGGTTTATCGCTTTTGCTGCTGCCCCACCAACTGCTAAGCCAGCCTTTCGAAGCTGATGCCGGAGCTGTTTCGTTGACGGTGTTAGATGAGATACCAGAACGAAAACGAATACGACAGACGGTCAGACGGTGCCTCCTTTTCCTTCTTTGCTTTCTCCTTTTCCGCTGTCTCTTCGGCGGCGCTCGCTACCGCGGTGCCTTTGGTGGTACCGGCTGGCTTATTGCGCTTGCGTGACGCATTACCCAGGCCAAGGTCCTCCTCTTCCTCCTCCTGGACCGCGTTGCGTGATGAGTGCGTAGTTGACGTTGGCGCGGGAGCCAACGTAGGGGTGCGCGCAGGTGTGTACGAATCCATAAGAGACACGAAATTACCCGTATCCGCGTTTCCGTTCGGTTGGAAAGCTGTCGCGGTAGGAGTAGTACCAGTGTCGGTGTCAACAGCCTCTCCGCCAGCGTTCCCGTTAGCAGAACCCCACCATCCACTGATGTACGAAGATGTGCTGTCACGTTTAGGGGTAAACACATTCGGACCGTTGGAATCTGGATGATTTGCCACTTGAGGGAAGGTCGTTGTACCAGGCCCTGCAGACCAATTCTTCCCAGGCGGCGAATTGCGTATGGGGCGGACGTAGCCCATAGCGGAGGCAGATCGATCGGGAGGCGCTGGCACTGATGTGTGCGACCCCAAGGCTGACCCACTTCTTCGCGGTGGACCTGCCGGCGGGCCGCCATCTGCGAGAGACATACCCTTGATAGAGCCGCTGGGAGAAGGCAGCTGAGACGTGGTCGCGGACGATATTTCATTATAATGCGAGAAGGGGCCTATAGTAGATTGCTCATTGGAGGGCGTCTCCTCAGGTATAGGAGATGGCTCGTCCCCTTCAATAAATTTGGTGAGTTTGTTCAGCGACCAAGAACCTAGGCTATCCATGCTTGGCGTTTTGATTGTGCGACTGATCCATGACGAGTTTTTATCAGCGGTTCCAGCCAACCTACTGCTAAGCTCCTGGTGAAGCTCCAAAAAGGTCATGGTGAAAAATGGTGAACCACGAGGGTTGGCTCTCAAAATAGCTGTAATTGCCTCGCAATACCTAAGAGAGATAGCGATGAGATAGCAAATCATGAGAGTGCATCGTGTACCTACTTCGTCGCCTCTTTGACCAGGCCAAGCTCAGCCAACTGCCACGCGCGCAGGAGCTTGTAGGGTTGAAGATGCGGAAGCCCGCCGAAGGGTTCCTTCGCCGGAGGGAGCAAAGAGAGAGCAAACTCGACTACCTCGGTGTACCGGATAGCATCAATGTCGATATGGAAGTTGCGTCGTACCCCAGGAGAATCCGATCCAACCAGTGTCATGCGCACTGATGCTGCACCCACGCCACCGAGAGGTGAGGTTTGCATGGAAAGGAGATAGCTGGGTTGTCGGTATGAGCGTTACGAGTGTCCCGATCATTGAACCTGAATTCTCACCAGGCGTGTGCTGCTTCCACCCAATTGTTCGAAACAAGGTGGTCGCCGAGGGCGGTCAGAGTTGCGTGTGGCTCCCCAACGCCGTTGACATTGGACACTACACTTGCCGCAGTCTCGGCCCACCTGGACAACACTCCAGCAGGTATCAGCGTTGGCTTGGGGAAGTTTGGAGATATTGGCGTGGGTTGAACAGCAGATCGGGTGATGTGCGTGGATTCGCCCGCTTTTGAGAGGTTCTTGGGCGGCAACAGCTCTTGAACTGGACGTTTGGGAGTAGTCAGGGTGAGAATTCCAAGCATTTACACCGCATCCCGCACCTGCTGCCGTGCCTTGTCCGGAGAAGAGACTGTACAAGACTCTCATGCTTTCCCGCCCGTTCCCTGACCCTTGCACTGCGGATGCTGGAACAAGCGGAGCGGCGGGATCGTTCATTTGGACTCCAAGTTCGGTGCGGATGAACTCGTTCACAACATCCTTCCATACTTCTTTGTCCATACTACTACTAATAATCATGGCGTGGGCCCACATTTTCTGGTCCAAAGCATAATGGCATGCCTCGCGCCGTTTACCAGAAAGGAGGAGTGATTGCACTCTGTCTAGTGAGGAGGCACAAACTTGATAGGTAGCGAGTGGTTGCTCTCGCGTTTCATTGAAGGACTCGGCAGTAGGAGCACCGAAGCCAACTGCAATCGTGGGGGACGATGATGCAGAATGCTTCATGAAGGCCACGCCACCAGCCGGCAGGATCGCTGTTCGGATTTGTTCTGCAAGTTCGGGGCTACGAGAGCAAAACCGCAATTGGAGATCCTCAGGGACAACATGAGGTGAAGAACTCACGTTCCAGATAATTTCCCATCGTTATCTATCATCACACCCAACAAGCGCAGTAACACAACGCGACCTTCCGTTGATCGTCGTTCGGCGTCGTCTTTCGTACTGGACAAGTATCCCAGGCCCTTCTCAAGTTCATCTGCGCGTTCATTGACATACCTGAGCACTGCGGTCTTCTTGGTCTTGACCGCACTGCTTTGTGTCCCTGTGGCCCTCCCAAGAGCAATCGTAGGTACGGTATTGCCGGTGAACAGCGGCCCCGGGAATTCCGCGGCCGAGGTACCCGATAATGACTCAGATGTGATGGATTTTAAACTCCGAATACTAATGATGCCGGATGGCCTTCCAGCTAAGGCAACATCGAAGCCAGCGTTCATGTCAGTTCTAGAATGGAAGCAAGTGACCACCTTTCCACCAAATCCGAAGTTGAAGACGGGAATGTGAGTAGTCGTGCGGGGATCATCTGCAGCCGACTGCGAGGGCGAGGGCGCGTACACGTTCCGCTGAACAGGAGAGACGTCATGCGACGACGCGTGGGGAACAGGAAGCGAGTAGATGGAAGGTTGCGAGGGAGAACTGCTATATGTGGAGGAGGGCGGAGGCGCGAGCGACGATAGCTCGTACAGCGTAGCTGGCGGTACGAATGTTCCTGTGGGAGGCTGATAATGGGAGTGGGTGTTGGAAGCTGGGGGAAGATCCGTGTTCAAGCTCGGTTTCTGAGCAGGTGGCGGAGGCGCATAACGGCTAGCGTCTGACGAGTACATAGACGGAATGTATGGCGAAGGCGAGTCTGATATCGTTCGTTTTGGCGGAGAAGGTATGCGCGGGGCGGCTGGCGGAGGGCCGCCTGCTGCAACACTCGGTGCATAAGGATCGTAGGCAACAGAAGACTTGATTTCCGCATCCGCTCCGGGAGCGTAAGGCAAGGGGACGAATGCCGTATCGTGCAGTTCGGATGGCGGCGCCTCACAGTCGTTGCTGTGGATGTTGGAGGGCGTGAAGCCGTTGTTTCCTGCATCGGCACCAAGCGCGGGTGTAGGATCGCCTTCAATATCTTGCACCTCATGGTCACGGTGGCCATCTTCTACCACCCGAACTTCCTCGTTGTCGCGGTGATCTGTCACAGGTGGGTATGGAACGACGTAATCATTCGATGTGGCGGGTGGCGCCGCAGGATCCACACTGGACTCTTCTGCGTCCCATTGCGATGTTTTACTTGAAGGGTTCGCCAGTCCCAAATCATCATCATCATCAGGCATGCCAACGCTTAGATTTGAAACAGTTCCAGACTTGTGCACAAGCGAATCACTCGGACTTTGGTCAGGTTGCGCTAAGGTAACCGTGGGCTCATCTGGCGCTGGTATTTCATCTTGAAGCCAGTCCTCGCCTTCAGAAACGTTACCAGACTGCAGGACGCCATTGGTTGATGCTGGAGCACCAGGAGGTGGGACGGATGGCGTTCGCGGCGGAGGAACGGTTAGTGACGCCATGTTTGATGGAGCCACAGAAGGAGACGGGAGAGAGGGAGGATGTAGGGGGGTGGGTGCGGTGGGTGGAAGGTTCTGTGTTCGCGAGGAGCGGCGGGGAGGCGCGACCACTGGTGGCGGTGACACAGTGAGTGCATTCCAATTCACGACTGGTGAATGCGCCGGTGGTGGTGCGGGAGGTGGTGGTGAGATATACCTGGAGTCGGAGGCAACTGGACGTTGTGTCACATGGTCGTAGGGAGCTGCGATTTTGTTGACATGTGGGTTAGTGGGTGGTGGTGGATTGCGAAACGCAGATTTTCGCGTTGGTATTGTAGGTGGATCGTACGCATTGGGGGCACCAGTGCGGAACTTCCCTACATCCACCGCAGCAGCTGGCGGAGTTTCTTTTGCAACATCACCATACGGAGAGGGTGCCGAATACGAGTGGAGATTGCCATTAGCTGACTCATACGAAGCATGGTATAGGGTAGGCGTTTGGTACGAGGAAGTTTGGTATGGGGTGGATGTGTACGTTTGTGTTGTTGTTGCGTAACTGGAGCTTGGCGGAGCGTAAGGGTTGTGTACGTCGTTGTTGCGTGGATCGGACCCATTGGGTGGCGTTTCAGTTACGGGAGCATATGAATTATACGCGTTGGTGGCTGCATAGGAAGGGCACTCTTAGAAATGAGGACTGGAACACATGCGACGATGACCTACGCGGAGCCGGGTCTGCTGGTGCATGAGGGGTGTGAGACGTCTGGCCATGGGGTGCGTAAGGGTCTGCGATAGCGGAAGTTTAGTATATTCATGTGGGTGGGAGCCCATGACGCACCGTAGGCAGTACTTGAGGCTGGATTCGACGTCGGCTGGTATTGGGATGCGGAAGGTTCACTTTGCTGAGATACCGTCATTTCATGATACGAAGGTCCAAAGGAAGGCGTTGAACCATAGTCTTGCTCATGTAGGGCATAAGAAGGCGCCTGCCATTGCTCATAATTGTTCGGGTAAGGCTGAGCCTGCCAGCCAGAAGCTGCCGTGTCATTGGACCAAGTCTCATTCGTAAGGATGCTAGAATATGCTGCCGGTTCGCTCTCAGTTGGCGCTTCGGGATAATAGCTGGCCAAACCGGAGCCTGTTGCGTCACGGTCTGAGAAGAAATCTTCCGCTTCATTTCTCGTCGCGTTGCTGGAGCCGAAGATGTTGTCCACACCGTCCTGGGTGGCGGGATAGGGCTGGGTCTCATCGGGGCGCTCGTCCAAAGTCCCAAAGATATCCGAGTCCGTCGTTTCCTCCCCAAACAGAGTTGCAGCTAAAGCGACACTGTTGCGCTTTTCGGCTGTTGGGTCGTGGTCTGCCATTGCAGGAGAATGCGGTGGTGGCGTAGAACGCAACCTCTGTTACAGAGACGGAAAGCTAACGTCTAGCTATTCCGCGAGGCTTGTAACGGCGCGTCAAAGAAACAGCGAGATACGAGGATTGGTTAATACGTGGGCATTCACGTGACATTCTTCACCACTTTCGCCTTCCGATCATCTCCCACGATGGGCCGCTAATCTCGGCGTCCCCATGGTCGCGCTGTTGTGCGCTAGGGCTGACCAGCCTGCCGTCGCGCGACGACCCCTGGAATTCACTGCAAATATCTCAGGTACTTCTATGGGCCTCGGCGGATACCGGAACGTTAAATGCCACTTGCCATCGTTTACCAAGGTTCCTGTGGACCTCCTAGGTCTCTAATCGGTCTGTGGCTAGGACACCCTGTAGAACGATTGTCAACGACGGTAGCTATGCTGGATGCATAATCAGAAGCTTTCAGAGATTTCATGCATCATGGACCATGCTACTATGTCAATCCCGCTCAATTTAACCGTGTTTAAAGTCGTCCAGGTCACAAACTCTACCACGCTAGGCTTAATAGCATGATACAATTGTGTAAGTGAAAGCACAAATGGAGGTAATGGTGGTGGGCTCTGCCGCGCTAGTCGGCGAGCCATACTGAAATTACTATCATGTGGTCCGTTGAGGCTCACATGCGTTTGTTGGGTCAAATACCAGTACAACATGAAGATGTGTCAGAAACTGCACTCCGACGCCTGATTGGAAAAATACAACTTGATGCCAGGCAGTTGATATTCCCCCTTGCCCGTGGCCACACAGCTAAGCGTTCTGGTGTCCCGTCCTGTGACCATTAAGGAACACCCCACACCATAGTAAAGTAGGCTGCAGTTGCACGACGTTGCAGGCCAGGGTATGGTACATTAGGGTGGAGTCGTATGTATGTAAAGCATATGCCCATAAAAGTCTATCGCCCGCTGCTAAAGAACCACGAAGCCCGCTTGGCTATGTATCAAGTCAGCACTATTTGTAAAAGCATCAGCTAAACAGCACCTACACGTTCCGCTGCGCAAGTCGAGAGCAGATGGGAGTAAGAACAGTGAGGTAAGGTTTGAACATGAGCAACTTACCCGCCTTCCTCCGCTTGTAATCGGCCAAGGGGACTGGCTCCTGCTAAGAATGTACCCTGGGCAACAGGCGGCGTTGAAGGGAGAGGGGCGCTGCCTCCACCGCCACGAAGGGGTTTGGCGATTCGGCCGAAATTGAGTGATGACCCTGCGGACGGTTTGTTTGCCGCGTTTGCTACAACGCAATGTTAGAATGACCTGAGTGCCGGCTGATGACTCAAGTGTCAAACCTCGCGCTTCGTCCAGTCGTTGTTTGATTATCTGAATCTGAGCCTCGAACCTGTGATTTTGCGCTGTCAATCGTCGGTCAGCTTCTTGAAGCAATGCTTCAAGATTGTGGATCCGCTCGTTGCGAGCGAGTAGTTTGCGCTCGGCAATGCCCGCTTCTTTCTTCAGTGCAGAATTCTGGTCAACAAGCTGCTTCTGAACCACGGTGAGTTGCTCAAGATTTCGCTCTAAGAACATCATCTTCTTTTGCTGTGCTTTGCTGTTGCTGTTGCGAATGACGTTGCTGTACTGCTCCTTGATATCGTCAAGCTGAATTTCAAGTTCGACGACCTGGAGCAACTTGTCAGCTCTTGTTTGAATGCGGGAAACCTCAAACTGATACCTTCTCGCAGCGATTTTGCAGGTCACGCATCAGCGATTTCTTCACGCCGTCAAACTCAGCAAGTTGCACAGTAATGGCTTTACGCGTTCTCTCAAGATCTTTAGCACTTTCTGCCAGATTTTTGCCTCCTTCAATACCTGCTGAAGTCACAGCGAATGCGCGCTGCACACACAAGCAACAGATGCTTAGTAGATACATTAGCAACGGAGGATTCAAATGTACCTTCAATTCCTCGTTGACGCCCTTCAAACTTTCAAGTGATGATTGCAAGCCGCGTATCTCGGTATTTTTGAGCTCTAATTGCTGCTTGATATCTTGAATCTCGCTAGCTTGGGCATCTCGCTTGGCATTGTATTGCGCTTCAAGCTTGCTCTGAACGGAGAATTAGAACATGAAAAGATATTGTTCACATGTGTACGGCACCTTGAGTTCGCCCATCGAATCGGCAAGATCAGCATTGCTAGTCTCCTCGTCATGAATTGTCTTCTCGAGCAGCTCCTCATACTCTGTTTCGAGAGTGGCTAGCCGCTGCTCGACATCGTCCCGTCGCCGCAGGGCAAGTTCGTTCTCCTCCTGACTTTGTCGTAGGCGGTCTGCCGTTTCGCGGATAAGGCTTTGACTTTCAGAGAGCTGACGACGGAGGAGCGTGAGGTCTTCCGCCGTCAATGCAACACCATTTTCCTCATCGAACGAATCAAGCTTGTTTAGCGTCGCGCGGAGCGCATCCTCTTTCTCCGAGAACACACCCTAGAGGAGCGGGGCATGTGGTTATTAGAGACAGTTGAGGGGTCATGGGACATACAGTGTCGAACTGAGCCATCATCATGGCCATCTTCTCGGCTTTCTTCTTCTCCTTATCTTCCAACGCAGGATCCCGCTGAGACGAGTGGAGCTCTTGCACCGTTTTCTTGTGCTCCTCGAGCTCGTTTGAGAGGTCTTGGTTCTGTTCTCGAAGGATATCGACGGTGATTCCTGCTTCCTTGTTCTCGTAATCAAGTCGTTCGATTTGCATTCGAAGTTCATTATTTTGCGCTGACATCAATTCATTCTCCTACAAGCAACGTGAGGAGAAGCGGGGATACCAATGCATCCAGATCCGCACCTTCGACAGTGCAGCATCTTGTTCTTTCACGAAAACGAGCTCTTCCTTGATCTCTTTAATGAGATTATTAAGAGCCGTCAAGGCAGCTTCCTGCGGAGCAAACAGTCAACACGACTACTATGACGTGGCAGAATGGCATCCACGAACTTTCTCAGCAAGTTGGTCTGTCAGCTCGTTTTCACGCTTGAGGAAGTCGTCACGTTCGTCCTTGTCTAAGCCAACAACGGTTGGCGTCTGTGGTCTACTGTCTATCATTATCTCCCCACGAAGGTTATCGACCAATGGATTGCTTGGAGTGGCGGGTCTAGGCGTGGATGGCATGGATGATACTGCTGATCCAGGCGCCGCCCCAGGAGCTTTCTTGACAAGCAGCGTTCCAGCCTTGAGGTTATCGGGCGTAGCCCACCTCGATTGCTCTACGGAACCACCTGATCGCCACGTACCAACTTCAGCTTCCAGCGCCGCGATGTATGCCTCGAAGGAGGCGTTGGTAGATTGCGCCTTCTTGAGCAGTGCCTTGAGCTCGGCAGGAGACATCTCGACGTTGACACGGGCAGTGTTCTTGATCGACTTAGCGCGCATACCAAATCTCAACGTAGACAAGGTCTCCGGCTCATTGAAAGATGAAGGCGAACAATTGATAATCAGCGTGGTTCGAGAATTACCTCCAAGTGATTCTTGGAGGATGCGAGTCAACTTAGAATCGCGATATGGGATGTGTGTAGACTATTGCGACGGACGTGTCAGCTGAATTCCAGTAACATGGAAGGGGTACCGACTTTCCCATCGGTCAACGCGTTAATAACCATGCCAAGGGCCGATAGTGATTTGTTTATTTTTTTGGCCTCCTCCAATGTTTGGCCTGATGCGCCAGTTTTGCCAACTTTTTCAGAACCGGCCAGGTCGACGAGATACAAATGGCCCGACTTCTGGGCACCGGATTCTGTATTACGTTGGTTGATCGTGATAACAAAGATGGAGTGGGACCGTGAGCTTTCGGCATTCATGTCTAGAAACAAGGAGAATTGTTATAATTCGATCTGTTCCAACCGGAACACGCTGACGCACTTGTTGAAGTGACAACGCGAGATGCGCTTCCTTGCCGCATGATTTCATACACCTCCTTGGCACTCCCAACGTAGTAGTCGGAGAGGTTCTTCACATACACGCCTTTCGACTTCTCTTCGTGAATTTGCAGATTATCATTTTGCGCTGTAACAAAGGCACGGCTAGACTTAGTTCAAAGGGCGTCCCGAATATAGCTTAAACAGCCACTGACGCGCTAGGAGATCTTTAATGCGCTCTAGATAGATTTCCATGAATGAGACTTTGACGAGGTATTCGATGTTGGAATCAGATTCTAATATTGATGTGAAAATTTGCTCTGTTATTCGGGGAATGATTCCAGCAAGCTCGGGAGAATCTATGTCGGCACCCTTTATATCCTGTGAGCGTGCAATGCATGATATAACGACGTAGCCATCATACCATCATGGTAAAGGTCTTGCCAGATCCGGTCTGCCCATAAGCGAAGACAGTTCCGTTGTAGCCATCAAGGACATCTAGCCAAGGCATGTTGTCAGAAAAGCATATCGGACGCGTCGCTTCCTATCTTGCCTTTCACGATTCTTCGCGCCGGAAAGGAAGCGTGATTTCAGCAGGACGATTCCAATGTACGAGCACAACATCTAACCAACCCTGAAATACCGTAATCGAAGACTTCATGCTGCTTAGTCTCCATTGCGAACATGCGATCGAACGTGAATCCATCCTTCTCTGCCACAGCGGTCCTTAATTTGACCGTTTGCAGGTTGTCATCGAACGCGACGACGACTTCTCCTCCCTCACGGATCTCCAAGGCATTCTGCGGTCGGAATCTACAAGAGCAGTCCAACAGCGCCGTATAGGCATTGTCAAGGGGAGCACTGACGCGAAAGGAGTGTTGCCAAACCACCCACCGGCAGACGACTTTAATATTATTCGTGGACGACGCCATTTGTTAGGGTTGCTACAAGGCAAGCGCGCCCTGCAGGAGATATTAGGAAGTCAGAAAATCTAATATTCGTCAATGGTCGCAGAAGGTTGGTCGATGTGGCGACGTGAGTTCTAGGCGCGGCGTGAAGCGAACCATAACGGCGCTTATATACATATATGTGGTTGGCGAGCAGCTCGATTGGCTTCCAAACCCGAATCTATCAATATTTAACCACTAAGGAGTGTGGAAGCATCGTGCTAGGTACATGTAGTGTACTCTTTAGAGTACAATTAAACAGGAGTATACCCTGGCTGACGCAGCCCTTCCTCTTGTGGTTGTGCGCTCGATTCAATCATGATACCCAATCCTATCTTAGCGGTTGTCTGCAATCGCGCATAAGAGTGGATGCATAGCGTGTATTCAAAATGACGACTCGCCTTCACATGATCTATTTCCCCAGCGACCAGAAATGCAAAAGTGGGGGCTAACTGTTGCTCCAGCAATGCTGATACTTTGCCCGACGAGTCGAGCTGCGCCCGGAATACCGCTTGCCGCAACGAGTATTTGGCACCAACGGTCGCAACCGCCTCTCTGCGGTGCCTGACCGCCACGAGTTGCAAGTCAGCTGCAACCTCGAGTTTTTCGCCACATTTCTGCCAGTATGTAGTTTGAACAATACCAGCCGGCTGTAGCTGTGCCGTTGCAATCCAATCCTGACCAGTGTACTTGGCAAGGTAGGAGTTGTTGATCTCAGAAACAGGAGGCAAGCCAGGAATAGGAGGAGGGCCAGTTTGATACAAGGTCTCAATACCCAACGCAAGCCGTTTCGAGACAGATTGAAGGTAGTTCCCAATATATGCGCCGGAGCCATCGAGAGGTGATGGGTTCAAGGTTTTCACGTTGAGGCTATAGTCTGAGCCGAGGTAATCATGCTCAACCTGCAGCATGCTGTTACCCGTTCTTGAGTTGGCTATCTGAAAAGGCGATAATGAGATGCTATATGACCCAAATGCATATGTGACGTTTTACCCACTATTGCCTGCATTTTAGTCACACTATTTGGTGTCCACCCATAGTTCAACCGTGATGACAGATTACCCTCATGGTCAACATTTCCTTGCATGAACGTCTGGTAAAAAAAAAAACGGTCAGAAATCATGCCTCGGAAATGATACGAGGGAAGTACGTGCTTTTGAATTGGCGAACACGGCGCCCAGGTTGTATTGGGAAGGAGAGCTTGAAGTGGTGGAACCCAACGCGAAAGAGTGGGTCACTTGGAAGGCTGGATTCATCGATAAGGCTTTCGTGAGGTCCGCCCGGGCGCCATCAAACATAAAGTTAGTTAGATGAGTGGCTGAGTTCAAATCCTATTGTTAGTTTCCAATGCGCAAATTGCTCAGCGAACGGTTTGCGTCATGCGAACCCACATTTGACCTCCTTCTGCAGGTTTTCTATTGATCCTGGATTCGGGAACCCAAGATAATCCTTTCGCCATGTTGAAAACTTTTCATATCTGTCGCAATGGGGTCAATGCTCAATAGTGGTCGGATTGGTCATTTTCGCGATTATGCAGCTCACCTGGAAGTTATAGGATGAGCCCAAGACCAAAACCCTGGAATGGTCTCCTCCGACTTGCTCGACGTTGCAGGTGGGAATGGCATTACATGAGAATCCGGATGCGACGCCATCCCGAAGACGAAACGGCGAAAAAGGATGACACGTGACTATTGATTACATAACGATGCTGCCTCTCTTGGCTCGGCGTTTTCACCGCAAGTTTGTCCCGGGCCGCGACCTTACATTGTCATATCAGCGACGTTGGCTCGCGATGGTGCCGGAAAGCAGTCGAAGCTACTGGGGATCGCGCGGCAGGAGCACACACTCTCATCATTCTCACGCCTGACCAAATGCATCATGATATTCAGTTGAATACCGCAACACAGCACCATCATGACACTCGTAAATCCACCACAAGGTGCAGCATATTGCAGCATTCCTCGAGATCCTACTGTATTGGGGATTGTGATTCAGGACCTTTCCACATCGACTGCTCCCACGTACATACTCGATATTATGTTGACTGAGGAGACCTGTTGAAGGTCCTCAAGTTCGTAGTGCCAGCTTAAAAACAATTACGTCGCCTCAGCACTTGTCTGATGCCCACCGGTGGTGTGGTTCTGGAGTAAGGTGGACTGATTGTCTGCCATCTCATAGTACCAGACCTCGTCTTTAACCGCACTTCATGTAACGCAAATATACAGGATCAACCTCGCTTCAATGCTGTCAACATCGAGGCCGTGATCAAGAATTGCCTCCCAGCCCAAATAACTCTGGTTTAATACCGATAGCGTTTGTTGGTGCCGGCCAGTGGCGCCACTTACGGGCACTATTCATCAAGATCCGCTCCAGATACTGCCAGGATCATAAAGGGATCGCCCCTGCACTGTTTCAGGCTTCTCCAGCCGGTTTCGCCACAGTGCACCCCAAGACAAGCAATGGAGCATGTTCGCCAGTGTTGCAGTTGGAGATCAGTTCGCGAATTGTGTACAATCATCGCACTTGGTTAGTACTCTGCAGAACGCGGCTAGACCCGTGTCCCCTTCGCCGCACAACGGACGCCGATGATAGTGTTGTTGCTGGACCAGCGTTCTTTCCATTCCAATTGCCCCGGAGTTGCACAGTATACCAGTGAGTCAGTATGATTCGCAAATCGTATCGTGGCCGTCTCCCTCATCGATAACAAGATGGATGTCTCCAATCCCAGAGTACTGTATTCCTGTAGTGGCCCTCTTTTCTTTGCGACGCGAGCTGTCCCTAGCTCCCAATCTTCTCGCTTCATGCCTTCTTCTCCGGCCCTTGTGGATCCCCGCTGCTCCCCTCTGCATCTGGGACGCAGAGGAATCTGGACGAGCAAAGTTACTGGTTAATGCTTTGTCGTGTTTTGCAACTCGTGGAGAATATCTTAAAATCTCGCTTATCCGCGCGCGACATCCAGGAGCAAAATCATAAGAAGCGTTATGGTGACCGAAACACCGCGCGTGTTCAATTCTCATGCTGACTCGCTATTTATACCATCTAGCTGTGACTTTTTGAGTTTTACACGACAAAGGACAAGTAATGTGAATCGCATAAAGTGTGAAGACTAGTCTCAGGCTCGGATGAAATGCCCAATACTGTGGGGGAAAATACTCTCCTCTTCGCCTTCTTGTCTAATTTGTTCTGTTTTGCCCCAGCAACCCATCGAAGCAATCCAGAGATCCGTTGGCTGTCCCACCACGCAACCCCCGAAGAAAAAGCGCCAAATCGGGACCCAACGATCCTGCCACCAGCAAACATCATCCCTCTTGGCTCGTACGTGCTCATAATAGAGCAATTTCCCTCCTTCCTCCTTAAGCAGGCGATTTATTAGCGCTGGGACCGCCTTCTCCGCACGAGGAATGCTGCAAAATGATAGTATGGAAACCATAGCATCCACACGGTTTACATCCTGCGACTTGAGTTTAGAAATAATCTCGTTGATAGCCTCAGCTCCGAAAGGGACGAGGATGAACGTCCCGTCCGCTTCTGAAAATGACGCAGCATGCGCCGTCGCGCGCAGGCGTTCGTGCATAACATATTTGGGCTCCAAAGCAATATATTTGGTGACTTGGGTTCGGTCTAGATACTTGATAGCATGGCCGTGCCCTTCAACTGTACGTTAGACATCCCGCGAGACGCAGATAAGTGCACAACCCGGGCCTGCGCCGATGTCCAACACAATGCCCGAGGCATTCGGTGTGATCAAAGACATTTTGATGGAGGCAGAATTGGCATCAATGCCGTCGCCCATAGGACCCCACAGGATAGAGAAAAATAAATCCGACATCTGTGAAGGGCGGAAGAGGAGGCTGGGCTGGGACAACAGTGCCAGTGCGAACGGTCGTGCTGCTAGCTTGATCGTGTCGTATATGGGCCACACGGGCGCCAGCACATCCTTGGGGAGCATTGGATGGGGTCCAGAGGGAATTGTCAGCAAGGTCTGTCACGTGTTATGTCACACTGCACATCCAGTTCATTGATGATTGAGCATTTACTGAGACCAAATATGCCACGGCGGTAGATCTTCGCTTCCGATGGGATGGACAACCCCGCCGTCATCGCAAGTCACAGGTGAGAGCATGCAACGAGATTCTTTCAATAAGCTTCGGGTTCGCCATTGGTACACTAATACAGTATTCGAGAATTTGCACACCAGAGGTTGATACATCGTCAACCCTATCATTCGGTTCCTGGCTGGCCGAGGTCATGCGCCTTGATAGCTGCAACTTGGATGGCACGAGCGATTGTAGATCGCAACCGATTGTCTTCGAGTGAGAGCAGCCCGGCAATAGTGCAGCCTCCAGGAGCTGCCACAAGTCGGAATGAGATCCCGAAATAAGAATTCCGTTATGGGTCAAACGGAGCGACGCAACTTGAAACAGAGTCTTTTATAGAAGCTGGGTGCACACCAGTCTGAAGGACCATCCTCGCAGTTCCTTGCATCACTGGTCCAATTGAGCGGCGGGGCGAATAATCAGCAGACGACCGGAGGGCGTGTCATCGACCCTCACTTTGAGCAGCCAGTTCCAGAGCTTCAGCCCTTGGCAAGCCCATCATAACACCACCATCTGTCAAGGCTTCCAACACGACAGATACGAAGGCTGGACCAGACCCACACAGAGCTGTACAAGCGTCGAAGTGTTTCTCTTCCAGGAAACGGCATCGGCCGATGGAGGAGAAGATCGCCAAAAGGATCTCGCGATCGAACTCGTGGTCCTCAGATACAGGAGTGACGACGGTCATACCCTCGCGAATCTGCCCCATTGAATGAGCTTGAGAGGCAATGCTAGGACTTGTAACCCACTTTCGACGGTGTGTTCGGCATTGCTCGGGCAATGCGCGTGGTAGAGTCAAGCCATACTTCCATCTGAGAGATAGTGACTCCAGCCATAATACTAATCACTAGCTTGTTTTTAAGCGCATCTTTCATGCCTTCTTCTCCGAGTATTTGAGCTGCAACCTGCGGTTTGCAGCTAGAATCACGAGCTGAGAACGGCAGCTACAATGGTGCACGGGCCTGGCTACCCACCATAATAAGAGCACATCACATTCTTTTGCAGCAGCAACATTGCCTCCACTAACGATTTCGATGTTTTCCCCCCGTTCTGCGAAGTCGGTAGCAAATAACCTCCGAAGCTTTCTTGCGCTTTCTGAACGTCGAACGCAGGCGATGAACCGAGAAGGGAGCGCGGCGTCCGCTGCATAGAGCATGTAGGAAGGAACTGGGGTGGATGTTCCTGACTTGCTGGGAGTGGGCTCCGCCGGGCCATTGGCGGAGCGAGCTTCAAGGCTGGCCAGCATGCCAGAGGTTATCGCAACACCCATCGTCCCACAGCCTTCCGATTAAGTGAGCAAGTATAGGAGCAAATATTTCGCCCTGTCCCGCACCCAGAACGCATAGTGTGTAGCCCATCTAGGTTTGTCACTTCAAGTTTCCTTTTCGAGATGAAAGTTGTTTGTTTGTGTTGTTCTCGAGGCGCCAAAGCGACAAACTCATCGGGCTGTCAAGCTTTCGATGAAGCTATCATTCTCGCTCAACTCATCAAAGAAAGCTAAAGGATCTGTACCTGTACCGGCACCACCCATATCAAAAGCTTCTGCTTTTGGTTCCCTTGAAGATGACGGTGTTGCATCTGCAGACCCGCCTGATTTGAATCGTCACCTTGCTGGTGGAAAACCCCCTGTATCGACACTTGCAGGATCCCTCTCTCGTACTCAAAAACAAAAGTTAGAAAAGGAGAAAGAAGTAGATCCTACCGTATTTGAATACGATGAAGTGTACGACCAGATGAAGGAGGCGCAAATGAGGGCAAAACAGGCCAAAGAAGACAATCCCGAGGCCAGGAAGGTGTGTAGTATTTAACAGGCTCTCCATGTCATTATCGTCAATTCCTTCAGTAGCCAAAGTATATCAGCGGCCTGTTGACATCCGCGGCCACGCGAAAGCTTGACTATATCAGAGCTGAGGAGAAACTGATACAAAGAGAGCGGAAGGCGGAGGGAGATGTATTCGCGGACAAGGAGAAATTCGTCACACAAGCATATAAGGATCAAATGGCCGAAGTGCGACGAGCTGAGGAGGAAGAGAAGGAGCGGGAAGGTGTGTTCCTGGATACTTCTATTTCGCTATGCTCACATACAACTTCTCCCAGCTGCCGAAAGAGCAAAGCGTGGGACCACTGGCATGTCACATTTCTATCGGGAGCTGCTCCAGCAATCGGAGGAAGAACATCAAGCCACCGTCGCCGCTACCTCCGTCACCAAAGGCCCGACGTTGCCGGACACCGGGCCTGTAAACCTGCGCATCCAGAGGCCGCTTAAACCCGCGGTGATGTCGGACGCCATGCTCGCAGCAATGGCCAAGGAGGAGGGCAAGGATGTTGAGCTCAACGATGACAATCAGATCGTGGATCGGCGAGAGCTGCTTAGTGGAGGCCTGAACCTTGCCGGCGTTAACACTCGAAGACTTGGCGGTCTTTTGTCCTCACGGTCAAAGCCAACCCCGAACCCTGCCAGTGATAAATCAGTGGAAACACATCGAGCCTCCGGAGCCGCTGCATCAAAGGCGGAGATTCGTGCTCGGCAAACCGCACTTTTGCAGCAGCAACTAAAGGAGGAGCAAGAACGGATACAGCAGGAAAAGGAGCAAAGAGAACACGAGGAGCGAGAACGGAATGTGAAACGGAAAAACAATGAGGACGACATAAAAAGCGCAAGAGAACGGTACCTAGAGCGTAAAAAGCGGCGCATGGAACAGCCGGATGCCGACGAAGATACCATAATGCTGCACTAATTTGTATATTTTATACCTGCGTCTAGACGTCTGTATCACATTCTAATGAGCTGTTTTCGACTCGGCCTAGAGTCAATTTTGATTTAGCATGCCATATTCCCTCCAGCATGTACTGTACATCATAGGACATGCATGCCTGCGTTGCGCTTCTTGGGTTCCGCAACTGAGTTGTCGCGTGTCGTTGTCGACGCCACACTCGCCGATGCCACCCAGCACACCCAGCAATTCCGCGCCTTCCTCCTCAGGCTCGCATTCTCAGCCGATTCTTACCACCATTCCGGGCCCTCAGCTTACGACCCGCTATGGCCCACAACCAACGTCGACATCCGCGACATCCAGTGGCCCAGTCCTCACAACTATTCAGGGCCCTCAGCTTACGACGCGATACACCCTTCCTGGCATGCCATCTAGTGTTAGGTCTCCTGGCATTCCGCAACTACCTCGCGCCCCCAGTCAAACTTTCTATCATACTACGACACCTACGCCTTTTAGCATGCCATCCGGACCACCCGCCGCAATGTCCCAACTCTCTACTCAAAGCACCTCCGCGCTGGCACTCCCTACCAGCGCGAATGTTCCCGCATCAGCCGCCGCGACTACAACAGCATTGTCCCGTGGCGGTGGTCGGAAGCCGATGTCTTTAAGGGGAGCTTTCTCCAAAGAATGTATGTTTCGAACGACAGAACGAAAGCCTGCCACATTAATGATAGGTCACGACACAGTACACGCACTCATGTATGCTTGTGGAGATGACTCCGATCCCGCATCCGACACCGTCAACGTGATGGAAGAGATTCTTATAGAATACATTGAGCAGCTGGTAAGCATATATCACGTAGTAAACGTGTCTTTAGTAACATAAATAATTGACTATACGTGTCGCGCGCCCTTTGTCATAGGCGATCACAGCCGTCCGTGGACAACCTAAACCAAAGCTGACCGTCGATGGCCTCCGCCGCGCACTCGGTCGCCCTGCAGACAAGGAAAAGCTGGGCCGGCTGAACGATCTCGTCTATAGGGAACAAGTGATTGCGAATGCACGCCGTGGATGGAAAGACCCATATTGAATATTGTATTGGCGTGAGTGAAGAAACGCTTATACTCACAAGATATGGATTATGTATCCCTATTCTTCCATAGCTTGACCCTCATCATCACCCTCCGGTACTTCTTTCCGTTCTTGGTTCCCTGGGTTGAGCGAGCCCACGCCAGCACGACCGACAGGCTTGACATTTTGCTTGAGCCACTCTTCCGACTCCCAAACTTGGACAAGGCAAGTCAGCTTCTGGCGAGCATAGATTAGCAAGTGCACAAGCGGCGACTCACTGGCCCTCCCGTACGGCACCGTTTCCTGCACTCCTCGTTGCGGTTTGGCGATATTTACTCGCAAGGTATTTCCCCTGAGTGTATCTACTCAGAATGCAAGCAACTGCAGAGGGCACGGATGTTTGTCACCTTAGCTCATTATTGTCCATGTTGTCAATTGCGTCCTGGGCATCTAACTGTGTTGCGAAAGTAATGAAAGCGAAACCACGATGCTTTCCTTCTGCCTCGTTTTCTCCTATGCAAGCGAGCCTGAGATCAGTAACCGTGCAAACGAGAATGGACAAACCTGGTCTGCCGTTGGTCTGAGCAGAAGGAATCTGGACGTCGATAATATCACCAAACGTGCTGAACGTTTCGATCAATATCGTCCGGTCGAGATCGTCGGACAGTCCGCCCACAAAAATGGTCTTCTTGTTCTTGGAACCCTCTTCCATCACGACAGTCAGAACAGATTCGCCAGGTTGGCGCTTACCAGAACGCGGCCCTCGGCGCAAATATGCTGGCACACCTCCTCTGCAATTCTGCGACGGAACATGCAGAAGGCAATCCGCGCAAGTTTCTACAGAGGAGGGACGAGGTACAAATGAGCTACCCCAAATAATGCTACATCCGCTAAGAGGGAATATAGCAAAGGATTGTTCTTCAGAACCCGCGACCTGCAGCCGTACAGCCCGCAGCTACGGGACAAAATTCTACTGTCTGCGATGGGTACATGATCTACTCTACACGGTATCTTGTAACAATATTAATCTGACCACTATGTCGGACCCGCTTGTCGAAACGCTCGTTCTGGTTCCTTGTGCGACAACCACCATCCTATACAGGTTCTCCGGACCCAGATGGCAGACAAATAGATGGCCTCGGTGGAGGCATATCCTCTCTCTCAAAAGTGGCTGTTATTGGAAGGCCGCGCGAGCCGTGCCAATCGCTGACGCTTCGCAAATCCAGAGACGGTGATGCAAGTGAATTCGCCTGGCCCGACGGCGTGAGCTGGGCAGACGATGTTGAACGCGCGATAGACTCCAAGAATGGCTGGGACGTAGTATATCGATTTGCTCAGATAGGTGTCAGAGACCCTGTAGTCGACTGGGGCAGCACATGTGGCAATCTTGTTGCGGCCGTCGCTCATGTGAGTGCACGGTTTCCGCTGCCAATTTCGTTCATTATCATCGATGCCCTATTCATAGTTTGCAGTGGACGACGGGATGGTGCATGAAAGAATACAGCGTCTTCGCGAATCCCATTCTTCCTCATCTGTGCAATTGATGATCAGGATTTTGGCCGCCGACTCTGGAAAGATCGTGAAGGCGACGCTCGGCATCTCGCCAGAGCAACATTATTCCCGCCACGACGTAACGCCGAGGCACTATGCTCATACAGAGGGCACTACTGAGATATCTGGGGTGCCTGGCACCTCAGCACCTGTGCAGATTGAAAACCCTCTGGTAGGAACCGTGTTACCCACAAGGCAGGAGCGAGATGTCTTAAATTTGGAAGGCGAACAAGTGAGATGAAAAGGCATCGTTCTCAATTGCATTGTCATTGACTAGATTCCAGATTCCCTGCTCCGTTATACATGCAGGTCTCCCTTGCATTTTTATCCCTTCCTCTTCCATATTCCCTCCCGATAGCTCCTCTGGGTCCACCCTCGACCCTCTTTCGTTGCCTCCTGCTGCACTTGATGCTGACGTTCAGCTTCGAAGCCGCCTCGAATCCATTCGTCGCAAGGTAGGAACAACCTTCATCTCGCTCAAGCCACATTTTTCGGAATCTCAGCCAAAGATCTGCATCGTCGGCCCACCTGCGCCATATACATCAACATCTGGGGTGCTCGTTCCTGCCGATACTGTTGACTGCAGAATACGTGCAGTTAGTGTGGGCAACTTCCATCGCACTGTCCCTGCTACAATGCTGTCTGCTTTGGCAGTGGCACGAGCTCTGCAAGGGACAATCGTGGAGCAGCAGTGCAAAATGACTGCCAATACCTCCCCAAGCACAACTTCGCTTCTGCATGGGAAGTCAGTCAGCATGATCAGGGTCGGTCAGCCCGCCGGTGTGAGCGAAGCAACAGCTATTTTAGATGAATCAGGGCATCCCGAAAGCATACTATATGTCAGGACTGCAAGGCGCATTATGACTGGACACGTCCTGGTACCTCAGTCGATATTCGCTCATGAGAATGCGTAGGAAGGCTATCTGGATGGCCACCGTCTTAGTAGCGTTGTTGCATTGTGACACCTCTGCTCTTATAATAATAACTCACTTAATCATAGCCATCTGATTGACCGAAAAAACGGCCCGGTGCGCTCGTGGCCGGTCCAACGCTAGCTGTTCCTCCTGCGAGCGACTGCCAAGGCCCGCTACCAACTTGCGCGACTCCGACTCGTTTCCTGTTGTGCGCTTCTGTGGCGCGTCCCATTGGCATTCGCCTTCGTCTCATCGTGTTTTTGTGTCCGTCCTCGTCGCCCTCCCGGCTGGGCTCCCTCTGATGCTGCTCGTGTGGCTGGCCCACCTGCTATCATTCGCTCGTCCTCTCTCTAACGGGTGTTTTTGAGCTACCAAATCCTGCAATCAGCGATCCGTTAAGCTCCTTTGCTGCCCATATTGCCATTTACCTCTAATGGTGTCATAAAGATCGTGCTCTTATGCTTTGCATCTGTTTCTCGCCCTCCGCTTGCTAACGTGGCGATTTGCCCCCCCCCTTTTGTGTTGACAGCGCTGCCGTCCGTTGAATAGCACACCTCAACGCTTCAGGCCGAGCCCGTTTCTTCTTGAATTCTGTCGTTTCTCCGTTGTATTTCTCAAATCTTCCCTTCCTCTCACTGTGAAGCCGTTCGTCGCGTGAATATCACGCGCGGAATAGGGCCCTGGCCGCCCCGTCCTCTGCTTTCGCGCGAAGTCGCACTACGGTTCCTTTCCATAATCGACAGCTCCTCGATCGCTCCTCGATCATCCGTGGATTCAGCTGTCGTTTCCTGCTCATCAATAGAGCACAGACTGAAGCCATAACACCATGGCCTTCCCTTCTGTACTCATTGCAGCGCATTGCTCTTGATAAGTGGATTCTCTAAATGCAATAGTGGGTCCAGGTCACCCATCTCTGTCGTGAATGAAGCTTCTCTTCTATTACCTCACACAAACTCAACTAACTCCTCTACTTCAATAACTTAAGAACATACGGGCCTTTGCAATTGCAATTTGGTACGGGGACTCGATTCATTCGCCCCTAAAACGATAAGTTTTTACAACGACGACCAATCTCGCTTTCAAGTTTCTGCTCACTGAAGTCTCTACAAAATGATTGGACATCCATACACTCATTTATTGCAAATACTCACACCAAGATCTCTTGACTGCTGAGATTCTCCAATGAGCTAATTTTTTGGGGAATCGCAAAAATTAATTAAGCCCCCAAAGCTGGAAATGGGTCAAAACAATGTATTCTGGGGCATAGGTTACGAAAATGAAGTGATTGAAAGCTGAAAGTCAGTTTGAGCTGAGAGGATGACTTTAGTTGTCCCCAGTGCGAGAGCCGCAGCCAATTTTGTTCAGTGGATGTGCCCATAGACACGCCTGCACGGCGGACTTGCACTCCTCAGTACTTGTTACATAACATAAGGGTCATGGGCTCATATCGTGCGATTCTCCCGTCTCCTGTCCATGTTACTCGCGTTGACACCCGCCGAACCAATCAAACCTGTGCCTCCGCCCCAGGAAGCAGCATCCGCTCGCCTGCTAACAAGAAGTAAATTTGCTAGTTTCTCAGCAGCCAAGAAGTCGGTTTTAGCAGTTTCTATCAACGAAGTGAGCGGAAGGATTATAGGCGGGTTCTGCAATGCGGACAGGCATCGCGATAGCTGCAAATTGGAAGGTTCAAATTTGTATCTTTTCACGGTATAACATCACGAACCTTCTGTAATGAACTTGCAGCTTGAACGCCTTCACATAGCTTTTGCACCATTGTGGTGTGAGTGACGGCAAAATCAACCACCAAGATACTCCCAGATGTTTGTAGAAATGTCAAAAGATCCACATATGAACCCCAGATCATGGTCAATATTGGCTATTGGAATATCTGAGCAAGTAAACAATCATTGACGACTGGTGAAACGCCCACCAAAGATGCTTCATCGTCGTTGTTCACCGACAGGGCTAACAGCCTCTCCAACGGTGGCCATGCCTCATTCCAAATGCGTTTCTGTTCGTTATCACTATCGATGGCACCCGAAGACGGATCAGCGGGTTTTTCATAGCCAACGTGCTGCCCTAGGAGAAGCCACAACTTGATCGCGGCAAATATGTGGCTGACTTGTGATCCGGCATTGGGAAGCAGTCCCCGCGAGGAGAGTTGATCACTGAAACTGTTCAACGAATTGAAACATGAGATGCCAAATGATGTGGTTTCAGTGAGAAGCGTATTGCAACCAGTGTATTGCGGTGAGTTCAGTGCTGCAATTGCTAGGGCGCTCCAAACTTTCAGTGGAACATTAGCACGTCCAGATGCCTTCCGGAAAGGTCAGATTGAACCGGTTGCCGACGCCTCGCCTTTGCAAGATGTAAGCTGACTCACGACACCAATCGTTTCATGAATGACGCCTTCGGGATGGTGTGCGGAGGCTCGTAGGATTAGCTTGGCCGCAGCCAGCGTTGGCTCCAGGTGCTCCTTAGTATATCGCCCATGTGCGCGGTCAGCCTCGAGGAACCCAAAGGCCTGAATAGTGACCTTTGTCAAGATATCGGGTGTGAATAAAGGGTGAGAAGACCCGAATGTGGTTGAAACAACCTGTTAAAAGTTGAGTTGAGCGAGATCGTGTTTGCAATCAAGGGACGGACGTCAATCATCGCTGCAAGTGTTGACACAGTTGACCTCTCCCGACCCCTCAGCTCTTCCCCTACAATCTCAACAACGGCCAAAGCCAGGTGGTTAGGAGGTATTTCGAAATTCACAGAGTTTGTACGTCTGAATAGAGTGCTTGTTGTTGTGAAGATTTGCTGCAGGGTTGCAAGCGAGACGTCGAAACGTGACAAACTTGCACGGAGGAGTGTTTCCATGTGTAGTAGGAGGTCCTAGGAGATTAAAGATATGTTAGAAAGATATCTCCAATTTCAGACAAAAGATGCGAACCCTGCTGGAAGCTTTGTTGTACCGAACGATCAAGCACGACATTTTAAGCAGAGGATCAGGAGAGAAAGTTGCTAATGGCCAATCTGCAGTCTTTCTTGCGACGTTGGTTAGACCATGGGCGACGTCTGATATTTGTCAGACCTTGCGCGACGTGGATATCTTCAGATGATACATACCGGCGATAAGACT
>Ga0307508_10000788_pt1 | contig 37333 bp, 53 predicted proteins | sample 9_EM_MG_FD_203089 | JGI IMG/M metagenome (GOLD analysis project Ga0307508, IMG submission 203089) | Populus trichocarpa ectomycorrhiza microbial communities from riparian zone in the Pacific Northwest, United States - 9_EM | ecosystem: Host-associated > Plants > Roots > Unclassified | place...
TACATCTCGTATTCCTGTCAACGGCTTCAAGGACCTTCAAGGCTCAGACGGTCCGAGGCGTTTCACAATCGAGAAATCTGGCGATCCATCACAATTACCGAAGAGTCATACTTGTTTCAACCGTATCGATTTGCCACCGTATAAAGACTACGCGAGCTTGGAGCAAAAGCTCACATTGGCTGTAGAGTAAGCCCATCGTTTCTTGTAGACTTGATTAGGTCGTTGACTTGGTTGTTTTTACAGGGAGACCGTTGGATTTGGTCAGGAGTAAGCTTTGCAGACGGAAAACAGGACACCTTATTTACCCTCACTCTTTCGTATTTTTCTATTTTCACAACTAAACGACATCCTATCTCATCTGTAATCTTACTGGGACGTATTATTGTTTGTATGAGGTGGTTGAGTCTGTCGCAAGTTCTATCACATCTCATGTTACACGTTAAGCAATTATATCAAACCAGAAAATCGTCGTATGCATGTCAACAAGACTGTCCATGATAATGACCTCACCGCTTCTCAAGCGCAAATCCGATATAAATGTCTGACACTCGATAAGTAACCGATTCGTCGCGAGACGCACAAGTGAAACGGCTCACTAGCGGCTTCCCACTGTTCCTCGTCCATCGCACTCTCGCCATTAGCATCGACAACCTTCATCCGTACCATGAGTTCCTTGAACTCTTTTTGTTCGGAGTGCTCTGCAAATATTTGGTGGAATTCTTCCTTGTAAATCGGGTAGAGGGAATACTCCGCGGCCAAACTGTAATGCGGGGTAAGAAAACCAGCCATCTCAAGGGATCAGATATTTGGAATAAAAGACCGAAATCCCTAGGCCACCAGTGATCCAAGGCGAAGATCATCACAACCACTGTGGAACCATTCGCGCAAGCATGGCGCGATCACATAGATGGCTTCGCGGAGCAACACACGCAAGAAACCCACCCAACGAAATTGTCCCAGTCTACAATGTATTCCGGTACATCCTCGACAGCATCTTTGAGGAAAAAGTAATAACGATGCCCAAATAGCGGGCGAGATTGTCGATCTTCAAAACGAATTGTATATACTGCATTACCAAAAGAAAGGTTAGTCGCAGAAGGTGGCAGTGCGTCTAGCCGTTCTCTGAGAGTGGGGTTATCCTTTCGGCAGAAAGTTGAGCAAAAGAAAGTGCATACAATAATTGATCGGCATTGGGAATGGTACCGAGAAATACTCCACCCTTGCGAAGGTATTGGCTCACATTACGGAGCATACACCGCGCTTTCTGTGACGTCTCAAACGCGTAGTGCATACAGAATTGCATCGAGACAACATCGAAAGGCTGCGCGAGTCGTTCCGGCGGGAAAGCTTTAGAGAGGGGTTCGGTGTAACAATCGATTGCTGCGAATGCAGCGTCAAAGCGCGGGATCGGCATCCCCTGCCATCTCTCGCGGGCCTGAGTGACGGAAATATCAGCGATATCTACAGAGATTGGCGTGCCATCAGCGAGATGAACGGTAAGCAGGGGGGAGACTAGTGACCACTCACCGGCGCAGACCAGCTCTTTAACCTGAGCTTTTGCCCATTTAGTAAGGTCACCACCCTTGCCACAACCGAGATCGAGGACTTTGCCACGTCCTCTACCCGGTCCGGAGGATTGCGATACGGGGGAAGAGGTGAGGGCCGGGTGGGCAAAACGCGTGATCAACACCGATTTTACCCAATTATTAAAATATTTGAGGCCGATGATGGGAGATTCCATACGTTGCTTGACGCCTACTTCAGGGCGCGTGTTATCTGCGTACAGAAAGAGGAGAGACGAGTCAAAGGTACATCGGGCGAGCTGCACAAGAGGCTCACAATGATCAATCACCTTCCCCACATCGCCTGCAAACCGCTTTACAGGCGGAGTATTATCTGGAGACCTACTGCGTTCTCGTTTACGCTTGGAGACGAGAAGCTGTGTGCCGACGCCGCGGTAGTGTCGACACGACTCCATTTCGCGTGGTGTCATCGGGACAAGAACGGAGCCTGCAGGCGTCTTGCGATTGCGCGGGTTGTACGGGATGGTGGATAGTGGTAGTTGTGGTGGCATTGTTGGGACAGTGGGGGTATCTGAGGAAGAAGCGGGGCGGAACGGTGCCCTGACGGGAGAGCGGGTGAGGGGGGATGGGGGGAGGACACGCGGGGCAGAGGAGGCAGATTCGACCTGGTGCTTGCCATGGAACGGCGCACGAGATGACGGAGGGGGATGGCGTGAGAAATACTGCGACTGTCCATCCTCTGGCGCTGTGTCGGTCCACGAGATGTCGAGGACCGGGAGATTGCTGCGACGCCGCAGCGATGGCGCACCAGCCAATTTGTCCATCTCCCCGTTCGATGCTGTCGTTGTCGGCAACAACGACACGGGAGATTGGGTGTCGGTCCCCAGTAGCAGATGCGACAAGCTCGATGGGCGGGCAGAACTTGGTGTGCGTGGCTCCTGGGGTTCCGAGTTGAGCAGGACTGCGAGATCGGTGGCTCGACGAGCTACAGTCGGGCTGTTGGTTGCTCGCGAGGAGGAGGGGCGTGAGGAGGAGGGAGAAGGGACATCGAAAGAGTGTCTTTCGTGTCTGTCCAAGTCGGCGTCGTGGGCATGGGCTGGAAGGGGCTTTGGCTGGGACACGGGCGAGTTGAGGGCTGCGTCTCGAACTGGATCAAAGGCTGGCATTTGATCCTTGCGACACAGATATCAGTCGACGAGAACGAGAATGAGCTCGTCGTCGTAACCCGGCCTCGAGATTATCGAACACGGCCTATGTACAAACAACAGTAAATACCTGGTTGAAGAAAACAGCTGTAATACTCTCGTCCTTCAACCGTATGGTATCTAAAGCTTCCTATCGCCCGTCCCAAGCCACTCGGAGATATCCGTCGTCGAACGCTAATGCACAATTCAGTCTAGGTCTCCTTCCACCATGAAAACCTACCTCGATCCAAGCAGCGGATGCTCGCAATGAGTCGAGTGTCTGCGCAAGCGCGAGGTGGTACCGCGAAGTATCTCTGTGCTGTATTATCCTTCAGCACCGAGACGAATGTCAGTGGTGTGACAAACAGACCTCAAAGAATTTCTTAATCCCATCGATATCGCCCTCGGTGCTCAGGTTCCCAAGCGCGGCCTGCCAGCACATAGATCATGACGCGAGCATATCCGTAGGCAAATTGACGCACCGAGATAACGTCCTTGAAGGAAAAGTTTCCCTTGTATCGCTCCTCGAGCTGTGCCACACTATCTCAACTACATTCCCGACCAATTAAATATACGGACGTACAACTTCAAAGTTATCCATGAAAAATTTGGCCGAGCTTCGTCTCGCATCATAGTTCATCTGTTGACCGTTGAAAAAGTATATGATGTCCTGAGTTCTGGCCTTGTTGAGGATGAAATGTTCAGTGTCCCTGTTACACGTTTCGTCTTTACTTGCACACATCGCATACCTGGTCGGGATCAATGAAATGAAATATCGGAAAACGACCGGTCAGACCTACATCGCAGATATACCAACCGAGGGTAGCGTACTTCGGTCTTCGTAAAGACCTTTGACGAAATTATATTCATCCGGGCCTCCGTATTTCACAGCCTAGCAACGTTTAGTTTGAACTCGTCAACGAACATATTATGGAACAGTTGGCCCACGTTTATGGCTGCTGTCCTGAACAAATCCACGGGGATTTGTGATTCATCTTTAGTTGCCATGTATACTTTGAACATTTCCCTAAGCGTGTCAACGACACTGCCCCAATGTTAACACATGGTGCACTCGCGGCACATATCAATGATGACATACGATTGTTCGCCAGCTGCAGCTGCCTGTCCGATGGCTTTCGTCCGAAGTTGTGAAATGCCTACAGGCTCAGATGGCAAATATACATAGCCAAGCCTATCCACGATCGGTTTGAAGAGATTCTGTATGAAATGACAATCTGGTGATAGACTGCGGTAGAATCCGGGCACTCGCCTTTCTGAACTCATTCAAACCTCGGACAATCCCCTCGTTTTCCCACCACGTCGACACTAACAAAGCCAAGTTTTCCGCGATACTGTCCCAAACCAAGACTGCAGTTCACCAGCCAAGTCAGTAAAATAACATGCTTCGAAAGCAGAAACACCGACACTCGGTCTCATTCCTGAATATATCTACCACCGTGAGTGCACTACTAACAGTGGCATATCCAGACTTGGCAAGTGCCATAGCGTCATGAACTAGCCCTATGCGGTCGTTGAGGGAGAAGATAACATCACCCCGAGCCGCTTCACGTGCAATGCGAGAGAGCCGTTCTTCAGGGTAAAGGACTCTATCTGTCCACTCATTAGAAGCACGGCCAAAGGAGAAAAGAGCAACGATGCATACAGACACCATATGTCCCCGCATTCAGCTTGTATGGTTTACTCGTGTCAATCGGAAGGGTAGTCTCACGGGCGGTAAGCACTGCAGTCTTGTCAATCGATTGTCTCCCTGTTTCATCCACGGTTAAGACAGCGAGAGGGATGGTCCTACGCGTCTCAGTGAACAGCGCCAGGTGTGGAGGCGACATAAGAGTCATACCAGGTAGTTTGGTTATCTTTCTCTTCGGCAGGACCAGTTTCAAGGTAGCGATCTTGACGTACTTGGATTCCATCATTTGTTTCAGTGACAGTGAGCACCGGAAATCCAATCTATAAAATCCAACCACCGGATGAGCAGAAATTAAGGACATGGATTTATGGACATATACTTTCACAATCCAATTCTCCATCATTCCTGGGATGTCGAGGGCTACCCCGTCCAGGGCGTGCGTGGCTTTGTTAATCCCATCCCACAGATCTTTTGTGGTCGTATTCCCATAAAGGTGGTCCTTGAGATACATCGAAACACCTTTGAGGAAAATGTCCTGTCCAACGAAGTTGCAAAGCATGCGAAGGACTGAAGATAGTTAGTCGTCACGTTAGGCTCGTCCACAATAACCCTACCAGAGGCTGCTTTGGCATATGACAACGAGTCAAATATCTACAGGTCGTTTTTTTATTCTGTTGTTAAACCATACATATTTGAAGACTTACTTGGTTAATTTGGTTAGCGTCGGGACATTGAACCTCGATCGGGTGGGAAGACAATTTTGCATCGAGGTCAAGGGCATCGTTTAGATGCTCAGTAATGAACTTGGAGTCGACCTTCCACTCGGGGTAGAGACTAAGCAATGATCAAATGAAAGACTGCATGTAGCTGAAGCGATCTTACTGGTCTAGGTTTGCACAGTCAACAAAGCACAAAATGAAAAGACTAAGACATACCGACGATGATGACTTCACCCATCTTGATGGTGTGAGGACAATCTCTCAACTATGAAAGTGAACACATACCAAGGTGGCAAAGCCTTCGTTCAAATACAAGTAGTCCCACCACTCCATCGTGGCGATGTCCCCAAACCTCGAGGGAAGTTTGAACACTATACAATATCATGACAAACAAATTTACTGACCACATGTGGGCCACTTCGTGAGATTGGAAGACGGTGATACGTTGCTTCGTCGCCATATCGGGGCGATTCGAATCCATAAGAAATGCGCTCGTCCGTCCAGTAATAAGTCCCTAAAAATCTCGTAAGGATTTAGAGTGGTACAGATTACTTGAGTTGTTACCCAGTTCTCCATTGCGCCGGCGTCGAAGTCGTGGGCCTTGAGAACATTCACTCATGATGCTTCGGATACAAACGTATGTCTTACCACTAGGGTGTCCAGTTTCGGAAGCGGATACTCAATGTCGAAAATTTGCTCGTAGACGGGAAGTACTTTGGTCTTTACATCGAGTGCATACTGAGCCCGAGCGATGACATCCGGAGTCCCTGACAAGACTTGACAAATCAACATCACCTGCGATAGCGAGAATACTTACCATATATACGGAGTGGTCGAACCTTCCCCGTCAATGGACTCTTGTACGAGCTCTCCAGATGACCGAATTGCCCATTGGCATAGGCAACAAGATAGGTTGACATCTAGCGCAGTTTATCAGCACTTGAGAACGCGGATACTTCCAGATCATCTCACGAGAGGAGATGTATTAAACTTTGTGATCTTCCATTCATCGTCGCTCTGCTCCTCAGTGCTGAGAGTAGCAAATATCTTTGCTAGAGCTGCATCATCGCAGTTGCCTGTTTCTTGCTTGTGAGCCTCCTCAGAAGCAACGGACATATTGCTTAGATTAGTGGTATCCATGCGGGATATCATTGTGATCGTAAATTTGGCCTTGAGTGAGGGTTCATCCCAGCAAGGGAACGCGCGTCGAGCAGCGGTAGGCTGATGCGTTGGATGCATTCGGATCAAATGCTTCTTGAACGCAGGAGCGATAGATCAACACACCTCAAACTGCGTAAGACTGTACACCTTCTTTGCGCCATCATTCTCGTAGGTGGACTTGTAGTATCCCATCATCGCACCAGTCAGTTTCCCCGAAAATGCGATAGTCAAGGTAGCAGTGGAGTTGGCGGGAAGCGCTGTAGGGAAGTCGAGAGTACCTCGCTCTGTTTCAGGATCTAATGACCTGGATACATTGATCTGTTTCATCCTGAGATCATGAGAGAACAACGATATGTCGGCCAACTCTAGTTCTGCCACATTGAAGGTGAGAGCAGAAGTCTTTTCCTTGACCTCCAATCTATAGTATTTTATTGTGAGCGTGAGCGTGCTAGGAAAAGAAAGAGTTCACTTGCCTGATCTTTACTAGGCCCTCAAAGGTCTCTTTCTGAAGGTCCGTCTTTATGGTAAGGTCATAATCAGTCGGCTGGACATTTGATGGCAAACGGAAACCACTGCTGGACATGGTGGAGAAGATCCTGAGAGCGGTGGGTCTTCCGGGGAGTCGTTGCGATATAAGTGTTGTCCGTCGGGAGAAGATACTTCCAGCAAAGGTCGTATGACCCAACGCGCGTAGCATGTGGCTCCTGAAGAATGATGCCATTGGTCACTGCATCTACTATTCGGTAACTTGAATATTGCCAAAGTTTCCTGTGGCGAGCGGAAGAGCCACTCTCCGTCTCGATGCTCGAATCGCAAAGCAACTTTGTCGATTCTCCCGCACTACAGTAATGTGCTAGCCTGGTCACACACTAACGTAATTCCAGTCCGTCCGATTCCGTCGAGACAGAATCGTTCTGTGGGCTCGATTGCTAGTTATCAAGGATTCACGCGGCGGCGAGGAAAGACCGGTTGCAGAGGTAGAAGGGACTTCGGAAATGTTCTCGCGGATATATTCTGATCGTGTTCCTTCAAAGCATTTTGGATCTGTACTGCAGTAGTGTCGTTGCAATCGATGAGCTCTTCCCAGCAGCGAATGATAGCTTTGCCGTTCTTGTAAAAGTCTTCCTCGAGGCGCAGCAGTCCATTGAAATATTTTGCACTAAGAAGGATAGTTGTCGAGGTGTCAGCTGAAAAGGACGAAGATTTTTACTTCTCGATGACCATGCCCCGTAGCTCGCCAAGCACTTGCTGGATAAGTTCATCTCGACCATGCCGGACATCTTTTTTGACGTTCCTGAATTTATCAGAGATACCTTTGATGATCACCTGATAATTTGATCAGTCAGGTCAAAGTAAAACTCAAATGACCGGCCAGGTACAGCTTGAATTTCATTGAGTACCTGTGAGATGTAGGTTCAAGCAGGTGAGTGAGAGAATACAGGGGCACCCACTTCCACGATATCTTGAATTCCAGCCTCGTCAGCAGTTTGATCGTGTACTGAGGCTTTGATATGGCTGTGGGTCAAATGACTGTCGCAGCATACTATAGGAACAAGTTACCTTGCAATAACTTCGAATTTTGTAATGTGACCCGTGGTGTGATTCGATCAGGTGATTCGCATCTCATGTTCACAGCCCCTGTCGGTATCCTGAGGGGAGAAAGGGCATAGTTCCCGGAGGGTGATGAAGGTCGATGGCTTCGTGCGGCGTTAGTGAAGGGGGTTCTGTGTTAGTCTCTCGTTCCTGCCGAGAACGAACACGGGACTAACCTCGATGAACTAGACTGCTTCTTGGACTTCACTTTTTTCTTCATCACATACTCGATAGGAGATGCAAAGGTAACGCTTCGGCGTCTGTGTGGGGATGGGACAGAGGCAGATTCTTCTATAGCGATGCAGTCGGACCGGTCGGGAGTCCTGAGCTTCGAACGTACAAGGTCAACGGACGCCTTATGTAGTTCATTCGTATTTCGAGCGGGTGAATCGTCGATAGTGAGATCAATGGTGGCAGTTTCCGTCCGAGATCCCGATCCCCCGATCGGTCGGGATGGCTGGTTGATCATAAATATGCAGTCTGTTCCAGTATGGCCAGGCTAATTACCTCCACGGGGTCCTCGCGTTCTTCCAAGGAGACTGGGTATTCAACGACTTCCTGAACCTGGCTAACCTCGTTGCCTACGGTACAAAGGTCAGATGCGAATTGCTGATCATCTCTGATCTCTTCGATCCTGGTATGGAATTGCTCCTGCACAAGTTGCATCCCATCCGAAACAGCCTGTTGAACGCAGTCAAGGTCCCCCCTTGGCTCTTTGGCTGGTATGATACTGGGTTGGCTCGGTTCGCACGTAAGGATGCTGCTAGCCTACAGACAACAATTTAATAACGTCAAATGTGAACCCAAAGGGCCGACCTTCGGTATTTCTCGAGGGAAACACGTCTCTGGAGTGGTATTTTTGGCAACACTCAGCTCCACCGAAGGCTATGGAGTAGTGAATGTCCAATGCAATATCATGTGATTACGAACTCACTACCTGACTATCGATCTTCGGAAAAGGGGACCTTCTAATCACAGGGGGGACGGGGCGTGGACTGAGGATTGGTGTATCGTGACTGATCTTGACACCCGTGTCTTGCAGAGAAACGGTGGCTAGTTTCTTGCGTTCCACGCTACAAGCTGCCTGACTGACTAGTTTCCCTTTCTGGGTCTTTACACGCATGGCGTTGGCCCGGGTTCTACTTGTTGCGGCCGTCTGCCTCTTCTTAATCCTCGACGATCTGCGAGTCCCTTGACAGGTTGGTTTGAACTCTGGGAGTTCGTCAAAGTCGACCCCCGTCGGATCGATACCAGGAGAGGAGCGTTTAACCGCCTTGGTGTGTCTCTTCACCCTAGAAATAGGAATGGTGTCTAGCGAATTCTCGTTAGATTTGACCCTATCCTCCACAATCCCATGTCTATCATCACGGCTCTTCTTGCGGGGAGGCGTGGGTTCATCGTCAGCTTCAAGGGTGGCCTTGCTTGAAGACTTGATGGACTCTCTTTTTCGGCGGCTCCCAGCAATTTTGGGCGGAACGCTCGTATCCCTCGTATCCTTCGTGATCTCGATATGGGAATATACTTTCTCCTTAGCACCAGAGGGTAGAACAAAGCGACTGGCGTGCTGTCCGAGTTCGTCTTCTGCGGAACTGAACCCTATCTGGGGTTTCCCTGCTGAGGCAATGGTAAGTTCCGTGTAAGAGGGCCCACATTCATTAATACCCGTTTTTTTAAGCCTGTCTGCGCCAACGAAATCCTGAGAAGCGATAGACACACCGTCAACGACTTCAGTGCCAGCCGTGGTAAGAAGAGTATTAACGTTCGACGACAGCTTTGGGGAAAAATCGATCTGGGTGCTAGATGATGAGCAAAATATCGGAGAGCCCGACACCAACAGTGGTTTCCCAGTTTCAGGTGATCTTTGAGCCATTCCTTCTGTACGGTCTGCGGTTTTCGAGGTGGGCTCGGAGGATTTCTTGGTGCCCTTAGAGGTAGCATCGGAACCTTCGTTCATCCGCACACGATCTATCTTGTGTTGAGTCTGATTCAATTCATGATCGCAAGATGCGGATACTCTGGTCGCCGCTCGCTCGCTGGTGGCATTGTTATCGGGTTCAAATTCAGAAATTTCTGAGAGTTGGTCGTTGTCGCCAAACAGTTGTATTGTTCTGGTCGAATTCCCAGGAGAGAAGGGCAATGCAAAGTTCTGGATGGGCTTCGACATTTCATTGGTAGGTGGGATCAACCTAGCGCGATTCAGAGCGGTGGGGGCGTCTTCGGCCACTGCAGAGTCAAAAACCTCTGGAACTAGATTTTCAAACTTGAATGGAGGCTTCGGATTGGACGTGGGCGCAGGACCCGCATTCCCAACGTGGGACACCGGGACGGCCTCAGACGTGATTGGCTCTTCGACATCTGTCTTATACACTGGAAAGAGATAAATCTCATCAACGAGAAAAATGTAACCGAGAGCTGGGTTTAACCTTGGTTGACATGTTGGACTTTGCCCTCAAAACTTGTAGTTGGTGGAATTGGTGAACTGTCGTTCATGAATTTAAATCCCGAACCGATCGAGATGCTCTTGGGCTTTCTCTCCACTCTCGTCATCGGATTGAGAAAGCTCAATTTTCCCTGTGACCAATTAATAGGAAACTTTTCTTGCAATTGATATTCTTACCACGCCACGTCGTCGTAGCGCCTCCATAAATCTGCTCGCAGCATCGTTCTGCAAAAGAAATTTTGCGTGGAGACGGCTTGCACCAGGAGATCCCATTTGGACATTGGCAACTAACGGCGGGGACGTCAGATAGACCATTATCAATACTTTCCCTTTTGGGGCAATTTTCTCGGAGTTATCAAGCGTGATTGTGCGGATGTGGGAGTATGGGACTTGCAAGCTCTCACATAGGTCGTCCTATCAGGAAGTTTGAGAGATAAATAATGATCAGAGGCAATGTAGCCTACATTTTCGCCGACGATATTCGCAAGGAAAGCTTGTTTATCCATGATCAGCCTGTCGGTCGCAAGTGGCTGGGGGAAGACACGTCCACAGACGTCTATCTCGTCGATGGAAAAGGGTTGTGGACTGTGAATACATGTATTAGTGATGGAGCCCGGCTGAATCATCCACTGACTAAGTAATATCGGTCCTTGCAAGAACATCGATGATCTGAGCAGCAACATCATCCCAATGTGTGCCAGACGTCTTTTGCATAATGTCGAGGAGTTCTGCACTGCATTTGAACAGCTTCTGGGAACCCAGAACTTCTTTCACGAATTTGACCCTGGTGAACTTTCCTTGGGAAGTGTTGTGGGTAGGGGGAAGAAGTCGAGCGAATAACATCAAGAGCGCCTCAAGGAGCAGGTAATCTAGTGTGGAATGCGATGAGTACTGATATATATCTGAGAAAGTGGGCAACTACTACCTCTCGTTACAGATATAGCAGCCCCGAGTCGTTCACTGTTGAGTTGTCATTCAGATTTGAGGCATACGAAGAGAGAGAAGCTAGACGTTACCCGCCCAAAACAGTCCTTTGACGAAGCGCGTTCCGAATAGTGACTTGCCTGGCAGCAATTTCTGTCAACGTATTATACGCCTGAGAACAGTCCCTTAGATCAAGAACCTAGCGCATATATGCAACTTTTTGGAGAAATATTCCGCTCACGGATAAGCAAAGAGGTGTGCTAAACACTGGCAGTCGTCGACCTGAATCAAGGAAGAAGAATTCGCAAACAGTGCGATACAAAACGTCCCAGACTGCATCATCCGATTCAACATTGGCTGATTGCTCTGAGCGACTTTGATCTCAAAGTACTAGAGATACACGCACCATCACCTTTCTGATCCAGAAAATCCTGTGGTATACGTGAGTCGCTCGTGTTTGTGGCCAATCCACGGCGATCTTACCAGGATGCCGGACAAGATGCCCTCTGCAGTTGCATCCCACGCCGCACGTGAACTCTCGTCTTCAACGTCGTGTGCATCACAAAGTTTTCCTAACACGGTGGAGAGGACAGAGGAAGAAAACTGCACTGCTGGCTGGAGACAGGCATTATATAATGGAAGAAGTGGTTGTCGGGTCACAGTGCAAAGTTTTCGCATCATCTGTACCGAAGGGGACGAGGAATTCTACACGGTGGAGCTAGTCAGAAATGGGTCAGGAGAATTCACGCATGCATACCAAAAGTACCAGACAGGATGCAAGGTTATTGAACGCATCCTGCACATGGCTTTCAACGCCTTTCTTGTGTAAGGCCGCTCTGAGTGTTTCAATAGCTTCTTGGACGCCTAGCATGTCGACTGGTCTACTACGTGCATGTAGGTGCAGAAATAAATGTGTTTTGGGACGGATGATGTCGATGAAGTGGCGTCCGAGTCACATTATCTGACTATCTCTCCACGTGATCAGTGATTTTAGTCATGTGAGCAATACGCGGAGTTCCAAAGGATGCGACGCGTATGATGATGTTGCATCAACTGTGAACTAGGGAGCGGTCATTCCAACATTTATCTCCCCGTTGCGCTACCTTCTTACAGATGGAATCCCCTGAGGTAGACGTAAAGCCGATCATTCCACCGAACGACATCCTAGATAAGAGTCCGCTTACAGTCCCAGGCGTTGGCAAGTTCAAGCAGTCAAGATACGAGGACGTATGGCCCGAGGACGTGCACGCCGCGTTCATGGAAGGTCAGTTCGCTTTCCTTTAGTTATCTACCATCCTGCGATATCGACTAGCCGTCGCTCTGTATCCACCGATGGGTAAACGGCGTCTCAAATACTATCGGGTATCTACGCATGAAAACGAACACTTCTCCGACGCCAACCGGGCCAAGTCGTTTGGGCGCTGCCAGCTCGTTCAATCTTATATTCTAGAGAAAACCGGAAAAAATCGTTCCAGGAAGCAGGTCTCTAGTCACCTCCAGAGACTAAAAAAAATCCACAAGGACAACCCTGCCAGTTTGTCTTGCATTGTAATCGTCGCAAGATGCCTCCTTATTCCTCTCTTAGTGAGCCCCCTCTTCTCGGAACGCTCTCAGCCTCCCCCGGAGCATTTCTCTGCACCACAAGCCATAGCTATGGCCTCTCAAGATGTCTTTACGAACATATCTGTCAGCACGCGTCACCTCAAAAGCGATCTCGATCTTGCCGTTAATCTCCAGAATACGGATACGGATAACTCCTCTGCGTTCTCCTATGCCTCAGAAGCATCATCCTTTAATGACAGTTCAAGCAACCGTGATGCACTTAATTTGTCGACAAATTTCCACGATCAAGCTTCTTTTTTCTCCCAGGAGTTTCTTTCCCCAGTTCCACAGGATACTCTTCACCCTTCCGACAGCGACTACCTTTCCGAGTTCCAAGATGCGCTACTCTTTAAAGATGCGATAAATGAAGGGTTCCGAGTTGGCTCAGCTTTCAACACATCCGCGTTCTCGATATCGATGCGTCATCTTGCTTCAAAACTTCCTATACAGGGTCGACTAGTGGACTCGGGTCCAACGACGCACTTCTCTCGTGCACTCCACTCTCCTGGATTCCAGCCGACACATCAGTGGATTTCTCACGACAGCTTGTTGGATGGTGTTCCCTGCAATTCTCTGCTCGCTTCAGCCCACGAAGCTTTCCATACGCCATTACTTCCTCTTCAATCGATCCCACCGGAAAACCGACTTAACCATGGACTCGCATCTGAATGGACGTGGCCGCAAAATCCCGATATACCTCTTGGCCCCCGAGAAGGCACTTATGGCGAGGTCCGCCTTCGGTACCCCACAGCAATGTACCAGTATAATCCCACATATCCGGAGATGAGGGTCAATGTCCCTGAGTCCGACGGTTCTCCCTCTGAAAGCGAAGTATCGCGACTTCCTAGAGGAATTTCCTACTCGCATGCGATTACAAGTCCCGCGACAGTGTCTGAGAGCGGGTGTCCGATTGATCTCTCCAGACAGTCCTCAGAATCATCCGAAAATCTTGCGTCACCTCTTGTGATCAGACCTACACCCGTATACCCAGTTTCATACATTCACTCCAACATTCATTCTGACGACCACACGTTAGCTCCGAGTCTTTAGAGATCGGTCGACGGTCGCTCACGACAATCTCTGCCCAGACGTCTCGACAAGAACAAATTGTTTTTCAGTGTTTTAAGGTTCTCACCTCATCTCCGCAGGTCCTGTTTAGAGTATACTGTAGCTTTCGGCCCGAGTTAGAATTCGAATGACCCAGTAATGGTATATTTTGTACTCGTTTAAACCTAATTTAGTATTCGTGTGGCGTCACCTGTCGTCATAATTTACAATTGTTGTCGCCCTCTTGACTCCAACCATTAATTGAAGGTTTCAGTTCAAGTGAGCCTTGCGAAACTCTAGTCTTCCTCTATTTTCCGGCTCTTGCAAGCAACAATGGAACCACGCAAAAATGCAAGACTCGCTCTAGCTTCGCTGAAGGTATGGCATCCAATCATCTAGAGCCTAGTGGCTTGAACCTTGATTACAATGATCCTTTGGTGGTGGCAGCCGCCAAGAATTAAAAGGCAACTGTTGCGAAAGGTCGGTTTGTTTTCCTGCTTGGCCACGTTTTTGAGTTGTCGATATTCAGTACCCTGAATGATTATTCCAGTATTCCTGGTTACCGGACGTCCTGCGGATGAAAGGCAGCGTGCGTTGAGTAGCTCATATTCTTGGCATTTTCACGCGTTCAGCGTAGACGGTATAGATAATACCACGTATTTTTGGTCCCGTCCTCACGGTGACGATTTTCTCTGCGATTGTTGCGTATGCACGGTCGCAGGGCAAGAAGGTCGAGCTCTCGAATTCAGTAGTTCCTTTACTCTCCGTCGTGGTGAGCAGGCTCTTTGTGACCAGATATCATTCTCGTAGACTGAATTCCACAAAGGTTGGCCTCATTCTGGTATTTAGGTGAGTACAGCATTTCTTGTCCACTTGTCACGGAACATCGAACGTGTCTTGCACCAGAAACAGGTATGTCTACAGTTGGAAGCACGTTGACCGATACGTGGAAGGCACTAACTACTTGTAGTACTTCTTACGATCGTTATTGGGAAGGCAGGAAATGCTTTTCGACTCTTACTGCCAACGTACGAGTTTGCGTCCCGCAATCATTCTTTGGATCACACTAACACACCCTTAGGTTCGCAATCTGTCTCGCATGCTCTGGGTCTACGTTGCCCTTCCTCCCGAGAACGGCATGGCCAACACTCAAGCCAGAATTCCAACCTCACAACTCACTCACGCAGAACTCAAAAGTCAGAAGATTGAGGCATTGCGGTATTGTCTTGGCTTTGTCTATGCAGTCAAGCACTACCTTCGTGGAGAGGATGGAGCCAATTACGGTGACCTGGCCGGGGTTTTACCCCCTCATTTCTCTTTACACGATGATTTAGGTTATACCACAAATCACCGCCACCCTTCCGTACTGTCTTATGCAGTGATGCAGGGTTCCATCTCAGATGCTAGCATTTGCGACAGACATTCTGTGGATGCTACAAAGAGGGTTAAACGAAAACGCAGCAAGAAGAATAGAGGTCAGCAAATGTGTACTCCTGGTTCCACCACACCTCTTCTCAGCGATTCCCACCAAACTGTGGAGTTCCACCCGTACGCTGATCGCATATCGATGCCACTTCCTTTAATGTTGGTAATTTTAGAAGCTCTCGCCCTTCATGCCCTAGATCATACATTTTCTTCTAGTATTGCCCACCAAATCACAAGTGCTATATTCAGGTTCAAACGGGAAGGTTTGCTGGAGACAGTTGGTCCTGCAGGTAAGACCAGTGCTCGACGCTACATACACTGGGCTTAAGAATACTGCTATGGGAAAGGTACTAACGCAATGAGCGCATTGTGAGTTATTGTCCTCCGTTGATTTGTTACATGCTGAACACACCTTGGCAGGGTTCAGTCCATGGTCGATCAAATGACGTCCATGGAACGGATTGCCAACTCGCCCATTCCCTCTTTCTGTTGGTTTCTTGCATCATGTCTTGCCACGCTCCCACTTAACCACACATCGATAGATGGAATTCACCTCAAACAAAGCGTGACGTTGTACCTTTTCGCTCTACCTTTCACTCTCATGAACGATTTGGGCTGGGGGACAATACCAATCGTTACTGTAGTTGCCTTCACATTGATGGGAATTGAAGGAATCGCGGACCAAATTGAAGTCCCCTTCGGTGAGCAAACTCCAGATAACGTCTTGTACTTTATTGACAAGCGCGGACCAATAGGTCATGACCCGCAGGATTTACCCCTTGGTGAGTGTGTCTTAGGGTGGACAAGCTGTCTTACTTAACACGGGCAGACACCTACTGCGACGATCTGAAAGAAGAGGTGGAGTAAGTGCATGACGATAGTGTGCGCGCCAGTGTCTTATATTTCCCGTTACAGATATATAATGGAGAGACTGGCAGAAAGCGGTCATGGTGCAAACGAATTTGATGACGGGGAAGGAGATGATTAACATGTTTGTTGCTTGGATTTCACTTAATATCCCACTGGATAACACTGGGTAATTTCCACTATTTCGAAATCTCAGTGGACTGCGTCCATTACCCCAAGGGATCGTAGTGTAGATTCAGAATGTCTAACTGAACTCGGGGGTACAAAACTCTCCGGGACCATAAGGCTGCGAACGATAAATGAGCAAATTTAGATCCGCACCGACACTTTGACAAACCTTGGTTGTCAATGCAGTCAAACCAGCAGAGTTTTCACTGGTACGCCGGCCACTCTGTGGCCCAGACTTGGGTTTTTCACCTTTTGCAAATGCTTCAAGAACTCTCTTCGTAGTCACTGGGGTGAGATCCTCCTATTTTGTCATCAGTACCTAGTCCAATGTCCAACTCCTGTGACATACATAGAAGTCGTCATTGACAACCATCATCGGTGCATTGCTGCAAGCACCCTGACACTCGACTTCGATGACAGTAAACTTGCCATCCCCCGTTGTTGCCCCAGGTTTAATGCCACCGAGATGAGAGCAGACAGTATTAAGGATTTCTGTTGATCCACTCAACATGCACGGCGTGGTGGTGCAAACTTGGACAAAGTTCTCGCCGATCGGCTCCCTAGATATATGTTCAATGTGACGACGCGAGTTCAGGCTGGACCATCATCAATCGACGCACCGGTTGAACATGGTGTAGAAGGTAGCAACTTCATAGACACGCATTGGTGGCATCTCAAGGAGTTTTGCGACGTAGTTCATGACGCTGATACTTGTCCATCCTTTGTTCTGTCGCTGGCCGAGATCAAGGAGGGGAATAACAGCAGCTTTCCTGTACTGTGGGGGATACCGGGATATGATTTCTTCCGCCCTCTTCAAGTTATCTGAGGTAAACTCGAACGGTATCTAGGGGTCAAAGACGTTTTGCACGTGTATCCTGGGGCGAAACGCAAACGGTACACACCTTTGGGTTGTTATACTTGGTGTCCCGATGCTAGTACGAAGGGTTGAGCCGAGGACCGCACGCGTTGCGAAAGGTACCGACCACAAAAAGCGCATCTGAGCGCCTTGAAAGTGATGTAGAGATGCGCCTTCGAGCGACTGTAGGCCACAAAGTAGCCGTGGACGTCAAAAGTTTGGCGGGAAACATGAGTATGGTCACCGAAAGACCGGTTCAGCTGAAGGAGTAGGTTATATAATACATTTGCATTAACACCAGGCTACATATTCCCATGTGTTCGTTTCCTTCACTGACATTTCCATAGTATACACTTACTGAGGCGGTTTCTCAAACTGCCAAAGCTTTGCATAAATCGGTGTCAAGGTCAAGCACAAATGAGGAGATACAGTGACACTATGTATAGTACTCAATTCGTCCCATAACTTACATCCACCATTGAGCGGCGCCATTTCGAAGTAATTTGGTCGACCTTAAGAAGCACACCGGCAGTAGCACTTCGCAGCTCGACCTCGTGTATCCCACCTACCCCCGTCACCTGAATACCTCTCTCAAGCATATTGAATACCTGGCCGGCCCACTCTCCCGCGCCAATTAATAGCGCAGTGTGCTCCAGGCCGAGCGAATGGCCACCGTCTAGCTCGAGGCAGCCATCCAGAATGATCAGTACCAGGTTGAGGGCTGACGTGAGGACAGATGCCTCCTTGCTTTTGCTGCCTTTCGGCGAACCATCTTCGTTGTCCGAATCCTCATTCACGGGCCTAGTAATTTGCCTAGACCCGACGGTGACCGCAAGCTCCAGAGTGTTTGGCGCAATAAGGGCAAGCCATTGCGGTGCGTTCTGGGACGCATGCACGAGAATCGTCATGGTGTTCAGAAACGCTGACAGGATAAGAGAGTTTAGAATGAGACCTGTCCCGGCACCGCGATATTGATATAGGACGTCACGCTGCGCAGTCCGCTCTTCTCGTGTTTGTTCGTCCCGAAGGAAGACCCAGAACCGGTTGACGAAGGGCATAATGAACCATTCAGCGGCGATGCTCGTGAAAGATACCGTGCCTGGTGGACGTTGCACTGGAGGAACCGAGGTTTTGTGACTGGCTGAAACTACCTCGGTAATCTTCGACGGGTTTCTAATCCGTAGCTGTCTTTCCCGGACGACCTCAGGCACCTTGTCAGCCGTCGCTTCTTGACTCCTGTTAACGGCTGCTTTGGTAATGTCCCCAAGAAGCGGCTGGAGAGCAGTGTCGGAGCTTGTAGCCAAGTATTTCCGATGCAATACAGGCGGCAGCATTTTACTTGGAAAAGTGGTTCGTTGAGTCGCAAGCGGTTGTAAAGCTTGAGAAATGATGGGAAGTGATGCTAGTTCTCTAGCTCCGAGTGCCAGAGCATTCAGCATCACAGAACGTTGGGTAGATGAATACTGGTTTTTGAAAAACTCCTCGATCATGCACCTTCAGCTCCTCAGAGAAGGAACTATATGGAGCGGATAAAGAACGTACTGGGCAGAGATTTCGGGACAACATGAGACTAGCGCTATCGCGATGCCTTGTCTCTTGTCGTCAAAATCGTCAAGATCAAATTTATTGTTCAAAGAAATGAAACCGTAGACAAGATTGGCAGCATTTTCTGCTGCACAAGAGGTAAGAAGGTCAGTGTTATGACGAGTCAAGCTAGACTTACGCAGCTCTGTCCCATAATCACGTTTCCTCCGGATCAGCTCCTCACCGATATTTATGGCTATTTCAATCTTATCCGCCTCCTGGTCTTGCTCGGAGGACCTGACTCCGCTGTTCCGGACGAGCTCACCTAGCTGAGCCAGGTACACGGGACGAGGTATCTTCTTTCGACCAATATGAAGCGTGGGATCTTTCTCGATCTCCTGCAGTTCTGACGGTGTGGGCGACGGAGTGCGTGAGTGCGATGGAGAAGCATAACCAGTCAATGAATCATCTGAATCGTAGTCTACAATGCCTTGGGCTGGCATGCCGGTTCCCGCGACGGATCCCTGACGGGTGGCTGTCATCAACGTTACTTCTGCGGTCAGATCACCTGGTTCTCCATCATTTCCCCGAATAGTGCCGTCCTCATGGAAAGGCTCGAAGTCGATATCTCTCTGGGAGCAGAGTTGCCTGACACGTCTAGCCCAAACACTACCATCATCATCTCCTTCCCAATCATCGAAGTTCAGGTTTTTGCCCGCCCTGCTGGCGACAACTTCGGCAACCAACATGCCACATCGGCGTACACTGGCGTCCGGATGAGTGATGTAGGCACCAACTGCAGAAACCAAGGAAGGGGAGAGTGCAAGTGATGTCACTTCATTCGAGTATTGTGGAAAATGTGATACAACCAGGAGCAGCAATGTGGAGATAACTGAAAACATGTTGTCGATTGATAAGCCACACGTTCCACAAGTAAAGGCCTACATTGATGTTGAGAAAGCAAAGAATGTTTGATATGTTCTGAAGCACTCCACATGTCAACGAGGCGAGAAAGAAATGCCTCTTGTGCTAATGCGCAATAGGGGTCAAAATTCGCGGCAAAGGGGTCAGAAGGCTGTAGAGATCACCTTGTTGAGATTGCGTGCCGCTTGCGAGCCAGCATACGAACACTCGAGAATGATTTTCACCCCAAGTTCGAGTTAAGATCACAGAGATCAAACTATTCCAGAGGTCGCCGTGAACATCAATATTGCCAACTATGTCGTACAGAAGGGCTGCTTCACGACGCACGATGCCCCTGTCACGAGTAGATATGCCCAATGTTGATTCTAAGGTGAGTGATGAAAACAAGGACGCGAAGATGGCTTGCTGTGTCAGAACAGAAGGTAGCGATGCTATCGTGCGATTCCAGAGATTCTGGTACGATTTGCTCTCCTTATCTCGGAGCCTACGTCGGAGGGACGGAAATGCAGAGTGAAAGAATGAGGACTGTGAAGGGGGTGGGTGAGCTGAGCTTGGGAATGCCCCGACAAGAACAAGTTTTGAGAAGAGCTGAGCAAGGAGGGACAGATCCAGATCTGCAGATTCGGAACATGTAAGAATCAAAGAGCCAGATGTTTCGTAACAAGATACTGGCCTGCAACAGCATGCTTGGATAAAACATGGATGAGAAATTCAGTTCGTATACACAGGTTGTTGTAATAATCAGGCAGGCAGAGGTCAGTTGCAATACCTTGCCCTTTGAAAGCGTTGGCTATCTTGATGGGTACCGCGAAGATATTCCGAAGGCAATCATCCCAGCTAACAGACCTCCTCGCTGGATCATGGATTGTAGACACCGCATGGAAGAGTCTATCGATGGGATATTCCTCCGCGAGTCTCGATAAAAAGTCCACACTTCGATTGTGTAACGGAAGGGAAAGTATCGTCGAGTACGCGCATAGAGCCACATCGCCGGCAGGAGAAGTGGCGTTCGAGAATGCATCTGGACAAAAGTACTGCAGTGTCAGTGCGGAGCAGCCCTCTTCCTCCAAAATCGTCTCCCATGTTGGTAGTATCGACTCCAGCAAAACGCGTTGGATTGGTGGAAATACCCTGGCAACGTCGACCACCACATCTTTGCCGGGCAACGAGTTGAATCTTCTGAATTGTGGAGGCAACAAGTTTACTCTGGCGAGCGGCAAACACAGCAGTGGGAGCATTGTCTGGAAATCGGAAATCTGTGCCTGAAGCTGAGAAAGAACCTCCTGCAAGACTGCTTGTCGTGGATGACCTAGAGACATGGTCAAGATGTGCACGTCCGGAAACAAGACACTAATCTTGCACAAGCATACGTGTACATACACTACACTCAATAAATGGCCACACCTACTGAAGCCACTAGATGTACACAAGAGCACAGAACGAGAGCACAACGGTCTAATGAAATTTCTTTCCAACCACCTTGAAGGCTCCATTGGTCATCACTTGGGCAATCTCCCCCGTCTGGACCCAGCCTTGGTCCTCCGTCTCCGTACTGTTTGCGTCGCCAGATAAAGGTGTCCCAACTGGCGGTCCGCGCACGAGGAGTTCTCCTCTAGGGTCGTTGCCCCTTTCAATCGTCGCATCGTCCACGCCAATGAGTTTGACTTCAACGTTCACGCTTGGAGCGCCAACGTGAGCTCGTTCACCCTCTGCTGAAGGTAAAGACTGGAGATCAAAGGCATGCGTAGCAAACATGGGGCCGCTTGTCGATGCATGAACATGCGCATTGATGAATGGGACCGAGAGTGAAATCCTCGCTGGGGTTAATGCGTCGTTCGATAATGGACCTGGAAAACCAGTTTGTCAGTATCTGCATCGAGAGGATAGCGAGGAAGCAGTCACCTCCGCTGACGACAACAGCCTTTAATGTACTTGCCATACGCCCCATAACGTATTCGCGAGCACCATCAAATACCACACGGTCCCATAGACTCTCCTTGCTTAAGAAGCCTTCAGCCAGTGCCGCCAGTTTGTGTCTCCACACAACGGGGTAAGTGAACGACGACTTCTTCGCACGGGAGAGCACCGCAGTTGATAGACCCTGCAGGTGGTCAGGACGAGCGAACAATACCGTGGGTGACGGTATGGGGAGTTTTGTCGCAGAAAGTATGTCATCAACGTTACGCGGCAAACCACTGGAGTTGACATCGGAATTGTAATACATGCGGGTCGAGTCACACGTTGCGAAACACGCGCACTCATACAATGCGGTGTATGCAACTGCCCGCCCGAACGGAGTGCTGAGAGAATGCGCCGAGACGAGAGTGTCGAGGGTGGACAACGCTATGGAGGGTGGAAACAATGCTCTGATCGCTGTGACACCGGAGGTGAAATTTAAGTGGGTAAAGCGCACTCCTTGTAAATCTCCGGAAGACGTTTCGAAGAAAGCAAGGGTAAACAGATCGCTGGGGCCTGAAATAGAGGTCCGTGGACTGCAGAATCAATTCAAAGAAACAACTTACGCGCTGAAGAGGGAGCTGCCGCATTGACTACCTGAGCACCGTCGGCCTCGACTTGGGCCCAGTTCAGGATTTGAGCCTCACGCGCCGCCTTAAGCCGGGGGGCGGTGTCTGTTTGACCCACTACGATAATCTTGTGGTCATGTTCTCTTGCGTCAGAGAAAAGTTCGAGAAGATGGGGCAAGAAATCCGCGTCGACTATGATGGCAGACGGGGCGTGGGTCTCTAAAACACGCGAAAGAAGCTTCCGTGAGCTCAAGGTGATAGAGACTATGGAGTGCTTCGCGAGTGCAAGATCGGCGATGACAAATTCTGCGCAACTTCGCGTTAAGCTGACGTGGATGGGGATAGAAATGAAACACACCGAGGCTATCATTCAAAAGAAGCAGGACACTGGACTCTCCAGGAAGAAACCGGGAGATACCAGCACCGAAGGCAGCAACGCGTTCGTTTAGTCGGGCATTGGTAATCTACATGACACAAGTAGGCGCACGCTCCGGACATGTACATGCAGGCCACTCACTTTGGTCGACCAGAGCGTCCTTGGTGACTCGAATTGGGACTTGACAAAGTCGTTGACTAAGTCCACATCCTTGTCAGGTTTGACAGGGAACTGCAGGATTGCATGATAGGACTGTCCTGGTAGGTCGATGAAAGAGGTGACATACCCTACCCATCAGCCCAGTGCCATAATTCCTATAGATGGCGCTTTCAGCGGGACGTCTTACGCGGCCAACGTCGCTCTGTCTCCCAAGAAGGATGGGGTGCACGAGAGGTTGGGGCCTGCAAAAATTCTGCAGAAGAAATACAGATACACCTATAAACCCTAGGAGCACCGTCAAGTCGTTGGTGACAAGGTAGTCACTGAACGATGACATGTTTCCTGAGAAAGATTGACTCTGGTGGTGAAGTGGGTGAAAGTCGGAGAAGAACCGCGGTCCTTGCCGCAGCGTCCAGCTTGATTCTCACCACCGCTAGCGACATGGAGATCAATCTACCACACAACACACGTTCACGGGGCCACGCATTGTATGTACCCCATCATCTGAACTCTGAGGCAGAGCTGAACCACTCAGTCGTTTTCTTACCTCGCAGTGACCAAATTTCCGCTGTTGAATTACCACGCCGCCAACAACGTGATTGTGCGGCCTCGGCCGCACCGGCCACAATTAATGTTGTGGAGTGAGTCTACAGCATATACCGCTGCGTCGTCCGAAGGAGATCCGTGCACGATGATGCAAGTTGCATGACAAATGCCAATGCCTACACCCCTAACTTTCTGCGTCATCACACACTCCCATGGCTGCCTCTGCTGTAAAGAAAAAGTCTCTAAAATCCACTAAACCCTCGGAGGACATGCCGCCCAAGTCCCATTCTTCCACACATCCGCCTTGGACCGATATGATCACGGTGTGTGCCACGTCCACTGCAGAATACGAGTGTTTGAGGTTGCCCTGTCAGGAATGCATAGCGACGACTCCGGATGGGACCAGACATGGTGTCTCTCGACTCGCAATTAAAAAGGTCTGTTTCTTCTGCTCTGCGATGCTCCCTAATGGCTGACGAACTACAGTTTGTCGATTCAAAGTACCATCTTTCTATGAATGTTGCTGCTACAAGTCAACTCAATCGTGCTATTACGCACGGCACACACAGCGGTAACTTTGTGCTTCCCAAGGGTTGGTTTTCTGTGCTTCAGTCCCGCAGAGCTCCCATCAGCTTGTATGTAGGCCCGTCGGGAAAGGTAAAGTTGGCCCCTAAAAAAGTCGGCGAGATTGCCAAGGAGGTAAATATGCATCTTAATTCTGCGACCCCTCCCTCTGGTTGATCGACGCCCCAGAATAAGAAACCTCCCTCGGAGCGCCTCGCAGTAGCGAAACCTAGGGTCCCTGTTTCCATCACCAAGACCGAACTACCATCGTTTACGGATGAGCAGCCTTCGAAAACCATGCCCAGGAGCAGAAAATACACTTCAATGGCAAAGAAGGCGCGCGTGACTCCTATTCCGGGAAGGAAACTACCACCAAGAAAACCCACCACGAAGCGGGGTGGCGCTGAAAGGGTGGGTCGTCTATCATCTCAACCAACAACATATGGGTATCCATCTCTGTTAGGTGTCGACCCGTTCAAGTGCTACTGCCGCCGCAAGGACCAGGAGTGCTACAAGAGGGGCAGCGAAGTCGAAGAAACGTACGAGCAAATAATTATGGAATAGTAAATGAGTTTCGAAGATGCGGCTTCGTCGTTTGACTTTACTTGCATCAGTTCCTTGGTTCCCACACGTTTTTGTCTACGTCAGATTTCGTTCTTTTAGCCCGGCGGTTCGATATTGTTAGCCGATTGGAGAACGACAACAATAACCTATAAATAATGTTTCACACGGACAGGTTCGGAAGCGCTGAGAATTTGCATCCTGAGACCACAATGGTACAAAAGGACTGGGGTTCAGCGCCGGTATCGACACTCAAGGCGCGGCCCTGGACACGGTGTATCGGCATGCTGTGACAGGGGAAGCGAGGAAAAGACCCGAGTCTGTTGCGCCGCATCTGCGTGATGTGACATCGTTGTGACCATGCCATTCGTAGTCAGGACACCCAGTATGGTGTGCTGTTTGTGCGCACGAGTCGCCCGAATGCCAGAGGGGCAACGATAACGAGTGATCGGAGAGGTGCGTAATTACGTGATACAATTACGTGACATACCTACGCAGCAACTGTTTTTGAATTTTTGATGGATTCATGTAATTTTGGGTGTCACGTCGGGGGCTCGTTACCCTTCCTTTGTCTTTCACCATCACCATCCCGCCATCCACCGACTCTGCCTTACCCTCCTCCTTATAATCCTTGTAAAAGCCTTATATCTCTCCCTACCATCGTGGTTCGGACCCATAAAGATCTCCGCTAGTAATGACAAGCCAGTCCCTCTGATACATATCTCCAACGACCCATGCATTCACTCCACCACCCCACCTCTCGACACAATTATGGCACCCGTATCCGCAAGAATTCCGTCCTCAAGCCAAGCGCACGTTTAAGACAGTGTCCCCCTTCCCCGCATCCTGCGCCACGCAGGATCAAGCCTGTCCCTATCCCCGAGGTTCACCTGCCCGTCCCTCTCACCCCAGATCCTGGCTTCCCCGTCTTTCCCCTCCCCGGTGTCATGCTCCACCCGGAAGATGCATCCAACAAGGTCTTCCACGCAATTGGTCGGTCCTTCCTTTCAGTCGTAAGTTCTTCCCACCTCTTTGCACTATCTACCTCTCACGATATATGACACGTGCTGTCTCTCACACCACTGATGCCCTGTAGGAAAATCGTGCGATGACGATTAAAGATCTCGCGGAAATGACCCTCAATTATGGTCTCATGTGCCAGAAGTACGTGCCTCCTGCCGTCCCTCGCCCATCCAGTTTTCATGCCATTGATTTCCGCCTTGTTGCCCATTGCTTTGCATCTATCTCATGTTGCTAATCGGTGTTCCCCCTCTCGATCACAGTGTTTCCGCTGCATCTCAGGCCATTACCACCTACATTCGAAATCATATGGCACGATGCGAGGCACAGCAAGACCACCCTCTTCTTCTTCGGCATGTCCTATCTGGAACTCTTGCAGATGATGACCTCGTTCCTGCACTATACAGTAGAAGGGGTGGGGCAACCAACCCGAAGTCCAGTTCGAAAGACCCTCAGTTCAACGACGGGAGTGCTGTCCAGGTTTCCCAAAGTGCACTAGAAGGAAAACGGTTAACTAACTTCCGACGGGGCACGATGGTGTGGTACCTTTCCAAGGCGGCAGGTGTCTCGTGCCCGTTTGCACGTGCCGGGATTCGTCTCTGCGAGTATGGGAAGGAAGGAAGGAAAGTCGCGGAAAAATACGGCGACGAGTTACAACCGGGGCCGAAGAAGTACATCAACCATGACGAAGCGCAGTGTGGAGAGAAGAGAAAGAGGGTGAGGAGGGGATGTCGACGGGATTCCGAAGGGTCTCAGGAAAGTTCGTGTGCTGAACGGGACAGCCAGAGCCCTGCGATTGATAGCGGGTATGGTGAACTCAGCGCCGATTCCAGCGATGACGAGCGGCCGCCTAAGGTGAAGCTCACCCTCCGACTCCGGCCGTCTCTGACGTGCGCGCTCGCGCCTGCCGCTGCATCCCGACCGAGAGAGGTCATCGACCTGTCGAGCGACGTGACTGGCTCTTCGTCCGAAGACGACGCTGGTGCCGATGATAGTGACGACGCCTACATGGGTCCAGACCTGCCCGAGGCGCCCTGGAGTTTGCCGCCATATCCGCGCCGGTCCATCTCCGTGCCATGCTACACACCAATTTGTGATGAACGCGCTCACTCGCCGTCGTTCTCGGTCCAGCGACGTGCAGTAACGGACGAGAGGAGGCGGTCGCCATCCGTTCCCTGGAGCGCGTCTCCACCTCCTGACTCAGACCACGACGATTTCGAGCTCGACTTCGACTCGGACGCCGATTGGGACTCTTCCATATCTGTCCCCTCACCAGCACCAGCTCTTCGAGTCAAGGTTGAGACCACCGATGATCTTCATCCGTTCGAGCGCGAGCCCGCCGACATCCGTGACATGCTAGATGCTTGGGAAGACCTCGATTGCGCACCGACATCCACCGTGTCATCAGCCACCGTCAAACTTCCTCCCACGGACGACCTCAAATTTGACCCTCTGGAGCTTTGGGAATGGGAATTCGAGAGTGGTTGGACTGGTATTGCAGAAGATCAACAGGATTTGCCCATTGTAAAAATGGAACCAGACGAACGGGAATGTCTCGCCTCATTTCGAGCATTTGCACCGGGTTTTCCGGTCTCACCATCTTCCCCATTTACACCCTCGTCCTATCACTCATCATCCTCCCCTATTTCTGAATCTGGCGTGGGTTCTTTCACTTTTCAGTCTCCTCTTTCACCGTTCGCATTGCCCACATCACCCTCTCCGTCCTCGTTTCCGACTGGAATTAATAGGGGAGGCTGCGCACTGACTTGGCAAGATGCTGAGTTGCTTGGCCCGGATAGTGTGCATCCACATGAATTTGAGGACGGATGGGCTAGTGGGTTAAGAATGCATGCAGATTGTAGCCCGGTCCCACAACCTTCTTCAGATGAAGTTGCCTCTTCGCAATCCGTTGAACCTAAAGAAGACAAAGTAGACGTTGCGTGCACAGTGGTCAAAGAGATGGGAAGTTGTCGTACCGATTCAAGAACCTGCTTATCGCAATTTCCATCTGTGGTGGCTCCAGACGTCGTGGTCGTCCGCACGTGTCGTCCGTGCACGCCTGATATTTGCGCAACCCAAATTGGAGGTATGTAGTGTATATACCGGATTTGACGATGGAAATGCTGACTCTGGTTTGTGCTTAGGCATATCTGTATACCAGATTATGCTCGGTTCGACCCTTCTCCTGAGACGCATCGACACGGATTTTGTGAATCTCAGTACGATTCTAGCTCACCTGTCTCTGTCCCCTCCATCGCCCCTCCCTAACGCGTGTGTTAACGTGTCCCATCCATCCTTGTCGATCGATGGAATCTGGGCCCCTCTCAGTGTCGCTCGCGTGTATGCCCATGATTTACCAGAGGGGGTAGAGAGTATTTTTCTCTCTGATGACCTTGTTATGCGCTTTCCTACCGCTTTACAGGATTTCTACCAGAAGAGCACATCAGGGAGGTTACTAAATCAGTTTGGGCCATACTTCAATGCCTCGCTTTCTTTGCCCGAAGCCGGGAACCCATTGCGTATACCACAGCTTGACCACGGCAAGTCCGCGAAAGAAGATGTATGGGAAGGTTCTATTGAGGCTGGGCTTGTTGAAGAACCATTGCTAGCCATCCCACCCTCCGTTAATCTTGCGCTAGCCGCTCTGCACCCGTTGACGTCGACCGAAGGGGCTGCTGCCTTAACAGAAATGCCACTTAGCCCAACAGAGCAAGAGATGTTTCGTACTCTCTGTGTTCATCCCGACTGGGAAACGGAAGAGGCTGGAACGACCAGGAATGGGGAGAACGCTGACACTGCACCCAAACGTAGTCCTACAAGAGAAAGACCATTGCGGCGGTCGAGGAGGGTTGCCGATGCAGTTGCTGCACGATCTCGTGTTGCTCCCCCAAGAACGAAGGGTCCTCGACACTCATGATTCGCCGATTACTGTCCAGCCGAGGCTCCGCTCGTACCTACTTGGAATGTTTTCTTCATCGTTGCTGAATTTCGTTCTGCTCCTCGCTCACATTATACACTTGCTAGAAATTGTATCAGGTATTTTCCGACGTCACGTCCATATATACCTTTAGTATTCTATGATCCCCACTCGGCTTTGAGCAGTGCACTCCTTTGCATTTCGCCCTTTTTCTTGGCCATTGGTCAGCTCGCCCGGGCCCATTTAATGGCCGATTGTGCACAACATGTGCGTATGGTACCCCGTATATTACAAAGCATTCTAACAGAGTGGTGCCTGGTGAGCTTGGTTCTCGCACGGGCTCGTCCCAACGACGGGCTGCGGATGTGAACGAGTGTCTTGGCCGAGGAGGTAAGACAGTTGTTCTTGGGAAAGGAAGTCAGGCAGTCGAAGAAGGTCACTAGCGGAGTGTGAAAAGCTCGCTTGGGATTTCTTGCCCGTGGTTTGCTCCCAACCACGAAATTTCTATCATCTTACTTAGTACTCCATATTTCTCTGGTCCAAGTACACCAGGTCTTTTAAAGTACTTCTCGGTGGACATCCTCCACCCAATATCCTTTGCTTTACTAGCTTTTCTCGCATTTTTCTAGTTCATTCCCGGCCAAGCGCAAGCTAATTCCGACACTTGTCCCGTCGATTTCCGCATCGCAGACACGACCCTCCAGAATCCGTCTGTCTAGTCTTTAGCTTGGGTTTTGCTTTATTCCACCCACTGCATGAAAAAGCAGACGGGGGTCCGTTAATCTTCGTCCACAACCCAACAGTAATCTCTAATTGCACACGAAAACAAGTCCTATAATGTCTTTATCTGCTTCCGACAACAATGGCTCCTATTCAAGAGTTTCCTCGGGTAAAACGCCACCGCCAGCACCTTCTGCAGCCTTTGCAAAAAGGTAGGCGGCATTCTTTGGCATTCTCGGCGTCGTTAATGATGACACCGCAGAGCGCGGGAGATCCAAGCGGAAGAACGCTTAGGAAGATACAGGCCACCTGCGCTGCGCGCCCTTGCGCCTTCTGGGTCTCCGCCGAATGACTTAGCACCCAATGTTCCATCCCAGGGCGATAGTGACATTGCTCCAGCATCGGCTTATCCCCCCGGCTTTAGGAGAGCTAGGGCTGGCACTCTCCCTTCTGATGTCCACCTCGCGGCTCAAAGATTTGCCGCTGCTTCCAGCACCTTGGGCAGTACGACACCTTCTACCGAGTCCTTCGCAGAACAAACCCCGCAGCGGCAAAATGCCAACACTCCTCCCAGCCTTGTCGTGCCTCCGCGTCCTGGTCTTCGTCATTCGGCTACCTCTGTTGCTCCTGCCGCCACAACCAGTACGTCTGTGGGCGTCGTCGAGCGTAACAGCCGCCTTAGGTCTGGTTCACTGACCTTACCATCTTCCGGCCTGACGAACCCATTCGGACCCTCCATCTTCTCGTCGTCTTGGTTATCATCCACACATCCTTCTGGCTCGTTTCCCATTCTGGATGAGTTGCGCTCTGTGACTTCCGCAGATTCGGCTGATGAATTTGATGTCCACACTCTTGATTACCTTGGTTTGGACGACAGTCACCGTCCGCCGCCAGCAGCCACAATTTCCGAGTTACGTACACAGGCGCAAGCGGCGATCGCCGGAAACCTGGCTAACCCACCTCGCTTGCGCGCAAGTACAGTGTCTAACCCGTATCGTGCACGTTCTTCTGGCGCCACTTCGTTGTTAGCCACGCCAAGCGGTGAAGACGAAGAAGAGTTCTTTGAAAATTACGAGACTCAGCAGTTATACGGACGCCAACGTCTCAGTTCGTATGATGGATCTCTCTCTGATGCAAACCTTTTGCACTCTTCTTATGTTGCCAAAGGATTTAAGCCGACTGAGCACCTCAGTGCACTGGTCTCACGGCCGCGTGCCATATCCGTTGGGACTCTCGATGATCCTACCCGTTCCTTCCAGCGCCGTGTTACGACGAGCGAGGTTCAGACCCCATACTTGAACGACCTTAGCCCTGCTACAAATAACCTTACCAGCCTTGCCAACCCTGCTGGTATTCTCAAGTCGGATGCCAAGCTAGCGTCCCGCAACACGTCTTCGTCTACTGTCCATTTTCCTAATGGTGAGGTTAGCCGTGCGTCGGCTTACCTCGTTGCCCCCAATTCCCAAGGAAGGGCCGTCTCACCGAAATCCGAGGCCAACAACAATTCACAGATACAGACACCTACTCGATCACTATGGATTGGTAACCTTGATAGTGCTGTGACCAGCGAACAGCTCATCCACGTTTTTGCTCCCTATGGTGCCATTGAGAGTTTGAGGTTGTTACCTGAGAAGGTCTGTTTAGTCTGGTCTCTTGAGAATAACACTCACCGCTTGACATAGGAGTGTGGCTTTGTCAATTTTGTTGATCAAGCGGATGCTATCCGTGCAAAGGATGATGTTTTGAACCGTCTCGGAGGCCACATTGGTATGCCCAATGGACAGACGGTACGAATCGGGTTTGGAAAGGCCGACAGTGCTCCAGTTGCACCCGCGAAGGGCACTACTATCACGAATTCTGGCGCAACCTCCCCAAACAGTTTGGGTAAAAGTTCCAGTCCTGGCCTTGGAGGCTTGGATGCTCAGCTGCAGTCCACTCCTACTCGTGCGTTGTGGATTGGCTCTATTCCCAGCACCACAACTCCCGCCACGATTCTCAATGTCTTCAGCCCCTACGGGCCTATCGAGTCTGCTCGTGTTTTGACACATAAGAATTGTGGATTCAGTGAGTTCTCACTCTTGTTGAACGTAATCAAACACGTCATTGACATTTTTTGTAGTCAATTTTGAACGCCTCGATGATGCTGTTCGTGCGAGGAAGGCATTGAACGGCCGCGATGTGCTGGGCAGTGACGTTGGGGCCATCCGCATTGGGTTTGCCAAGGTGCCAGTGAAGAATGGTCAAGAAGGCAATGGCACACAAGATGACAGCCCCAGTGTCGCGGTACAAGGTATTGGTGATCTGAGCGTCGGTGCAACTATCCATGCGTTGCGGAGCGTCAAAGGTGCTTCAACCATCCCTGCTGACCAACAGGTTCTTGGAGGAACAGTCGAAAATTACCGTTCAAACTTGCTTCTCAGCATGATCGGCTCAGGCATGCATAACATTGCATCTGTTTCTGACGGACTTTCCAAGCCTGCTGGGTGGACCCCGTCCGTGACAGAACAACAAATGATCATGCGAGAGCTTAGCAAGGGAAGTACCGATGCAGAGGCGGACATCCAGGCCCTTTCTGGTCAGTCGTCTGGGCACCTTATGCAACTTCCTTCTCATTCTTTATTAGAATTCAGGCCTCCTACAATGTACTACACCACGATACCACTCGTTTCTGAGAGACCAAACAACAGGCGATGGGATGCTTCCAAACTTCGTGAGCTCCGCAAGCGACTTGATTCTGGCACGATGTCTGTCGAGGAAACCGATCAGGTTGCAGGGGATTTCCTGGATGGAGAGATTGTTGACTTGGCTTCTGACTGGCTTGGAAACACGGTCGGTATTCATTCTTATTGGACAATTCCATGCATTTCTGAAAATGACACAGGTTGTTCAAAAGCTATTTGAGAAATGCTCCACAGGTCCAAGGTTTGCGATGTTGGATCGAATCACGCCCCACCTAGCTATGATCGGTATCCACAAGAACGGAACGTGGGCTGCACAGAAGATCATCGAGTGCGTGCAGGCTCCCGAAGAAGTTGCACTTATTGTGCAAAACCTGAGGGCTTACGCGCCTCCCCTACTCCTCGATCAGTTCGGGAATTATGTTGTGCAGTATGTCACCTGTCAGTATTCCGTTTCCTCCATCCTTGACCAATTCATCAGATGCTGCCTGCGCTTCGGTGCACCTGCAAACGATTTCATCTTCGATGCCATGGTGGATCGTATGTGGGAAGTTGCGCAAGGCCGTTTCGGAGCAAGGAGCATGAGGGCATGTCTCGAGAGCCCTCACATCACTATCAGTCAGCAACGGCGCATCGCTACCGCCGTGATTCTCAATTCAATCCCCCTTGCCACTAACCCAAACGGCGCGTTGTTGCTTACCTGGTTGCTGGACACGTCTTCGTTCCCATCACGATACAGTTTACTTGCGCCGCGGTTTACCCCTCACCTCTCACATCTTTGCACGCATAAACTAGCATCACTTACTGTCCTTCGAATCGTCAACCAAAAGATCGAGCCTGAGGCATCGCGTCAAATCGTACAGGCATTGTTCTCGTCGCCTGGAGATCACGTGCTGACAGATGTTTTGGGAGACCAAGTCAACGGTGTTGCTGTCGTGCACAAGATCTTGGCAAGTCCCTTCCTTGACCCTGCCGACAAACCAAACTTCATCGAAGCAACGAAGCGCGTGTTGATCGAACTGAAGGTTATCGCTACCCAAGCATACCGCCGTCTCATCGAGGAAGTGGGCCTACCCATTCCTAATTACCAACCAACATACACCACTAACGGTCCGCCTGGTAAAAAGGGACATTCTCATAATTCTTTTGGTGTTCCTGGTCTCCCTTCCGGATACCCATCCAATGACCAGGGTCTGGCCTCGATGATGGCTGCGTTGCAGATGGGTGGTCAGAACCCCCAGTCTGGACCACCTCAACTGCACATTGATCTCACATACGGTCAGAGTAATGCACCCGCCCGTCCTCGCGCTTCGAACCCCCCGTCAGCGTTCTCCCCATCCTCCGACCCATTCAATCCATTTGCTCTCCGTTCGCCGGACATTAGCAGTCCCCGCGCAACAGTTCGCCGTAACGGGAACGTGCCTGCTACAACCTCTATAGCACAGACGCCCGTTTCCACAATTCCTTATGGTGCTCAGTCTCCTGGCGTTCCACAGCCCAGCGGTGTTCTCGGGATGGGTCAGGCCACATACACTGGCCAGACCGTTCCCCAGGTCTACTCGCCGTATGCTATGTATCAAGTATATCAGCAGACCCCCCCGACTAACCTCGGTGCTTTCAATTAAAAAAAATCTGCCACGAAATCCATTCATGACACTACTTCGCTTGCACATCGAATGAAGTTATTCCTCCTCTTCTCTTTATCTATCTCCTTCCTGCCCACTATAGTCCAGGTCGTTGCCAAACACCCTCACTTCCACTCCTTTCATTGATACCCCCCTCCCTGATGTCCCCTTGGCACACTCCTTTTTGGCATCAAACTGGACAGACTTGTGGATCTTGGCCAATGCTGGAATGTTGCTATCCTCACTTTCTATTCTTCACTAGGCTAGGTCGACTCTTGCGACCGTGTATAAGTACATAGTGGATGGCTGTAAAACATAGCCGTTTGAAGGTATAGACAATAAATTGCTTTCAGACTTTGCATGTGCTTGCTGTAAATAGTCACCGAAGTAGAATTTGTATCGCATCATCTCCTGAGTTGTCATGGGGAGTGCTTCTTCCAAAGCATCCCGCAAACTATCGAGGGAAAAACCGTCCTGGCGCGTTCCTGCTACCGCAGAGCCAGCACGTCTACGGCCAGAGAGACCACTGGCCTCTGAAAGCAAAAACGAAGGTGAGCAGCACACACCTTTATGCCGTGCGCTAACCCAGAGTAACTCATTCTGATCCAGCAATCGACAAGGATGCCAAGGATCCGTACTTAATGGAAAAATTGAACCAACTTGGCCCAGTGCGAGTCGACCACCACATGCAGACAGTCCGAGCCGTAACGGTAAGCCCCCGGCCGGGCAGCAGTCTGATTCGCTTTGCGGAGTCGCTCAACTCGGATGTTGTTTTCAGGCGAGCGACATACAGAACATGTATCACTCCAGAATGCGGTCAGAGGCGGAGGCGTTGAGCCTGCAGTCTACAAAGAACCGTCTCTTGGCTTCTTCCCTGACAGAATTACTCGAGGCGAGAAAGTCTATCACGAACAGCGCTGAACTGGAGATGCTCGCAAAGCGGTATCACATGGATGCCACGAAGCTAGAGCAGATAAGTCGGGTGGTGAGCACGCCGAGCATTGACGAGAGTACGGTCGTCCGGACCACGGATAAACATGGGGAAGAGGATCTGACGATGATGGTGGGTCGGCTCTTTGGGGCTTTCTCGCTGGCGCCTGGCTCATTGCACACAATCAATTCTATAGGCTCACTGGGTCGATCCCGTGGTCTCCCGAGTATGACAGAATTACGTTTGCATTGAGTAATTGAGAAGTGTTACAGTAAATGGATGATAGAGGCCGGAGAGCTATGCTAGAAATATACAGGCAATGCATTACCTTGAATCGACTCTGCTGGACAGTATGGACATTTGACGCGCCTACAAATGTCTCTCTGTCAATCAGCGGAGACAACATAAGACGGAGGGGGAACGAACCCATTCACTTTGCTGAGTTTCTGTAGGCTGTCCTTCGTGATAACGTGTCCACAGGTCATCATCATTGGTGGATTCTGCTCCGTGGACTGGTCCTTTGAGACAGGACATGCAAAGATCGAATGATAACGGTTTTCCGGAAGAAGGGGTATCTCAATCTATGGGGACAACAGCATCAGTACCAGAAAGGCACATCAGGATGAACAACATACCGGAAGCTCGTCACTCTGACTCCACTCGCTCTTCTTCTCTTTCATCACCGTCCGCGCCTTTTCAATCCTTGCCAACGCGCCTCCGCCACCAATATCGCCGACGACCCGGAGGGGGACTTGTCGGCTCATTCCCAGACTCGCACAATACTCTTTCGCGAAAAGTGGTTCGAGGTCTGTATGAAGCGAAGGCGAGGCAAGGTCTGCGTATGGGGAGCGCTCTAGTTTCTGTTTAGGAAGGAAAGCCAGACAGGCCATAAGGCGTTTAAACTCGGCTGCGTGCTCGGGATAGAAGCCTCGCAAAGCCGCATTTGCGTACGATATCGCCGGGAGAGGATTGGATGGATCGGGAGAGAGGAGTAACCGTATATACTGAGAGCGGTGGAGATGGAATTCTAACGGAGAAGAACGTGAACGAAGGAACGAGCGATTCTTTCTAGACCACCTGATTGTGGTATGCTTTAGCTTGCAAGTGAGGGAACCTTTCTTGGAGTGCTCACTCAAGCGCGGGGCCGACATCCTGTCTTCGGAGTGCTGTTATGATACGATGAAGCTCTACGAACTGACTACGCGGTTCGGGTGTGATTTCGACGCCAGACTCCTGGGTACGCTTGGTCGGCAGTATGTCAGTGAAGGAGGGCATAGTCAACGTACTTCAATGAAGGTCTCTGCTGTGGAGAACTGGCCTGTGCGAAGGAGGTGCAAGGCGATGGTTCGATCAAGTGCTTCTTTAGCGGCATGCGATGTAAAGAGAGGATCATAAGTGGGCAGGGGTTGCGTGAATTTCTGGGGAAGCAGTGAAGATGAGCTCTGAGCGGGTGAGGTAACCAAGTCAGACCTTGTCCAAAGCCTTTCCAAGTCTCGCAATCGCATTGTAAACCTCTTTTTGTTTCTCGTCGATCTCCTTCTTCTTGGTGTCTACCGTCTGTGACAGTAAAGCGAATGTGTCTTCAGTGACAGTGCCGGCCGCGATTCTACTCTTGACTTCATACAGGGACTGGAGCAGAGAGGCCAGCGAACTTTCCGCAGAGGGAATCTTTACCTTTGTCGAGCTCTCTGCCGATGCCCTGAGCTTTTCCAGCTCCTTGATGGGTCCGTCCATAGTGTCGTGATGTGGAATGTAGTCAACTCCGGCGACCGTTGCCAGAAGCGTGCACACTTTGTCACGTCACGTCGACAAAGAATGCCTCGATTTCTGACCGGCGACGAGCTGGGCAGTATAAAATCCGTTTCGTACGACCCAGGCACATCGACAACGAACAAGTTACTGTTAAAAACTCTGCACGATGGCACTTCAGCCGGTCGTGCCCGAGGGGTACAGAAGTTAGCCATTAGCAGGAGCGGTTCGACGCAGGTGCGTGTCTCGCTCACACCGGTGAGCCGAACGCGACAAATAATGTCAAGGCAAGTTGGCTTCGGCACATGCAGATGGCACCCTTTGTCTCGCATCAGTGACCGGCGCGGACGATCTGGAACAACATCACGGATGGAAGGAGACGAGATTCAAAGCGGACCAGTCTTTCGTCGGTCTGGCGTCGACACAAAAGTAAGTGGCAAAAGAGTAAAACTGGTTCGAGGGACTGCTCATCAGAACATCTTCTAAAGTACTGTATACTCATGTGCCTCTAATGGCGCACTTCGACTGACTTGCATGAACGGCGAGGTTGGCCCGACGCATAGACTCGGCGCGCTCCCGTCACGGCTTATGGACTGGCAGCTGGGACCCGATCAAAAAACCTTTGCTTACGGCGGCGACGAAGTTGAAGTGTCAGTCTGGAATACCGAACGTGCCTTTGAGCCACGACCATGCAGTTCCGCAGTTTCCGCGGGCAGCCAGAAACGAAAAAGAACCGAGGACTTGTTTCCGGGCGAAGTCTGGCGTGCCAAGAATGTAGCGAACGACTACCTAGGACTACGCCAACCAGTCCATAATACTTGTCTCACGTATCTGCCATCATCGAGTTCCTCGAGTCAACCGCAAATACTTGCCGGTACCCGGTTTGGCGATCTTCGCAGGTACGACACACGTTGCGGGCGGCGACCCGTCGGCGACTTCAAAGGCGTCGGCAAGGCGGGCGGTGTTAAATCAGTTGCCAATGGATTGTTAGAGCAGTGAGTAAAAAATAAAGAAAAAAACAAATATTTATCATTTATCATCAACTCCAATGCAAGTGAGGTGTTCGTATCGGATCAAGGAACAAATCTCTTTGCGCTTGATCTACGCACTGGCAGAACCACCTACGGATACAAGGGTATGCATCTCTGCAGTGTTCAGCCCTCGCTGATGCCAACTTATCGCTAGGGATATCTGGCGCTGTGAATTCATTGGCTGTAGCGCCGTCATTTCTTGCATCCGTGTCCCTGGACCGCTTTACTCGCATTCATAGCACATTCCCGCCTGCTACTGAGGTTGGAGAACCACAGGAAGAAAAAGGTACCGTGCTCGATAAAGTATACATGACTACAGTCCCTAC
>Ga0307508_10000789_pt1 | contig 37320 bp, 41 predicted proteins | sample 9_EM_MG_FD_203089 | JGI IMG/M metagenome (GOLD analysis project Ga0307508, IMG submission 203089) | Populus trichocarpa ectomycorrhiza microbial communities from riparian zone in the Pacific Northwest, United States - 9_EM | ecosystem: Host-associated > Plants > Roots > Unclassified | place...
TAACCGCCCGGCACCCCCCCCCCCCCCCCCCCCCCCCCCCCCACGAATCACTATAATATCCCAAACTCGTGAGGTGAAGGTTGTGGCATCCGAGTCGGATCATCGATCCTTTCAAAACACAGGACCAATCCCTAGCACGAGTTTTTGGTATCCTGCGATAGTTTAGTTTCATATATCTAAAGCTGGGTAAACTGAGAAGCTTAGGCTTCTCGGTCCCCAGCACGACAGAGTCGTGTAGCGCACAGGTTTAACGTCCCTTACGAGGGGCGAGTTTAATAGCTTCCCAGGGCCAAGAGGAAGGACGATGTACGGACTGGTACTAAGCGACAGGCAGTCATTGGTCAGCTACCTGATATTTCTGATTGGGCGCCAGCCAGATGCTCCGTCTGTAAAGAGCCCCGGCCACTGCGCACCAAATTGTCGTAGATTGAGGCCGTAAATTGTGAGTGGGGAGAGAGAAGGGATTCATAGAGAATCGGTACCAAAGACGAATAGAATACTAGGAGTAATGGATTTTTTTCTTCGTCTGATACATATACTATTATCTGTCAGTCACTCGGTATCGAAGTGTTCCGTAACACAAAAAATCCGTGGTATTTGGGTAAAGTCACGAAAAAACCGAAGCACCGTGCCAGCTAGCCGCTCTTCCTAATGTACTTGGGCCGGTTTTTGATGTGTTGCGCAACTGGGGGTTTGTACTAAATTTGAATATTGGCTGTGAGACTTTTGATTCTTCGTGCCGCTTCGGGCTGCCGTAGGTTTCTACCTCCCGTACGGCGCCACTGTTCATCAGCATGATGGCGGCGAGGGAATGGAACGGCATGATACGTACGCTGGCGAAAGGCCCATCTGCCCTGCGAGCCGGCGGAGCCGGGCCATCGCATTCTTTCGTTTTTCAGCCGAATGGTGTGATGGTTTTTGAGCGTGAGCTGTGAGTCTAGCCAGATCCCGAGCCAGCGCGTCACTTCCTTGTTGAATGGGGCGGTGTTGATGCCAACCTTCACCGCCGCTATGGGAGGCGTCTTCTTCCTGCGGAAAATCGCTGTCTCTATCCGTTATCTGCCGCCCAGTCGATAGATGCCGCTGCTGTCTCTGATAACTTGGCCGCCGCTGCTTCTTCGTCTTCACCATCTGCCCACCATCCGATGTCGTTCACAAAGGATAGCTCTCTGATGCCTGGGGCCGTCCTCTCCACCTCGCCAAAGCCTGACAGGTACGCGATGAAGAGGACTGGTGCTGCTGGGGATCCCTGTGGGATGCCGGTATCCACTGGGTTCGCCTCACCCCTTCTCCATCGGACGAGGCCCACCTGACGGACCGACATGAAGCTGCCAGTGCACCTAGTAAGATCCGTCTCGATCCCGAGTGCCTCCATGCGCCTTCCCAAATGCGCCTTGCTTACATTGTTGAATGCCGACTTGACGTCCCTGCCACCTTCTCCTCCCCGCACGCTTGCTGAGTGCGGTTCATAAAAACCGCCACTGCATCAACGCAGGACCTCCTCTTCCGATATCCAAATTGGCCATTGTGGAGGCCTCTTCTTTTCTTCGCTCTCCAGGTGGTCGGTAATCAGGCGAGCGACGGTGCGTTCGACCCAGCTTACTGATGACGTCCAAGAGGGAGATCACTCGGTAGGCACGGATCTTGGAGTACATAGTCTGGCTTTCCCGGCTTGGGGATGACCACTCCTTTTGCCATTTTCCATAGCCGCCATAATCCTGACGCTGCCCACGAGCGCCCTCACCGTGACCGGAGCCATCCTGACGGGTCTGCACTGGCATTGCCACGGTATGCTGATCCCAGGGGGTTGCTCGGCTGCCATCAGCGCGGCCTGCTACGCGAATACGAACGACCCGAGGAGCTGAAGCCGCTGCAGTGGGGGGATACAGAAGCCAGGTCCGCGGGCAAAGGGAGAGAGAATACGTAGCGCTGCGAAACACGGAGAGGAGATGTACATACATACGTACATACATACATAATTACATTCATACGGGAAAGCGCCGTACACGGGAATTGACATCGACACGGATGGGTCCGGGGGAGTTGTCGGAATAGCTACGGGAAAGACGTGCCCACTCTCGCCGTGCCAGTGACGATGCTGTCGTCGACCCACGGTGCACGACGACGGTGCTCGTCCGCGTTCGCGACGGCTGCCCCCTACAGCGATCACAGCTATTCACTCACAAGAGCTGCAGTAATGCGACGCACTGTTCTCATCACCGGATTGGGAGGGCCCAAGAGGCTATGAAACTCGCTCCGCGTGGCCATGCACCAAAGGAAGGCTTTAGTGGCTCTTGTGCCCGGAGCTAGGTGGGAAAGCAGCCCTGCCAAACGTAAGTAGCCACCACTTGCTAGCAAGTACCAACCTATGCTTGCTGAAGGCGAGAGGAGCTTCTTGTCAAGCTCTGGAGGGGAATGCATCCGGACTAGAGAGGTCCCTAACACCCAGACGTGAGGATCTGTCTCTAAACTCCTTAGACCTAGGATGTCCATGAGCTCATCACTTTCTTGAGATAGAATAGAACCCTCACAGACGCGGGCCGTCGAGAAAGTGCCGAGGGCTTTGTATTTGTTCTCAACCTACGCCCGCCCTGGCCAAGGCATGGTTATAAAGGGATCGGGTGCGTTTTGGATCATTCGCCCCCCACCGAGTTGGTGTCATTGGATAAGACTGCCTCGCAGTTTTATGTATTCTCGGGTCCTTCAGAGGGTGTAAATTCCTTTCTCTTCCTTCAATCCCGGCTCACTGAGTTAGGCCAGACAACTGGTCGCATGCGAGTAATGGAAAATAAATCTCCGGATTGCATGATAAACATGCCCGGCCTCTACAGACCGTGTGAATGTCTACAAAAGGACGACGTAGAGAAGAGTACTGTAGTGGTGTGATCGATGGGCCATCGATGTTGTATGTATCAGAAAATGCCGGGGGGTCCGGCGTTTGTGCCGGGTTGAGTCTGCTGGTTTGCTTGCGCCTGCGCAGGAGACTCATTCCGCAGGCTGCTTGACGTTGAGCGGGTTGCTCTGGGAAGGTTGGCAGTCTGACTCTGTCGTTCTTGGCCGGGTTTCTCCCCGTTTGCAGTGCTGACCCAGTCAGCGCTCGCTTCCCCGTATGTAGAACATGTAGGTACATAGTTATATTGAATACCTATTTCCGTATTTCCGGATCGAGTAAGGCAGCCATCGGCATTCGTACTCCATGTACTCAGTTACCTACATGGAGTACGTTGTGTATAGTATTCCTCCAAAGGCATGCCGGTTGGTTGCGGTGCAGTTTGTAGTACATACCCAACCGCAAAAATCTGAATCTTGCACGACTTCGTCGGCTTCATCATGGCTATCAGCTGGCGTCTGGTGCATATATTTAACCTACGCACCTAGGTAACCAGGATCGGTTGATATGCAGCCGAAAGAAGGGTATGCCCCGCTTCCCGCCTTCGACGGTACCTATGCGGGTGGGTATGAAGGGTAGGAAATTCTACTTACGCCACTGCAGCTTCCTCGGCGCCGACTGCCGTCGACAGCCGCGACTTGCTCCCACGGAGAGTGCCCGGCGGCCGAGACAGCGCTTAGAAGTGGCCTACAGGGACGGCGAGATGACGAGAAGAAGGTACCCGAGGAGACGGCTACCAAGATATCTGCCCTGTTCCCGAACGGCTGTCGCCGTTCGCGATACTAGAGGCAAAGAATCGGGAAAGCAGAATGAAGTCGGTTTTTCTTGCAGACACTTGCAGTTGATACTGGCGATGGCAGGTTTGGTTTGGGTCAGCATAAAACGGACATACCGTGAAACAGCGGGGACGCGAGGCTGCAGCCGTGGAACGCACCTCCTACCACTAGCAGCATGCTGTTACATAGTCTGAGGCGGTGGATCGCCAGTATATCTATCCTGCATGTGCACCAGCCTAACCATAGTGGGATTCCTACTCTATCGTGGCCAGCCGTCCGCCTGGATCTGTTTATATACACCGCCAATACGATCAAAGATATCTGGGATCGCGGGTTCGGCCAGGCCAATCCGTATTCAGTGATCGACGCTTTTGGGATCAACATGAACGTGATCGCCGCCGTGTTCATCGCCAACCTGCCGCAGACGATCATCTCATTCCTCTACCTCCTCTGCAATGATTGACCAGCGTGCTGTCGGCCCAGGAATGGAATACTACGCGCACCAGGTCACCGCTCCGCGTAAGGGTCAGCGAAGCTTGTACTAACTACCTCTAACTACCATACCGCTTCGCGCTTATTCTTCTCGGGACTGCTCCACTGGATCACGTCGCAGGCGATATTCCTGGCACGGGACTCGGACCAGCCGGCCGCGGCGCCGGTGGACGGGAAGGAGTGCGCGGGACTCGGGCACGAGACGGAAAGCATCGCCGTAGGGTGGCGGGGACGGCGCGCCCATGGCGGTTGGATATATTTTGCAGCTGGTGGGCAGAGGCGACTTGTGCTGCAACGGGTTTGTTCCTTGCGCTGGATGAGACGCCCGAGTCGTATCGGCTGACGGACCACTTGCAGCCAGCCCCTTCCGTCCGGCATCAGCAATCGTCTCCCGCCATGCAAGCGAGAAGCACATTCGCCATTCACAGCCTGCATATATTTAGGTGGGAGAGGAGAGCCAGGAGTGCGAAGCGCCGTCTCGATCGCTACTCATTGCGCAGGTCTGCTCCGCTAGTAGCGTACTGCTATGCCGTTATGGATGCCCAGAACATCCCAAATTCCAATGCTTCAAGGCCGGAGTTGGAAGTCAGAAGTTCAGTCGCGCAGCATAAGAAAAACAAACAAAAAACATGCCCGTCAGCTCGGGCTTGTGGCGACCATGGAAGTAGTATGTACGTACATATCTAAGTAAGTGGGCATGCATTCAAGTCTCCGTATATGACTGTGTTCACGCTCGAGTCCTCACGGGTCTCATCTCGGGGACTCTCGGATGCTTCTAATTATAGGCGGAAGTGACTTGAAGGCAGAGAATCGATCGGCCCAGGTTTGCAGCAGTTGTGCTTGAATCGGCAGTGACCCATGAAAGTGGGAAGCCCGGGAGCTGGTATACGGGAACGACTTCGAGCTGAGAAAAAATGGGGTAAAATATGTAAATAAAAGGAAAACGTAAGAGGTCAAACTTACCCACAACCACCGAGGCACTGAGAGCGTCTCCCCACTACACCTTTCCAGCCCGCGAGTTGCAGGCTCACCCTTGGCTTTTCTCCAGTGCTGTATCTACCTACATTATGTACTTATATGTACATAAACCCCCGCTCAGAAGGGGAGGAGGAGCTAGTTATATAGCTACAGGCAATTCCGTGGCCCGCGATATGGTTCGCTTTGCATGGTCGCGGACCCCACAGGTCGAAGGATTCCCCGATACTGCGAGCCTCGACGACGGCAGACGGTTCCGATCGATAGCTCATAGATCCCGAGACCGAGTTGCAAACGGACGTGCTTTTCCCGTAGTTAGCTACAGGGTGGTGGTTGCGAGAGTGGAGAGTGAACGGTGGCTGGTATCATGGACGGCGGGTTGGAAGGCGGTGACGGCTGGTCGTCGACCAACGTCCTGGCAGAAAGAAGATCCTACATCAGCCGCGGTGCCTCCAGAGCGGCGAATGTGCCTGTACTCGGGCTGGCGCATGGGATTGACTGGGTGCATCTTCAGCGTATCGGTCGTGTTCCTGCTCAACCCGATCCTGACCGTGTGGGAGGTGAAGTTTCGGCCACCTTTCGGGGGGGGGGGCATTGGGACCGTCTACATATCTAACTACCAGGGCGCCTGCCAGGATGCAAGGATGCGGTTACGCTAGTGCCACCTCTTCATCAATGCGATGAGGACGCTGGCGCTGAGCGGCAGTAACTGTGCCCAACAGTGCTTGGCGAGCCCTGCCCGCGCGGAGGTCGATCGCGCTCATGCGAAGGGCAGATGGCCCGACGTCGGCGTGCCGAGTGTCAGGAATCTAGCGGGCATCCAGAAGAGACGGGTGGGCGCTGCGGGTGCTCTTGGGATTGACGTCGATGCCGCTACACTTGTTGTAAGTCGCGATGGTCGACAGGCGCATGTCCTACTGATTAGCTGACAAGGAAATTGCATAGATACAACAGTGCGGTGTTCTCGACGGTGGAGTTGCCAGTTGCGCTGTAGCTATTGTTCACCCAAGCCTCAGAGCAATGGCCATCCACGCAAACAGCACCGAGGAGATATTGAGGGAAGGGAGGGCAATTATCGCTCGTGCTCGAAACTGGAAGGTTATTTCACCGCGGGAATGCTTTCTGGCCTACTCAGCAACTTGTTACGAAAACCAGAGGTGTCGTCGTAATGCTATATGGCAACAACACCGACGCGCTGTTGAACAGCTATATTATCAGTGCCGCAGCCGATGCACAGAGAGGAATGGGCCGTTGGGGATCCTATAAATATGGAGTATTCAAGGCTCTGAACCAAGTCGGACAGTTCGTTCCGATCAAGGAATGTCGTGTTGAAGTGCGAAATGAAGTATGCAGGCTGCAGTTCTCGACGGTGATGCTGCAGATAGTTATCATGTGCAACGCGGTGAAAGCCATCTGCATGATCTTGACGCTGCTTGGTCGAAAATTCATTCCGCTAGTCATTATATAGGCGATGCGGTCGACAGTTTCCTGCTGAAGCCGGATCCGAACACCACCGGCATATGTTACGCCGACAAAATTACCGTGGAGCGGCGGAGACTCGAGGCCGTGGCCGTGAAAACGCACCTCGCACCAGTGGTCAATCCGGTCGGCGCGCCGATAGAGGGGAGGGAGTACGCGGGCTCGCAGAAAAGACGGAGGCTGAGTCACGCGCGTGTGTGGATGTAGCCGAAACATACGACTTCTAGCTTGCTTGTTCAATACCATGATGGATTGAGCCTTTATTATGTAGGAGACGGAGTTCTGAGTTGGGGCGATAGTAGAGAAGTGCGTAATGCATTTTTTCTTCCGGGCCGGACCGGGCGATCATCAGTTTAGGCCAGTTGGTGCTGCAAGGACTGCTCCCCATACATGTATCTCCATATCTGTATCCGAAAGCCGATTTTTTTTTAATTCATCTTAGCATTCGACCTCTATAGATCATGGCTGTATACAAACTTCCTCCTTACTCCGATAGGGTCGCATGCGATCGATGACTCATCACCATCGTCCTCTTATGCACTCGCTCTGGATAAGGCCAGTTGCGAATTGAATCCGAAAGCCGTCTGTTATCAATTGTCTCTGTCTCAGCGGCGGTGCAGCCGCGCGGCAGCTTTTGTCTGTGACTTGTTGCTGCGGCTGATGCTGGTAGCAATGTAGACTGGAGTCCGGAACGGCAACGTGAAAAGCCAGAGGCATCGTGTAAGCGCCGTCGTTCTGTGCAGGATAGCAGCAGCGAAGTGTGCCCTACTGTATATTGGAGGGGGTGGAAATTGTACATAGTAGTGCTATCATATCTTGGACAAAATGGTACCGATACGATGAAAATACGTGTTTTTTCGTGTCCCGATACGATAGTGATATGCGTTTGGCGGGAAATAACGTTTTTTTTTACCCCCCCCAATTTCAACTATACAGCACATACCAACTTCATACCACCGGCGGCTCCACTTACACTGTCTCCGGCTTTATACACACTGAGCGGAGTTAAGTCACACCACGGCTTACATAAAGTAGAGTAACTAGTCGAGTGCGTGCAGATATTTCGTACGTAACGAAAGAAGTCAGACATGGATCCCCACCGATTCGATTCCTGCACTCTCCATTGGCCGCGGGGGAACACACTCGCTCGCATTCCAGTTGGGCGGGACAGTGGATTCGGAAGATAGACAGAGAGTCAGACAGATATCTAGATTCTTGCATACTTTTTGTACTTGCTGGCGATTAACTCTAGCTACCCGTGAAGCCGGTCGAAAACCCCATCGCTTTCTACGGTGCGGTTTTGAATCGTTGACGAGAGATCCGCTCCGGCTCGCAAGTAGAACAGTGGCAGGGGACCTTTCTCTCTTTCTTTCTTCGAGACTAATAGAAGAGAATAAGGAGGGAGAGGAGGAGGAAGAGGTAAATCACTTGAACGCGACGGATGGCTCTCGCGGTTCCGATTCGCCCTGCAGTTGACGACTAGACTGGACCGCAATGCTGAGAGCTGACTCCGACGTGCTCTGACGACTCGAAAAGCCACACGGATGTCGGGGAAGGCGCTTAACGGATAGGTTTCCCTCGATGGGTCGTTGGGACGCCCGAGACGAAGCCCATCCTGCTGTTGAGCCGCCATGTGCGTGGTAACGATGTCCCCATTCACTCCCAGCGAGCGAGAACGAGGAAAGGCGAGCGAGAACGAGGAAAGGCGAGCGAGAACAAGGAAAGGCGAGCGAGAACGAGGAAAGACGAAGAAAAATGACGAAAGTGAGAATTGTATTCGAGCCCAAACAGCCGCTCAGCTGTGTTTCACCTCTATCCCTGTCATGTAGTCCATCCCCGACAGCCAGATCCAATCATCCAACCAACAAACAGCTTCCCCTCTCTCTCCTTCTGCTCCTCCCCCCATCCGTCTCCTTCAACTCTCTCGCCCTCTTCTCGTATTCATCTCTCCCATCCCCTTTCCCATCCCCTCTCCCTTTGTTGCTGGAACTTCAAAAACAAACATCTTCGAGGCAAGTAGCATCATTCATTCCTTCTGTCCTTCCCACTCCCCCGTAGCTAGTCGTCACCGCGACAACCGCTCGCATAGCCACTCGCCACAGGTGCGACCCCTCCACCGCTGCTTCTTGTTCCCCGCTCTTGTTGTCTGACCGCTTCCCTTTTGTTCCCCATCAGCCCCATCCACGCCTCGCCAGCACACATCACCACTCAAGGGCTCAACTCTAGCTTTGAATTGCTTCGCGCAACTCCCATTCGGTCTGGAGCTGATAAGTTGACGGTCTCTGCAGAATTTTTTCCAGCTCCAACAACTGCTCTTGTGTCTTGTCGTATCCGTATACAGTTTCGTGGACGCGCTAACCCGGGTCCCACACCGCCTTATCCGAGCTTACGCCCCACTCTTTCCCTCCGCCCAAATCCGATCCTTTGTTTGCTCATCACCGTCGCATCACGGCGTTACAACTGTGAGCTTCCAATACGTAATTTATAAGCAGTCAACTGCTAGCCGAAATCACACTCCGAAAACAAAAACACAAAAAAAGAACTCCCGGACATCTCCCGCAAAGATGTCCCAACGACATGGCTCGAGGAAGATCAGCTTCAATGTCAGCGATCAGTACGAGATCTTGGATGTTGTTGGAGAGGGAGCTTATGGAGTCGTCTGGTAAGCCTTCGCCGGCCTGTTTCCTTCTTCCGACGAGGCAGATCCGGGCTGACGGGAGGGGTTTTGTGCGCTCGCAGTTCGGCCCTTCATAAACCGTCGGGACAGAAAGTCGCCATCAAGAAGATCACCCCATTCGATCACAGCATGTTCTGTCTCAGAACCTTGCGTGAGATGAAACTATTGAGGTACTTCAATCATGAGAATATTATCAGCATTCTCGATATCCAGAAGCCTAGGGACTTCGATTCCTTCACCGAGGTCTACTTGATCCAGGTATGCTCGTGCGCGGCTCGCATTACGAGCGGAAGCAGAAGAGACAGTGACTGACTCGCTGGTAGGAACTTATGGAGACGGATATGCACCGTGTCATCAGAACTCAGGACTTGTCAGACGATCATTGTCAATATTTCATCTATCAGACGCTACGCGCGCTCAAGGCCATGCACTCGGCGAACGTTCTGCATCGCGACCTCAAGCCATCGAACCTCCTTCTGAATGCTAATTGCGATCTGAAAGTCTGCGATTTCGGTCTTGCCAGGTCTGCGGCCAGCACCGAGGACAACTCGGGATTTATGACGGAATACGTTGCGACCCGTTGGTACCGTGCGCCAGAGATCATGTTGACCTTCAAGGAGTACACCAAGGCTATTGATGTGTGGAGTGTCGGGTGTATCCTCGCCGAAATGTTGAGCGGCAAACCTTTATTCCCTGGCAAGGATTGTAAGTTCAGCGTGCGCCATAACCCGAGTTGGTACTGACATTGGGTTCCTTCAGATCACCACCAGCTCACGCTTATCCTCGACGTTCTTGGTACCCCCACCATGGAGGACTACTACGGGATCAAGTCCCGTCGTGCTAGAGAGTACATTCGTTCGCTCCCATTCAAGAAGCGGATCCCGTTCGCCACTATGTTTCCCAAGACTTCACCGCAAGCTCTCGACCTACTGGAGAAGTTGCTCGCGTTTAACCCCGCTAAACGCATCAACGTTGAGGAAGCGCTGCGGCACCCGTACTTGGAGCCATACCACGACCCCGAGGATGAGCCTACTGCGCCCCCGATCCCCGATGAGTTCTTCGACTTTGACAGGCGGAAGGACGACCTCTCCAAGGAGCAGCTCAAGAGTAAGCTCCCTCGTTTATCCAGCGTGTTCGAATGATACTGACCAGATGTGCAGCGCTCATCTACGAAGAGATCATGCGGTAGGGAATTTTGGGTCCATCTGTTTTGGTGCCTTTTTTCTCTGCGATTAAATACCCAACTCAGTCTACCTCGCGTACTTTCTTTTCCTTGTGTGTAATCGAGTGCATTTTCGTATATTACATTTGTTTTGCTATGGAATTGTGTGGGTTAAGGTCATGTCGGATCATACGGCTTTGAACGGGTTAATATGTCAAAATATATACTGCGCCTGGAATGCAGTGAGTCTCGAATGGGTAATTAAACTTCTTGCGAAGAAGAGAAATGACAGTCTGGTGTCGTGTTCTCAATGCTTCAGACCACGCCGTTCCTGTATTGTCGCCAAGGCGAATACATACTCCGCAGCCCTTCACGACTGTATCGATCTTAGGGCCCGTTCGGTTGCGAGATGCATTTGCAATCTACCACTCAAAATTTAGATGCAGCTTGACCCTCGGTTTCCAGGCGATGGGTGAGCGTTCGGCACACCACCCTGAGTTAACTATCTGAGGAAATGCATATTGTCGACTGAGCTACGATACAAATAAACTCTACTGACATTCATCTACCAGTACATACCAGCGTGGCCCCCCGAGTCAACCCCACCACCACGCCTACGATGTCCAATTCCCATGCACTACCGTTCCTCAGCCCAGCAAGGCCGCTCGCCGCTGGTGCTCTAATCGCCCAATACCGGAGGACGCTGCACGATAAAACGCCTACCACACATCGGGATGACTGGAAAAAAAAATTGTCGAGCATCTTCTGGAGCACGAATAGCCGGCGCGCTGTTGATGTCCTTCGCATGCCACGTGAAAACATTTTTTGGCGCTGAGCGACTGACGCCTGTGGATGAGGGGGAGCCGCCCGCTGTGTATGTAGCCAGCCGAGTCTGTAGATAGTCCGCTGAGTCTTTGGGTAAACGGGGAGGGCCACGTCGCCACTGCTAAAAGCAGTTCGGGGGTTTCCCCCGGAAAGTCTCTCGGAAACTGGCGAAACTTCATGATACGGAAGTGTGGTGTGCTGTTGAATATCTGGGTTGCCGAAACAGGTCGTCGCGCGGGGGGGGGGGGGGGAGACGACCTGCAGCTTTGGTAACCTTCAACTCGCCAGAAACCCAAGGTTTGAAAATGCAGCTGGCAACCGAACTGGCCCTTAGTTAATGGGAGTTACCTTGCGCCTTCCTCACCGCCGCAAAGTCGTCGACTCCCTTCCAGCTAACGAAGGGCTCCGTAGGGACAGCCGCGCGTCTGAGGTCCATAGGCTCCCCGCGAACCAAGCGGTCCAGGTGCATACAGGCGCGCGACGCTTATACAGCTACCAAGCCAATCAGCCTCAGGGAGCCGCCTTGATGGATTACCTCTCGCTGTATGTAAGCCTAGGGGCCCCGCCGCCGTATATTTACATATGTACGAATATATGTAGATACTTTGTACTTGCTTCGATGACGGGAGTTCGGTATAGTTACAATGTATCTGCGAAATACCGTTCACGGAATATTACTCTTATATATGTCTGAGCTAAATCCAAGTCGATATATCACCAGATCAAAAAACCAAAATCACATCACATGAGCCCATGACAATACGCTTCGCACCAACTTCCCCTCAGTTCTTCCAGACGTACAAATCAACACCGACACAACACCAACATAACACAACACAACATACAAGCAAGCCAGGCAAGTATTTCAACCCAACACCTCAACACCAACACCCAAGTTCCCTTCAATTACCATTAGTCATTACTCCATCATATTGCAATATCCCGGAGCCATGCCGTTACCGCTCAACAACGGCTCGATCTCTGTGCAATCTCGGCCCAGAACTGACTCGTTTCTGAAGTCGATCCAGCTTTTCCTGAGGGACGGGCGGGACGGCATCCTGGTGACATCGCTTCGCCGTCTTGTGGGCGACGTAGGATCGCGCCGCATCGGACAGTCTCTGTTCCGTGCTGGCCGCGAGCGGGTAGGGGAGTTCTCCACCATTTTGGAGCAGCAACTCGGCGAGCGGGAAGGGGGTGGTGGCCGCCGTAGGATCGGAGGAGGCGGTAGAAGATGTCGAGGGGAGGGTAGGAGAAAGTGGGGTCTGGGTCGCGAGGGCGAGGATCACAACATGCATGCCAGTGGCCGGGTCGACAGTGTTTGCACTGCCGTGGAGGGCTAGCGCATACAGAGCCGCGGCAAGGTCCCCCTTCTTGACCGTATCAAGGAGAAGTTCGTCGGGTGAGTAGGTGATTGACAGCGTGGGACTCAATGGGGCGACGAACGCGCGTTGAACGTATTTCGCGGAGATGAATTTGAGGCGTGATTCGCGGGAGGACTGTGGGCCTGGCCGGAGGGCAGGATCGGCTTTGGCTTCCCAGACGCTGTTGGCGACACGGTTGCCGATCTGGCAGAGGAGCTCGACGAGATCGGGTGTGAAAGAAGTAACATCCAAGGTCAGTGAGCGGACTTTACTGATGTGTGTGCCGAGGGAGCGGTGGAGACCACTGCACTCTGCTGCCAGTCAGTGTCTTGTAGGCGATAATCGCCAGATGGGTGGATAGGGTCGCACCGATGCAGAGCACGATCCCGAGGTTGATGGAAACCCACTCGGTTTTGACCTGACTTCCACAATCCGCACAGCTGCTATTGCTCGGATCAGCGTCTCGGACCAACTGCAGTAACTTCTCCGGGTCCTCTCCAAAATTGCTGCTGTTCCTCCTCGCCGGATTAGTCGGCGGCCGAGCACCGACCGTGGTTCGGCGGTAGATGTTATTGACATTGGCCGAGCTACTGATTGGGTTGCTACCGTGGACGGAGTGGTGATAGTGTGGACTCTTCCCCGTCAAGGCGGACTGGATATTCTTCAACTGAACAGCATCACCCTCATTCTCTATCGGCGAGGCGTCAAAGTTCTTGATTGAGCCCCCGCTTTCGATCGTGCTCTTGACCGCGTTATGGATGGACGATATCCAGTTGTTCATGTCTTCCTCCGACGTTGCTTGGTATACCCGCTTGTACTGTGGCGTGACGACTTCGAAACAGAATCGCCGGTCCGAATTGCGTGCTTCGCGAACGGACGCCATCTTGAGGTTGATAGGGTCGTTGTGTAATCCCAACTTCTGCTTCCAGTTGGTGTATTCGCACAGCTGCCCCCCGGCGAGAACAACCCAGTACCTTTCAATCACGTCAGTTGGGAATCCACCATTCGCTTCAACGGTCCATCTTACTTGTGCCACGCCTGCTTGTTCAGGCCCTTAGGATCTACGTGACTTCCGGGCCTGCTGAGGGCCCAGAGAAGTCCCTCCTTCCTACGTTCCGTCTCCCTATCCACTGCTAGCCCACCTTCACCGATGGCGATGCCACGGTACTTGAGGGATCCAGAGTTTATCTTTGCCGGCGCCGGCGCTGAAGCCGGAGGCATCATGGTATTGTCCTGTTGCGGACCGCCTTCACTGCCTGAGGACACGGCCCGAACACTGCTAGTGCCCATACCCAAGCGTTCGAAGCCTGTGTTAAAACCCAGGATATCACTGCTCGAGGGTCCACCGTTGGAATTCGGTGTTGTCGGCGGTAAGAACGGGGGGATAGATTCCGGCTCAACGTAAACCAGATTATTCTTCTCTAGAACTCGCCGCCGTTCTTCCCGCTCGGTGCGCTGGATCTGGAACTCCTTCGCAGTTTCCTTCACCTCGTGATCCAATGCCTTTAGCTCCGGCAGGAGATCCTGCACCTTCTTGGCGGTGCCGAGGAATCCGCGGGCCTGAGCATCCGCAAACTTTGTGAGTTGCGCTAGAACCTCCTGTTCCTTGCGACCACCGTGAAGATCCTGCATGAACGTGGAGTAGTCGAAGCGCTTGAGCTCAAAGTTCTTTCGTTTGGCCTGATATTTGGACTCGCTCTCGGCCTTCTTCCTCTCCTTACTCGGATCGTTTCGGATACCCAGATAGCGGCTAACATAGTTGTAGTAATCACGGCTTTCCTCCTCGAAGTCCCTCTTCTTCGCCTCCGCCTGCTTCAGATCCACCTGGTAGAGCCTGGTAAGTGGATCAATGATCAGCTTCTGCAAGTTGGTCCCGTTCTGGCGCTCATAGGCCAAGATCTCTCGGAATGTCCGGTCGAAGTAGTGGTCGAGCGCGGGCTGGATTCCGGGGGCATTGCCTGTAGTTGACACCTCACGCAGAGACTCCTGGAAGGCGGCGAGCGCCTCATTGCTAGCAACCTGCGCCTGGCGTGCCTGCTCAGCTCGCTTGAGAACCTTCTTCATCTTAGTGCGGAGGTTCCCGGTCTTCTGTTCCAAGCTTTTCATTGTAGCTCTGAACAGTGGACCGTCGTCCGATACGGAGCTGTCCACAGGTCGTGGACAGTTGTCAACCTTCACTGCAGGGACGTTCGTGATGGAAGGTCCAAGCGTCGACCCGTCGAAGTTGTCAATCAGTGGGGATGGCAACTCGCCATCGGTGTAGTCCATCACTGTACCATTACCACCGCGCAAATCTGTTGATCGACTCGAGCTCACCCGAAGTTTCGGTGGTGAGTTTAGCAAGTACTCAGGGTTGATCGCAGGCGATGGAGGGCATGGAACAGCTCGTACGCAACCTACCATTCTTATCGTTAGCTTTCCCGTTCAACCCTACTGAATTTATCGGACCGAGGTTGCTCACGTGGCACCCAGAAAGAGAATTGCGCCAGCGTCGAGAGCTTGTGCGCACGCTGATCGTATTCGACAAACTGTACGCGCGCAACACACAGAAATGATCAGCCCCAACCTTTCCCCCACACCGAACAAGTAGAGCAAGAGCGAGAAGGGCATTGGGAGCAGGTATATGTACACTGCAGGTATTTCTCCAGCCCAAGTTACTGGCATTCCCGTCCTGGCCCTGTGGAGGTCTCCAGCGCCATTTGTAGTCGAACTGCACTGCATTCGAACCGTCGGTAGAGTAGTCACCGACGAGGTTGACGTTTGGATTCTTGTGTAGATTCGGGTCGGCGTGAAACTCTCGGGTGACGAGGTTGTCGATCTCGCGAGCGCTGGAGGCGGTAATGAAGGTAAGTCCGTTAATGGTCGTGTTGGTGCTATTGCCGTTGCCGTTCAGAGCTGTTCCGGCAGTCTCTTCGCGGCGGCGAATGGTAAATGTAAATATCAGGTGAAGCTCGTCTTCGGCAGGTGGCAGTTTGAGCAACAACATCGGTCCAGAAGTCGGATCGGGATCCTTTAGTTCCACATCATCGATTGCCACTGTCAGATTCACCGCTCCCCCAATCAAAGCAGAAGCACCACCGCAGCCGTCGCCGGAATGACCTACCTGCACAAATTCAATCAAACCCTCTTCGCCGGGCTCTCTCCTCGCGAGAAACTTCGAACATGGAAAAGCGTTCGGAGCGATTCGTAGCAATATCTTGCTGTGAGAATTTACAACCTGTATACCCGAGATAGATACTGTTCACACACATCAGCGCCCCCGTCCCTGCCCCGCACCCAACTACACCTCAATTCGCGCTTGTAGTGGTGGTGAGTAAATTCGTACATCTCCACTGGTCTCTCAGGTACACTGTTGCACCATCCTCCAGCCTCCCACTAACATTGCCCATGGTCTCGTTATCGTGATGGGCGCGAGTTGCAGTGCGACCGTGGTTGTAGCCGTGGTTGCTGGGGAATTATTGGAGTATGTAAGGTGGATCGTCTGGTCGTGGGTTTCTTGCGCGACGCAGGGTCCACCGGTCTCCACCTCCGTCTCGACTCTCGAATTCTACCAACAAAGCACTTATCTACCCCCCAAAGATCGTTGCGTTGCAGTGCGGGAGAGTATAGCAAGTAGACCAGACGAAGTTCGAGTAGAGTTGGGAATTATCGCTAAGTTGGGATCGTTGTAGTCGTGTCGATTAGCATGCAAGCGAAAGGAGCGGCGGAAGCGGCGAAAGAGGTGGTTTGATGGGAGAAGGAGAAGAAGGTAGAGGGTGGAGATGTGGAGGTGTGGAGGTGTGGGTTCAGGACCGGAACACCTAGGCGGAAGGAAGAATGTTGACCTGTAGACAAGGGCGGCAGTTGGAACTTGGGGGAGGTCGTGGGCGCTCAGTGGCGATGGGTAGTGCGCGGTTAGCGGTTGGGGAGTCAGGAACGCAGCAAACAGCAAGTGGGTATCCACGATAGTTACGGTGAGACGTATAAATTAGAACGAGACGGTTATCTGGCAGTATGTTGAAGGCTGCATATGATAAGCGTGCGTGTCATACATATACCAGTGATATCCATCACGAGTGGTTGAAACCCTCTCTCGCTCTCTCATCGCATTCATACACCACTTTAAACAACTGACGGAGACAGTGCCGCGATGCGCTCCTACACACTGTGTAAGGTGTGTAAATATGTGTGCCACAGAGATAAGATCGATTGATAAGATACGATCAACTCTGGCAGAACGACGGGGCATATGTACATATGACCACTCACTCAAGGCTCACTAGTAGGTGCGGAGTTAAGACATTGTGGACAGTGCGTCAACCCATGACGATATCATCCTCTCTTGTTTCCAAATTGATGTATCTAACGGAGAGGCTCGGAGTCTAAGCCACATATCCATGTGCTCTCCCGAATATAGGTCCGCCCGACAACGGCGCGTGTGAACGTCACCGACGCGTGGCATGAGAGCCGCCGCAGTGAAGTTAGCGTAACCAAGTACACCTAGGAGAGATACTTTCCACATGTACTCTACATATGTAGCTACGACTTGGCTGTGGGGTGCGGTGGTATCACGGATCAAGAGACACGAACACCCCGCATCGCCACACTCCCAGCTCCCACACACCACGCACACAACAACCACGAACGCACCAACACCAGTACATCATGTCCTCGACCGGCCTCCCGCCCGACTGGATCGTCAAGCACAGCAAGTCCAAGAACGCGCTGTACTACTTCCACGGCCCGACGCGGACGTCGCAGTGGTCTCCGCCCGAAGGCACCGACAAGGCGCTGCTGTCGGAGCATGTCGCCTCACTGACGCAGAAGGTGCGTGCCGCCCACCTGCTCGTCAAGCACCGTGACTCGCGTCGCGCGAGCAGCTGGAAGTCCCCCGAGATCACCAGGTCACACGAGGAAGCCACCGAGATCATTAGGGGGTTTGAGAAAAGGATCAGGAATGGAGAAACCACGCTCTCCAGGCTCGCTGAAACGGAGAGCGATTGCTCCAGTGCCAAGAGGGGCGGTGATCTGTTCGTCTCTCCTCCCCCATTCCTGGCGCTACGGCGAGATGTGCGCGGAAGCTAATGCGGTCGGAACAGCAAGTTCTTTGGGAGGGGTGAAATGCAGAAGGAATTCGAAGAGGTGGCGTTCTCGCTCCAGCCCGGCGAAATTTCCGGACCTGTGGACACTGGGAGTGGCGTACATCTGATCGAAAGGTAAGTCGTGAAGGAAGTAGCTCGGGTGAGGGAGAGAGACGAGGCTGATGAGCGTATAGGCTGGAGTGAATGGTTTAGATACGTCATCTAGCGCACTAGCGAGACACAATACCAATGCTCAGGTGATTCCGATAGAATAAATGGCACGCGATTGATTCGAGGTGGCGGCGGAGGAGGCTACGGGAAGCTGCAGTGGCTGCACGGTTGTGAATAATGGGTGTTCATCTAAGCACAGCACAACTATCAACCTCGTCCTCGCCGCCTATCTTGCGGTGGCCTGCACTTCGTCTACTATTTCCCCTCGCCGCTCTCATTCCAACGGAACTTAGGGCCCGGCAATGACACGGTAACGACGAGATCGCGGCTTTTTCGGTGCGCCGCTAGCACACGCTGACGAGCTCGGCGAAGGACACTGTCAGGGAAGGGTATAGATTGAAATCTGCTGCTGAAGATGAACTATTTCACCGAACTCTGGGTATCCCGCGCCTTCCACGAACCAAACACAGCAATTAGGACCACATAACAACCAGCTTATCTAGCACAAAACCACTACAAACTGCCAACGTGCGGGTACCGTAAGATCAAGGCATTACATAGTGATAAATCACCCACGTATCCGTCGCGGCTCTAATTTCTCGTTCCTTCCTTCCACTGCGTTCACGCAAAAAACTGGAAATACAATTCCAGTACAACGCTCGCCACTCAAAGTGCTCGGGCTCGACCTACCATACCAACGATAAACTCGGCTAAGCCAGGGCCCAGCACATGGTTTGGCTGGCTCTTCCATAGCTGCCGCCAGGAAGTGTTGAGCAACCATAGCGAGTGATGGGACCGGAGCAAAACTCCCGGAAACTCTCACGGTGGCCCCAATTCCATCAACCAAGAACAGACCACGCCTTTTAACCTATCGCATCGAGCTATATGCAACATAGCGGGAAGGAAGACGTCGGATCGCCCGATATCAGTAAGCGCATTATTTCTGTCGCAGTCCTATACAGTCCTATCATCGGGGCCAGTGGTATGGAGAGCAGGTGATAAGCCTCATTGCCAGACGGTACCGGTCAGTGGCAGGTAATTATCTTCGGTCCTCATGATGCCCGATCCTCACGGTGTCCGAGAGCTCATCAGCTCCTCTGCATTTGTCTAGATGCTCGCTCAATTGCGCGGCAAAATGGCCGTATTTAGCGGTTTCGCAAATCAGCTGCATGACGCATCATTCAAAGTTGGCAGGAGAACCTTAAACGTGCGCAGCGGCTGCCTCGAGTGAGCACAGGCTGCATGCGAACTCAAATTGATGGATCAATCAACCAATCTCGAGTGTGTGGAAATGCTAGGATGATGGAAGCTAAAAGGCATTGGGAGGATGGAGTCCAATGCTTGTGGTGAGAGAACGCAGCCGAAACCCGGCAGCGTGTATTCAGACTATTTCAGCGTGACGGCCCAATTGTGGTGAGGGGCCGGGCGGAACACGGGGCAGCGCAGCATGGGACATGCCCTGGCCACGGCTTCGCCGACGAGAGATACAGCCAGTGATTCCAGACTTTTCTGGACAAAGGAAATCGGGGGTCTGATGCCGGGAGAAGGGGAAATCAAGCTGTCTACATAGCGGCCTCGCACAAAGCCAACGTTCAACAATGTGAGTAAGTCGCACCTGGGCAGACGCATGGTGGCACTCGAAATCGAGCCGAACCTCATCAGGTGGACTGGCAGCTTCATGTCAGACCGCCAGGTGAAACTCGTCCTCGGCGGCAAGACGGGCGAGGCGGGCCCAGTGGATACTGACATCCCACAGGGTCACCAGCGGCACCGATCCTATTCGTCACATACATATCAGGAATCTCCGACGAGGCAGAGAGCGCGATGCCAGGCACCAGAGGACTGTCCCCTGCGGACGACGCCGGGCGGCGGGCAGACGGGGCGGACGACGAGGCAGCGGCGTCCATTGACTGGGCAGCGAGCAACGGAGTGACCTTCGACCGTGGAAAGACCGAGGCGGCAATCTTCCGCAGGAGAAAGACGCCCCCCACGACAACGGCGAAGGTTGGCGCCAACACTGTCCCATTCAACAAGGAGGGGACGCTGTGGCTCGGGGTGTGGCTGGACTCCCAACTCACTCTCAGGGACCATTACGCCATCCGGCTGAAGAACAGGAAGAACGCGATGGCACGGCTCCGCCGGCTCGCGGGGCAGATGAGGCTCTCGCCGGCCAACTGCAGAAAGGTCACGACGGCGCGTACTCAGTCAGTCACCATGTTCGGATCGGAGCGATGGTGGAAGGGTGGCCATACCCGGGGCACCATCGGCCAGGCAAACGAGTTACAGCTCCTGGCAACCGAGAAGCGTGAGCGACGACAGGCAGCTTCCGGACAAGCAACCTTGGCGCCCCGTCGATGGAGTCAGGGCCCAGAGCAGCGACAGCGCAGCTGGAAAACAGGCAGCGGCGGTTCGGGCTTCGGCTTCTCAGCCTGCCACAGGGAGATCAGGCGAGGGAGTTAGTTGGCGCACCGACAGCCATCGTCCGGAGACTCGTCAATGCCCTGGCATACGCGGGCAGGACGGAAAGCACAGTTCTGCTAGAGGAGCCGGAGACCCTCGACGCGGAGCTGCTGCAGGAGGCCTACGATGTGGAGTGCGCCGCCCTCGCAAGGGCACTGGAATCGGCTTCGCGAAGGCAGACGACCCCGGAGCGGGTCATAATCTTCACGGACGCCCAAGCCGCCATCAGACGGATGGTCTCGGAGGAGCCTGGCCCCAGCCAAAAGTATGCGCTCCAGGCAAGGAAGCACATCGCAATGCTACGGAAAGCTCGGCCGGATATCGTCATCGAGATCCGGTGGCGCCCAGCACATAAGGGGGTCCCAGGGAACGAGAAGGCTGACGAAGCCAAACCCGCGGCGGGTGAGCTGCGGGGTCGGATGGCTTAGTTACACAGACCAACCGGAGGCACGCGCGATGCCACTCCCCAGATCCCTCGCGCACCTCAAGCGGGAGATCACGGAGAAGAAATGGGCAGAAGCCGGCAGTGGGCTGGAGGCGGGACCTCCAGGAAGAAATATAAGATGCCGAAGAGCCAGAGGCCCGACGGCGCGGTTGCGGGGAGTTCCAAGAGGCTGGCCGCAAGGTTCTACAAACCAACGGAAGACAGGCCACTGTTTACCCGGGCAGTACCTACATTGGACGAAGAACCGCCCCCACGGCCCAGCGCTGGTGGTGCCGATGTCAGAAACAGACGAGGGACCACCTCTTCAAGGTGTGTCCTGGGTGGAAGGGCCAGCAGAAGATGCTGTGGGCGAAGGTGCTGAAGAAACACCGGTTCACGATTCGGGACCTCCATGCCGACACACCATCCTTCATGGCATCCGCAGACGAGGACTGGGGGGGACCGGTCGCGCTTTCTTTTGTTTCTTTCTTTTGTCGCCTTCCCTTGTTCGGTCGCTTTTCCGGTGTGATTTCTTTGGTGCGTATCATATCTTCTTGGGACAGGCCTGGGCGTAGGGCAAAGGGGAGCTTGCAACGTGCCGCCATCGCGCGGACAGCGGACGGGGTTAAAAGTGCGCCGCCATATCTAGTCTAGATCATAGGCTACATGCGAGTGTGGATAAACAAAAACAAAGTAGCGGCCTCGCACATGGGCGGAGATGGTAGCCAACGTCATTGCACCGGTGATGGCTGTGACTGTTCAGCAGAAAGAAATATGTAGATATGTGGAAGGGACGGGGAGTGATGTGCGTCCCTAGGCGGCATATGCAGAATAGTCGCGCTATATTGTTTTTTTTTGTTTTTTTTACGAATGGGGAGGTTGGGTCGCTGCCACTCCATAGGTAGATAGATACTGATCGGGACAAAAAGCCGAAAAACCGAAAAACCGAAAAACCGAAAAGCCGCTTTTCAATTGGGCCCTCGTCTCGAACCAGCCAAACCCCGCTGATGTCTCTCACTCTAAGGGTGGCGAGCATATCTAGGCATGCACTTCGTCTCGGCATTTCCCACCGCCTGCCTGTGCATACACGATTCCCGAAGCCGTCTGACATACATCGCGATGGATTGAGAGTTCGACCGGCGCTGCTGCCTATAGATACCTAACCTAGCTCGTGGGGGCAACTTCCGCGTCCAGCAGTACGAATAGATGGTAGTTAGATATGCATGTCGAATCTCAGACCTCCGAGGCACGAGTATATAGAGTAGTTTTCTCGACATGAGACATTCTGTTTTCTCTGCAGCTGCACAGCAGATACGTGTTACATATTGCAGCCAGCTCGTTGGCGTCGCCGCATTCTCCCCTTTCGGTGCGCACTCCGTCTGCCCTCCCGGACTTCACGAGTCGGGCTGGGAGAGAAACGGTTCGACAAAATAATATCCATGCTTAGCCCTTGACTCTGTGCATATATACTTACATAACATAAATCCTCCCTACTAACGCCGTTGCTGTAGCAATATATGCACAAAAGCAAGCAAGACAGCATCTGCAAAACTCGATAGTGAAGAGAAAAAGGATAGCAGCGGCTTAACCATACTCAATCTTCAAGTTGGCACCGCGTATGTGTAAGCGTGGGGGTGGCAACTTTCACCTTGCCTCGTCGGGAAAGAGTATCCCGACGAATGGATACGTGGGTGCATGCGGCAGTTATAGGGCATGTGTGCTTTGAACGCAGATAGAGAGTTCAAACTGTATTGTGTTTCTAGAGGCCGAAGCGTAGTTCCCATGAAACCCTCATTCGAGCAGCTCTGTCCAGCCATTAGTCCAGCTCAGTTCCAGGAATGCGATAACTACTCGGGTGCGCCATTCGACCAACTGCAGTCCATATCGGGGCCTGCAGGAAATCAGAAGTTCAGACCGTACTATCACTTTCTCCAGGCACAACGACCGCACCGCATTACACCCATAACCGATCGGGAGTGGGTGGCTTCAGGAAGCTTGATACTTGGCGTCATTTGAGAGCCGTGGTTCGGGCTCCTGTACAGTACGTATGTTCAGAACTCGGAGCGGAGTGGCTACATCAATTTGTGAGACACAGGCGGCCCAAACAACTGCGACTGCAGGCTAAGACCCATATTCGACTCGTCCCCCAATCCTTGAGGGACACGCCGACATATGTATGTGCAAGTGGTGCGCTCCTGTTGGGGGAGTTAGCGGGGCTTCTGCACTATAGCGATAGTTGCTTAGATCTTGACTAAATCACCGCCGATGAACGCCATTCGGGGGGGTAGGCCACCTCCAGCCCTTGGCTTTTCGATATATTAATACTGCGGGTGAACGCTTTTCAAAGTCCGTGCCTTGTGAGGCGGCCTCATCCTGTCCATCCCATCGACTCACTACCTCTGGCGACTGAATTGCGAACCATCTCCTGTGCTCGAGCTTCACCTTCTAGTACCCTGCCGCTGCAGCTAGCATCCATCCTCAACTAGGTACAGCTATCCTTATATCCAGGCCCTGTGCATGCGCTGACCTTGATCCACCGTCAGTTCGAGACCTCTGACCGCTGCGGAGCCATACGATGGCGCCTGTCCGTATCCATGCGGCTCGACCGTTTGCTGCCTGGGCAGCCATTATCGCTCTCTCCCTAGCCTCGGGCACGTCTGCGGATCACCAGAACCTCACGGCGGGCGTCCAGGTGCACCACCACGTAACCCCGCTCGGCAGCATGACCTTCGCCAAGGAACCTGAAGGTCGTGGAACCTGGAGCATCATCCTCAGCTGCACGGCCACATTCATCTTCTGCGTCTGGACAGCGATGCATCCCGACATCGTCCCGGAACTGTCCGATTGGTATCGGTTCTTCTATCGAACGCTGTTGATGTTCATAGCAGCGATCAACCCGGAGGCGATCGCCGTGGTTGCGTGGCGACAGTGGAGATGTGCGCGGGAGATCAGGAAGGAATGGAACGCTCACACCCCGAAGGCAAAGAGTCGCGGCGAGCCCACCAAGGAGTGGCCAAGGATGGGAATGGAGACCGCATTCTTTGTCGTCATGGGCGGGTTCGTGATCGACAGATCAGTTGAGATGTCCAACAAATACACCGAACAAAAGCATAAGGGCAAGTATCATGAAAAGAAACTCTGCGGAGAGGCCCAGGGTTGCGATCCTCGCGAGTTCATAGCGACTGTCACCCCGAAAGGCTTTCTCAAGTACCTCAGTGATGGGCTTTTCGACGACTCCGACAATCCGGTGTTTATAAAGAATGACATCCTCGACAAAAGCAAGTCGGATTATCTGGGGAAGTTCCTATCCAGTTTCCAGGCCCTGTATCTTTTTGTCCAATGCGGTGCACGATACCAGTCCGGCCTCACAGTAACGTGAGTATCTCACTACCCCACACCCCGCTGGAGAAACTCCACTGACTGACACAACTCGAGCACAGTTTGTTGGAGATACACGTCGTGATACAAGTAATCTGTACGATACTCATACTTTTATGCTGGTCGTCCAAACCCATGGACGTCAACGAGCCCATAATGATCAGCCTGAAGGTGAAGAGCGCCGTGCCTGGATCCCCCCGGCCGTCATACGATCGGGCCCGACAGCGCGATGCAAAAGATAATCCGGACGAGCTCCAACCTTTCCAACCGATCCGCAAGCTGGCCAAGGATGATCTGCACGCTCTGGAGACGACCGAACTCGGGCGAAGTGAATTTCCGCTCGATCACGACTACACTGTGTCGCGCTCGCCGTCGGGCTTATCCGCCGTGACCAACCGGGTCTTCTTCTCCATTATCGCATATCTTACCGAGGGGGGCAAGTTGACCACGCCGCCCGTCAAGGAATCCTCGGGCACTGCGAAAAAGGGGTGGTGGCACGCACTCAGTCTGGAAAGGTCGGGGGTCATGCTCGTTGAAGGGGTGTTCATAATCATCATCGCGGGGCTGCACGCGTTGGCATGGAACTTCGATTTCCCGACTCCGGTCGAGCGGCTACTGTGGCGCCTATCGTGCATCGGCATGGCCTTGTTCCCAGCAGCCGTGATCCTCTGCGCGGCCAAGACCTCGTACCACAGCGACCTGGCGAAGGTACTCTGGCACTGCAGCATGGTCAGGTGCAACGCAGTCCAGTATTTCTCTCAGAGCCTCATCATTATCTACGAGTTGGCCGAAGTCAACGCTATAAACTCGGCGGCGAAGGCGGCGCCGCCGGCCGAGCAGGAACAAAAGGTCACCGTCACCACTACCGCCAACGCCATGGCTCTGGAGGAGGGCGGGAAACAGGCCCGCCCGAGGGATATCCCTGGCTTTGGGGTATTCCTCCACGTGTGTCTGCTGGTGCTGTGCATACTGCTGCTGGCAGGCTACCTCGTCTCGATCCTCTTCATCACCGTCGAGGGATACATCAGCCTGCGTCACTTGCCGGACAGCGCCTTTTTGACGGTCGATTGGACCGATTACTTGCCGCATCTCTGAGCCAGCCATGTGGGATTGATTTTTTTTCTTTCTCTTTTTGTGTGTGTGTGTGTGTGTGTGTGTGTGTGTGTGTGTGTGTGTTTTGGGAGGAGGAGGAGTCTTTTAAACTGTTATTTCGTTTTTCGACTGGAGGGGGGGGGGATGTCGAGGGGGGGATTCTTTTAGTTGAGGAGGCCCTAATCTACACAATTACTATGACATTGTAATCTCACTTTTGCAACCAAAAACCTGTCCTCCATTCCCGTCCGTTCGTGACTGACAAGTTGTGCCGGTGACATGGCGCATCATATCCAGGCCGGATGGGCCCTGTTCATGGACATCAAGCCGGAAAGGCGTGCTCGCGCTGGAACCAGACCTTATCCGATTGACTAGTTCCTTCGCGTCCGCCCGGCAGATCTAACCCGCGCTGGACGGTGAGGTGGGACAGGCGAATCCGGTGGACACTGGAATCCAGTAGGGGGTTTCCAGCGGCTCCGGTCCTCTCCATCACCCACCTGTCGGGCATCTTTGACGACACGGTGGTGGGCAGAAAGGCAGGGGAGGCGACCAGGCGGTGGTGTCGGAAGCCACAGCAGCGTCCCTCGAGTGGGGCGGCCAACAGCGGGGTCGCCTTCGACCGGCAAGACAGAGGCCCCCCCACCCCCCATGGAAAAAAAGAGAACCCTCCGGCCGCTACGATTGAGGTGGGTGGCATGGGCGTCGCCTTCAACAAGGAAGCGACGCGCTGGCTCGGGGTCTGGCTAGGTTCCCAGCTCACCTGAAGGAGCACCGCGCCATCAGGACGAAGAAGGGAAGGAACGCCATGCCGACTCGCAGGGCAGGTGGCCCTGTCTCCGGCCAGCTGCCGGAAAGTTATGACGGGCCTGCGTCCAGTTGGTTGCGATGTTCGGCCCGGAGCTCCCGGTGGAAAGGGCGACCCAGACCCAGACGGGCTAGCGACGTGCAAGACGCTGGCCAACCAGGAAGCCCCACGCAGTTACGGGCTGCTTCCGGACAAACCAACCTGGAAGCGCTGGGCAAATGGAAGTCGGGCGGCGGCCGCCCAGCTGGAGAACAGGCTGCGGCGGCTCGGACTGCGGCTGCTCGGTCTGCCGCCGGGCCGGAGAGGCAGTCGGGAAACGGCTGAAAGTGCGCCCTCGGGTAGTTACCTAGTACGCAGGCGGGACGGAGAGCTCGGCGGAGCGCCCAACGCCGGGCCTCACCGAGTTCACGGACGGGACGCGAGTCGACAGCGGAGCCGCCGGATACCCGGCAGAACGGACAGCGCTGGGTGGGTCTCAAGACCCGATGGGGGTCCAACCAGGAAGCCCTATGACGCGGAGTGCGACCGCCCTTGTCAGGGCACTGGAAACCGCGGCAAGGCGGCAGACAAACCCCGCAGAGGGGCAGGATCCTCACCGCGACGTCCAGGCCGCCATCAAGCGCATGGCCCCGGATGACCCTTGGCCCCGGCCAGACACACGCGCGCCAGGCCAGGAAGCGCATCGCGCGACGCTTCGGAGAGCCAGGCCGGTCGAGATCCGGTCCGTGGTGCCCAGCCCATAAGGGAGCAGTGCTGGCAATAGCCCCAGCCCAAATCACGCCGGCTGGTGGGCGGGCTTCAAACTCTCGGGCCCGGGCCCGGGCTGGGCTGCACGTGACGGCCCATGGCAGGGCTGGCCTGGAGACGGGTCCGCCCGTGACATGTAATGAGTTACTTCTCTCTTGTAGGTGTCGCTTTCGCGACCATCCACCGTAAAACCACCCCACCCCCACTCCCCACACAACCACACTCAACCCCCACAACACCAACATGGAATCTATCCACTCCCCAAGCGCTCGAAGCTAGGAATATCAAGTCCCCGACGCCGAATGCCAGCCCAGGCCAAAAGCGGAAAACCACCTCACACTTCTACCAATATGGACATTTTGTTGGCGACGGGAACGGAATTGGTGATTACTGGGAATGCAAAGAGTGGAAGCGCTGCCGCCACACTCGACACCTTCACTAGTGAATGACTGACATCGGGGCTACATGGTTGTTAGGCTGAACTGATTCATTCACCATCTCCACCGACTGCTCCGAACGGCGTCACATTGGGATATCGATGCTGTAGGAGTACATAGGATGATGGTGGCAAGCGCGCTCAGGGGGTCAGCTTCCATAACTCTCAACACCCGGTTGCTATGATCGCGGTCGATCGCGAACTATGGAGATTTTCTGAACAGTCGAATTTTGAATGAGCGAGTGACATTACTATACATGGATACATCCACAGACCACGCACGAGACGAGACAAACACTTGATTTGATTCCACGCCCCATCATATAACCAGTGGCCACATTGTCATCACAACCTCTTTCTCCCTATCCCCAAAGAAAGAACAAATGAAAAGAGGAAAACACCCAGTAGAAAATACACCAGAAAGAGAGATGAAAGAAAATTTAGTAGTTAACGGCAGTCCTGAACTTGTCGCCAGCGTAGACGGCCTTGTCACCAAGCTCCTCCTCAATACGAAGGATCTGGTTGAGCTTGGCAAGGCGCTCGGAACGGGCAGGAGCACCAGTCTTGATCTGTCCGGCACGGAGTCCAACGACGATGTCGGCGATGGTCACGTCCTCGGTCTCACCAGAACGGTGAGAGACCATGACGCCCCAGCCGGCAGCGTACGAGTCCTTGGCGGCCTGGATGGACTCGGTGAGAGTGCCGATCTGGTTGACCTTGAGGAGAAGGGCGTTGCAGGCCTTCTTCTCGATGGCAGTCTTGATGCGCTCGGGGTTAGTCACAGTCAAGTCATCACCGACAATCTGGAAGTCGGAGGTCTTGAAGAAGTGGGACCAAGCCTCCCAGTCATCCTCAGCGAAGGGGTCCTCGATAGAGACGATCGGATACTTCTCCGCCAGTTTCTGGTAAAGGTTGGCCAACTGAACGTAGCTCAGCCACTTGGAGGGGTCGGAGTCAGGGTTCTACACAAAGTTAGACATATGCACGTTGACGGTGAGATGGTATAGGATTGCATACCTTGAAGTCCAAGTCGTACTTGCCTTCACGGTAGAACTCGGAAGAGGCAACATCCATGGCGATCTTGATCTGGCCGGTGTAACCAGCCTGCTCGATGGCATCGGTGATGAGGTCAAGGGCCTCCTCGGGGGTCTGGATATCGGGAGCGACACCACCCTCGTCTCCGACATTGCCGGCGGACTGTCCATACCGCTTCTTGGTCAAGGACTTGAGAATCTGGTACACCTCGGCACCCTGACGCATAGCTTCCGTGAAGGTAGGGGCGGAGCAGGGGACGATCATGAACTCCTGGAAGGCAAGGCGACCACCAGCGTGGGATCCTACAGCACTATGAATCAGCAACCGGAAAAGAACGGAGCCTCGGAGGCATGGAGAAGGAAGCGGCTAACCTCCGTTAATGACGTTCATGAAAGGAACCGGGAGAACATAGGGCTTCTTGGTACCCGCAAGGTCCGCGACGTGAGCGTAGAGGGGGACGCCCTGGAAAACCGCGCAAAGGAGGTGATGAGTTAGCCGGGTTTTGGTCAACCGAATCAATAGGCGCAAGCAAAGTCAGTAGCCCTGGTGCTCATCATCCGACGGCAACGGAATACACACGCCCGGTCCGACCCCGGCCCGACCGATGCAGGCCATCGAACTTTCGATCCGTCACCCCTAACCGAAGTTCACCCGAGGACGAAAGCGAGCGGGTGAGGACAAAATTGCACCGGGGCTAATGCACAACGGCGCCGGATAGAAGCGGGGGGTGGTGGTAGGGTATCCATGATATGATGTGGGGCTAACCTTCTCAGCGGCGGCAGCCTTCGCGATAGCGAGAGAAACACCGAGAATAGCGTTGGCACCGAGCTTTCCCTTGTTGGCGGAACTATCGAGGGAATTGAGGAAAGCATCGACAGCGGCCTGGTCCTTGACATCGAGGTTCTTCTTGACAACAGCGGGAGCAATAGTGCTGTTGACGTTCTCGACAGCCTTGAGAACACCCTTTCCAGCCCACTTGCTCTTGTCGCCGTCACGGAGCTCGACAGCTTCGTGCTGACCTGTAGATGGTGTTGTTTTCAGCCCTGCAATCGTCCGACCCGAGACGTCTTTTTACGGCGGACTTACCGGTAGAGGCACCGGAGGGGACAATGGCACGGTGAAGACCAGTCTCGGTGACAACATCAACTTCGACGGTGGGGTTACCTATCCGTGGCGAATTGCATCAGCATCATCACCACCGACGTCGGTATCAATCGATTGTGTCTGCCAGCAAAAATAAAAACCAAAAAACATACCACGAGAGTCGTAGACCGAACGAGCGTGGATCTTGGTGATGGCCATTTTGAATTGAGTCGGTGTTTGAAATGTTGCTTTTTCTTGTAGTGCTTTTGGGTGTTTGTGTTAACTTGTGAGGTTGAGGGGGGGAAGGGGGGGGGGAGAAGGGGAAAGGATAGGTGAAGAGAAGCTCACAATTTATCCAAAGGATTGGTGGGGGTGGTGGTGGGATATGATGGGGTTTGGGTGATGAACGAACGGCGACTTTAGTGGGGCACAACGAACTAGTACCCACACGAACAGACCGGGAACGGAGGAGGGGTGTGGTGGAAACTAGATCGTTCGTTTGAATTTGGTTGGGCAAAGCAAGAAAGAAGGAACAGAGGTGGAGAGAAGGAAAAAAATATTACGTAAGATGAGGGACTTAGAATATTATCGCAAATTAGACTAGATACGTACATAGACCGGACATCACGCAAAAAAAAAAAAAAGCAGAAGTTCCGTCCATCTAGCTAGCTAGCTTGAAATGTACGATAAGACTACAATCACGCAACAGGCGACAGTCCAATAATCATCCACGAAACGCAATCGCAAGATGTGCGTGGGTTAGATGACGGGCCGGATGAGGATCTGCAGCACCAGAGACGGGGATATGTAGGGCGGGGCGGCGTATCCCACTGTCGCCGAATACCATATGTGGATGTCAAATGAAATGGTTGCCGATGAGAAACAACAACCCCGCACCTTCGCCGATGACGTCTAGTAGTTGGCGCGGGTTGCCTAGATGAGAACGCCACGTGGGTGGGAGGGTCGCCGGCGTGGCGGTGCACAGCACACAGTCAAACATCGATACCTATCAACATCAATAGTTTCATCACGATATGAACGGCTTTTGCAAGAATCCCAATCTTGCATTGGAACCCAGAGTTAGGAGAGAGACTAGCAAACAAAACCGTGAAAAAAGAGAAAAACGACAGCCCCAAAGCCCGAAAAAAAAAAACGCGAACACCCCGAAGCCCCCAACCCATCCCCCGTCCCATCGCGTCTACAAGCACACTTTTTCCAATGTATATCCCAAACACTCTTAAGCCTTGTGGATCTTGCAGACCAAATCTTGGCCGTCCACAGAGTCTCCCTCCTTGACCGCGAGATCGTGGACCTTTCCGGAGTGGGGCGCACTGATAACCATCTCCTACACATTTCAATTCGGTTAGCAAAACAAATTTTGTGGGCAGGTATCAAGTTGCGGGGGATATCTTACCATCTTCATGGCGCTAAGCACAGCTATCGGATCACCCTTCTTGACGTCGGTATCGTTCTTAACGCGGACCTCGACGACAACACCAGACATAGGCGCACCGACGTGAGAGCTGTCACCGGGGTCGGCCTTAATCCGGCTCAGGTTCTCCACGGCGGCGTGTTTATCGTCGACAGTAACCTGTCTGACCTCTCCGTTCATTTCGAAGAAGACCTCCTTCTGGCCAGTCTGCTCGGACAAAGGTCCAACAGCCAAGAGTCTCAAGATCAAGATCTTACCCTTCTCGATCTCAACACCGAACTCCTCACCGATGTCAGGTCGGGACAGGAAGTACTTTGTGGGGAGCACGCTCAGGTCTCCGTACTTGCTGCAGAAGTCCTTGTACTCCTGGAAGACCTTGGGGTACATGACGTAGCTGGCGACATCGCACTCAGAAGCAAAGCCATACTTGGCCTCAAGCTCGGACTTGATCTTAGCCAAGTCCGTAGGAGGCAGAGACTTTCCGGGGCGCTCGGTCAACTTCTTGCGGGTATCGCGGAGCACCTTGGTCCGGAGGGGTTCGGGGAAACCACCGTAGGGCTGGCCCATCAGACCCTCAAAGAAGTCGAGTACGGAGCCGGGGAAGTCCAGTGTCTCAGCTTTCTCAACGACTTGCTCGGGGGTGAGCTTGTTGGAGACCATGAACTGCGCAAGGTCTCCGACGACCTTCGATGTGGGGGTGACCTTGACGATGTCGCCGAGGAGGGAGTTAGCCTGATGGTAAGCCCTCTTGGTCTCCTGCCACTGCGTTCCCAATCCGAGTTGGGTAGCCTGGAAGATGAGGTTGGTGAGCTGTCCTCCAGGGATCTCGTGCACGTACACCTCGGGGTCAGGTCCGGTCAGACCGGCCTCGAAGCAGGAGTACATGAGACGAAGCTGGGCCCAGTACGTGTCGATGGCACGGATGTGGTCGATGTTCAGGCACGGATCGCAGTCGGATCCCTCGAGAGAAGCAATGACGGCACCGACGCTGGGCTGGGAAGTCATGCCCGACAAGCTGTCGGTGGCCGTGTCGACAGCGTCGGCGCCAGCGTGCGCGCAGGCGGCCATGGACGCTACACCGGTGCCGGCCGAGTCGTGGGTGTGAACGTGGATGGGGAGATCGGGGTACTTGGCACGGATAGCACCGATCAACAGAGTGGCAGCCTTCGGCCGCAAGACACCAGCCATATCCTTGACACCGAGAATGTGGGTGCCCATGGCAACCACCTTGTCGACCAGTTCCAAGTAGTACGCGAGGTTGTACTTCTTCTTCGGGTTGAGCATGTCACCACTGTAGCAAATGGTAGCCTCAACAACACCACCAGCCTTCTTGACCGCCTTCACACCAACCTCAAGCTGGGCCAGATCGTTGAGCGCATCGAAGACACGGAAGATGTCGACACCGTTCTTCTTGGCCTGTTCAACAAAATGGTCGATGGCATTGTCGGGAAGCGATGAGTAGGCAACACCGTTGGCACCGCGCAGCAGCATCTGGAAGGGGATGTTGGGCACGAGCTTCCTCAGCTTCCTCAGTCTGTCCCAAGGATCCTCGTACAAGAACCTCATGGCCACGTCAAATGTGGCGCCTCCCCAGCATTCCAAACTGTAAGCGTTGGAGTACGCCCAGCTGGTGTGCTTCGCGATGGCGACCAAATCTGTGGTACGAACCCTGGTCGCCAGGAGCGATTGGTGAGCGTCACGCCAGGTGGTGTCCATCAACAGGGTGCCCTTGTTCCTGCGGACGGCCTTGGCGAAAGCCTCGGGACCCTCCTTGACCAGTATGTTCCTCCATCCGGTCGGGCAAGGGTTCGAGATGTCGATGAGCTTTCCGTCCGCATCGTGGAGGTCCGGGAAGACGATGTCGCCCTTGAACTTGGGCACTCCAACCTGTCCCTTGATGCTGCTGCCGTTGACGGCGACATCTCCGAGGTACGCCAGGAGCTTCTGGGCACGGTTCTGGGACTTCATCAGGGAGAACAGCGAGGGAGTATCGTCGATGAAAGTGGTCCAGCAGTTGCCGGTGATGAAGGTCTCGTGGGTGAGCAGCGAAGCAAGGAAGGGGATATTGGTTTTGACACCACGGATTCTGAACTCGACCAGCGCACGGAGAATCTTCCGCCGGGCGACCTCGAATGTGGAGCCGTGGCAGGTGCACTTGACCAACATGGAGTCGTAGTGGGGGGTGATGAGAGCGCCAGCAAAACCGTTTCCACCATCGAGACGGACCCCATTACCACCAGCGGATCGGTAGACCTCGATCTTACCGGTGTCGGGCTGGAACTGCTTGCTGGGATCCTCGGTGGTGATACGGCACTGGATGGCGTAACCGCGGGTGGAGATACGTTCCTGGGTCAGACCGAGCTGCTCCAGAGTGGCACCGGCGGCAATCTGGATCTGAGCCGCAACGATATCGATACCGGTGATCTCCTCGGTGATGGTGTGCTCGACCTGGATTCTGGGGTTGATTTCGATGAAATAGTACCGGTTCTGCTGGTCGACCAAGAACTCGGCGGTACCAGCGTTGCGATACCGGACTGACTTAGCTAGTCGCACAGCGTCGGTCAGGATACCTTGTCGGACGTGGTCGGGCAGATCTTTCGCGGGCGCGATCTCGACGACCTTCTGGTGCCTTCGCTGGACGGAGCAGTCACGCTCGTACAAGTGAACGACGTTTCCGTGGTTATCACCCAACAGTTGGACCTCGATATGCTTGGGGCGGTCGAGGAAGCGCTCAATGAACACGGTGCCATTTCCGAAAGCCGACAGAGCCCTATGTGCGAATGGAGCGTAAGTAGGCGAAATCTCGTTCCCCTGGCAACGGGAGGCACATACTCGGAAGAAGCACGGGTGAACGCGTCCTTCAAATTGTCTCCCTCCCTCACGACACGCATACCACGTCCACCTCCACCGAACGCGGCCTTAATGATGACCGGATATCCGTGCTGGGCGACGAAATCCTCACACTCGCTCAGCTTGTCGACGGGACCCTCGGTACCGGGAACGACCGGCACGTTCTCACTAATAGCCGCTCGACGCGCAGAAACCTTGTCTCCAAGGGCATCGATGACCTGGGGCGTAGGACCAATGAAGACCATTCCGTTCTCCTCGACCTTGCGGGCGAATTCGGCGTTCTCCGAGAGGAATCCGTAACCTTTCGCGATCAGCCACAACTTCCCCTCCCCCCCCTACGCAACCTTTGGGCGCGCCGCTACTCACCAGGGTGGATCATGTCGACGCCGTGCTGGACGGCAATCTTGACGATCTCATCGATAGCGAGGTAAGCCTGAACGGGCGTGTACTGCCCCCGCTTTCCAATCATGTAGGCCTCGTCCGCCTCTGCCAATCGATGAGTCAGTCGCGTTCCTTTCCCTTCCCTTCCCTTCCCTCTCGCTCCAACACTGTGCCAGGAGTTACCCACTCTGACGGTGCATGCTCAGACGGTCCTCGTGACTGTAAATGGCCACGGTTTGCAACGACAGTTCGTGTGCCTGTGACAGCGCCGCATTTAGCCTCTCTTCCTCTTCCTGTCCCACCTCCCGCCAGGGGTATGACGTACAGTCCTGAAGATCTATTCGCGGTTCCACAAGTCTAGTCAGCAAACCAGCACCTCAATTGGCCGGACGGTAAACCAGCACGGACAGATGTTGCATACACGGATAGCTATAATTCTCAATCAGCCGTCCTCCTGGCCATTGCAAGCTTTGCTCTCACTTGAGGGTAGGGGGGGGGGACTTACGAATCTCTCCACGATTGGCGACTATTATTCAACACAGAACCATGAAATCAGCATTCCACTTGCACTCCACTACGGGGGAGGAGAGCGCGGGAGCAGGGTGGGGTGGGGTGGAGTGGGGGGCGACGGTACCTAGAATCTTGTTCAAGTGCATGATTGTTGAGTTGGCGCGGACACGGTGGATGGTCCTGACGGTGGAGGAGTCGGCCGCATCCTCAAAGACCTCGTTGTACTCGGTAGCCATTGCTGCGTTTGTGGGGGAGGATGTGGATGTGGACGTGGTTGTGGTGTTCTTTTTTTTTATTACTTGGATTGTATGTAGGGACGAGGAAGGAGGATGGAGGGGAGGAGGATTGGTAGCTCAGGTGTAGGCGGAAGGGCGTCGCCGGCAAGCCAATTCAAGCTAAGGGTCCCTTCTTTTTGCGTCGCTGGGTCTGTGTGCGTGTGTTTTCTGAGGACGGACTGGCGTGCGCGTACGATGGAAGGAAGGGGGGTAAGGGAGGAGGAGGACGGGCGAGGAGGAGGGCGAGGAGGGCGGACAGGATAATAGATATAGCGGTAGAGACTGTGGGAGGAGGGAGGGAGGGAGGGAGGAAGATCTTCCGCTATGCAAGTCCAGCGATAGCAACCCAAATCGGAGCCGGAGAGTTTGGCTATCTGTCTATCATCACGGGATACAGAGGGTTAGAGTAGGCGGTCGACGGTCCCCACTCTGGGTCGGGCTAGCCGGCCAGCAGCAACCTTCTCCCCCAGCTCCCTGGTCTTTTGCCACGGCTCTGAAGGGTTTTTGTTTCTCCAAGGGTGCTCCTCACCACAGCCACAGACGGAGAAGGTGGGGGGTGTTTGGCGGGGTCCCTGTGATGGAGGGGTAAAAAAAAAAAAGCAAAAGAAACGAATCACTCCAGCTATTAAATTCTAGCCTTCGTTCGACAGGCGTGCTAGATAGTTAGTAACTAGTCCGGAAAAAAGCGATCGCCATCGATTTTCTTATCTATGCAGATGCTACGGGATCTATCGCACCGCAGTGCAACCCCCCAAAGACACACACCACAGCAACAACAAAAACGTCACAATCGCGATCATCGTCACCATCGTCCGCCGTGGCCGAGGATCAACCAGCCGACCCATACCCGTTTCCAGTTCGATTTCTTTCGTTTGCTCACCTCCCTCTTCCGCGCGGGGACTGGCTGGCGGCCTGTGCTTCGACTATCATTTTTGCTTTTTTTCTTCACGGCACGACTAGACCATGTATGTATCTAACTCTCGCCATCTGGCTTCATCTCGAGCCATCTCGTCTCGATGCTCCACTTGTTGGCAGGCACTATGCCGCTTGGCGAGCTCAGCCACAGCCAGCCACGGCTTTTCGATCCAGGAACGGAGCAGCCATGTCCGCCATCCCCACCTCGGCATTCATGTAGGTACGGATGGTTGCTCACCGCAGCGGAGTCGTCGAACCTCGGCGGGCCACCCTCGATGCTCTCCATACCTTGTCTTACCTTACCTTGCCTTGCCTTGCTAATAGTAACTACATGCGCACCAACAGGCAGCCGGCTTTGCCCGCCCCCCAATCCATCCCTCTCGTTCCTCGGGCCATACATATCGTCTTCCGCAACAGCAACAGCAGCAGACAGAAACACCCGAGGTGAGGGGCGGGCATGCTGGCTGGCTGGCTGGCTGGCTGGCTGGCTCGTGAAACCGCCGACCTACGTACATATCATGCACGAAGGCGCCCCATAACTACTGCGTCCGGAGCCAATTCCCGGACGCCGACCTCCCACTGGCTTCCCTCCCTCATTGTACTTGCCGAGTTGTACGCGCGTGTCTTTCCGCTACAAATGCACATGCTAGTAACTATCCCTCTACGTATGTAAGTACTGTGTAGTGAAAGAGGGGGGGGGGGGGGTCTAAAAAAAAAAGTAGATAGTTCTCCCGCTGGACACGTATCCGGAGATGAAAAATGCGTATTTTGACCGTTTTGATACGCGTTTACTGGGTAAACTATGTTTTTGTTTTTACCTCCCCCCTCCCCCTTGACTATTGTATGTAGAACACCTCGACGGCGTCCATTCCCCGTCCCACATCGCCGTGCTTGATAATGAGAAAAAGAAAAAAGAAAAAGAAAAAGAAAAAGCAAAAGTAAATCGGTACCAATCATGCATACATACGTACGTATTCATTGGATATCGCCACTCTAGATACAGTATCTTGACATACCTAACACCGTAGAGATCACAGACAGAAGGGAGACTCTATTAGTGTAGAATTTAATCCCCCATCGCCATCGCCCATCCTCGCCGACCATGCCATCACACGAATCATATAAAGTTCATCGATGTCACCAATCCGCAAACAATCCCGGGGAAGAAAAGAAAAAAGAAAGAAAAAAAAAAGAAAAAAAAAGAAAACCAATTTTTTCAAAGTGAAGTAAGCGGAAAAGGGAAGATGCAGGGAGAAAAAAAAAAGTCATCGTCAAAAAGGCTAAAGGGTGAATGAATACTTAAGTAGGCACTCGAGTGAAAACGGTGGGGAAAAGAAGCCAACCAACCCCTACAACTACAGACCCGCGAATAGAGACACGGTGAAAACAAGTGTGAAATGGTCAAGTACGAACTAAAACACACACCCCGCAAATAGAGAAAAAAGAAGCAAAAAGAAGAGAGAAAAAAAAGGAGCCAAGAAACCACACCACTTGCTCTTGGGGGGGGGGGGGGGGGGGGGGGGGGGGGGGGGGGGGGGGGGGGGGGGGGGGGGGGGGGGGGGCGGGGGGGGGGGGGGGGGGGCGGGGGGGGGGGGGGGGGGGGGGCGGGGGGGGGGGGGGGCGGGGGGC
>Ga0307508_10000790_pt1 | contig 37309 bp, 29 predicted proteins | sample 9_EM_MG_FD_203089 | JGI IMG/M metagenome (GOLD analysis project Ga0307508, IMG submission 203089) | Populus trichocarpa ectomycorrhiza microbial communities from riparian zone in the Pacific Northwest, United States - 9_EM | ecosystem: Host-associated > Plants > Roots > Unclassified | place...
TTCGTTCGCCTTGAACGCAAAGTCGAAGGCGTCGCCCACCACCGGTATCGCCCCGAAAAGCGCGTCGATAGCGATGTTTATCAGCATGCGCCAGAGCACCAGCGTCGGCACCCGTTGCCGGTAAGCGACGACCAACAGCGTGAGCGAGAGCAGGGCCGTGAGCGCGTCGCCGAGCTCCGGCAAGAGCGCGCCCAGGATCGGATCGAGCCCGATGCGCAGCTCGGTGCCCGGAATTCGGATGGCACTGTCGAGCAGGAAGGCGAGCCGGCGTGCCCATTCCGGAATGGGCCGTCGAGCGGGGGCTTGCGCCAGCGGGCCAGGCTCGGATTTAGTCGAAACCTTCAAGGTGCAGTGGCTTGGGCGGGCGCGCCGCTGGCGGCCTCGCGACTGGTGTCGAGCAGGATCGTGACGGGGCCGTCGTTGACCAGCGACACCGACATGTGGGTCCGAAAACGTCCAGTGGCAACCGTAACGCCCAGGTTTCGGCAAGCCGCGCAGAAGCGCTCGAACAGCAGCTCGGCGCGGCCGGGCTCCATGGCCAGCACGAAGCTCGGGCGGCGACCGCGGCTCGTGTCGCCGTAAAGCGTGAACTGCGACACCGCCAAGAGCGAGCCCGCGACGTCGAGCAGGCTCTTGTTCATCTTGCCGGCGTCGTCTTCGAAGATGCGCAGGTTCACGACCTTGTCGGCGAGCGTCGACGCTTCGCTCTCGGTATCGTCTTTGCCGACACCGACCAGCACGCACAGGCCGGCGGCGATTTGGCCGGTGACTTCGCCCGCTACGCTGACTTGCGCCTCCGTCACTCGCTGCACCACTGCCCGCATGGCGTTGCTTAATAGCCGAGCTTGCGCGGCGCTGCTAGTCGCGGACCAGCACCTGATAAGTCCGCGCGCTGGACAGCACGCTCGTGTCGGAGCCGCTGCTACGGATCGTGTGACAGCGACTGAGCTGCCTAATCGGATGGCAGCAGGCCAGCGTGAAGGCGACCTCCCAGCGTAGCTGCTCTAGCACGTCGTCCACGGGCACATGAGCATGCACGAACGTCACGAGCGTGGTCATCGGCGGCAGCGCGTTCAGGTCGGCGGCGATGTCCTGAATGCGCGCCCTGCGGCAGTCCAGCCGGCGAATGCCGAAACGCTCGCGCCAGGTCTCGACGAGCGCCAGGTTCAGCTGCGGATCGACGCTGATGTTCTCGGTTGGCGTCTTGAGGGAAAACATCGCTCCGGTTCGAGCATGCGCGCCGTCACCCACGTGGATCACGCGGTACGGGCCCGGTCCCAACATGAACGGTCGCAAATGGACGAGCGCCGAATAGCTCTCCGTCAACTCCTTTGCAGGTCGCTCGGCTTTGGCGAATAGCGGCCACAGCGCCTCGAAACAATCGCGACGCATCAAGCGGTCGAGGTAGTCGGAGCTCCTGCCCGCGTCTGGCGGCCCCGCGGGCGGGCACGCGAGAGCGGCGATCGATAGCATCGCTGATGCTTGTAGCACGGTGGCCGCATGGGGCTGGCAGCTCGGCGGCCGAAGCTTGCGGGCGGGACGCATCGCCTCAGTTCACCGGCAACGTCGCGTTGCTGTCGCCATTCCTGCTGAGCTCTCCGCAAGCCAGCACAATCCGCACAATCTGCACAACTCCGGTCGCAGGCGACGTCAGGTTCGAGCTGCACGGGCAGCCGCTGGCGATCCTGCAAAGCCCTGACTACACGTCGGTGGCCGACGCTTCCTGGCAAGCGGGCGACGCGCTGGGCGTCTCGGCACTAGGCGCCGACGTGGCCGCGTTCTCGGGGACACTGCTCACGCCCCTGGAGGTGACGGGGCTCGGTCCACCGCTCCAGCAAACCCCGGTCGTGATCGTCCACGACGCTCCGCTGCGCGTCTCCTGGCAGCCCGAGGCGAGGGACGGCGAAACGATGCTGGTGCTGATCGAGGTGCTCCAGACCGGCGGCAGTCGCGACGTGCGTTGCACGGTAGCGGATGGCGACGGACAGGTCACGGTCGACCCCAGGTTGCTCGCGCCGCTCGTGCCGGCAGAGAACGCAACCGTCCACCTGGTGCGCTCAATCAGCTCGAGCACGTCGAGCTCGAACGCCACGATCGCTTTGGATGGCGAAGCCTGGCTGAGCCTCCCGATAACCATTGAATGACGGCGGCTCTGCTTACTAGAATCGAGCTCCAACGTAGACCCCCGATTTCGGTCATGCGGAAGGCTGGAGCTTCGAACGAGAAGAAACCGCCACGAACCCTGGCGGTTTCAGCCGCCTCGAGCGACTTTGTGAACGGATTTTGTGTCGCGCGCGCCGCCACTCGCCGTATTGATCATGGGTGGACAGGACAGGCATCAAACTACTCGGCTCTGTGCTCGCGGCTGCTTGGCTCCAGGTCGCCGCTGGCTGTGGGAGCTCGGGTGCTACGCCCGGCGCCAGCGCAGGCTCGATGAGCGGTGGCCAGTCGGCTTCAGGAACGAGCACGGCTGGAGGTTCGGCTGGCTCGGCCGGAGCAAGCAGTAGCAACGGCGGTGCTAGCGGCAGCGCGACCAACGGCGGCGTGACGAACGGCGGCGTGACGAACGGCGGCGTGACGAGCGGCGGCGTGACGGGCGGCGGCGGAGCCGGCGGCACGGCCATGGCTGGCGCGGCGGGCAGCAACGGCGCGACAGACGTGCGCGTCGACACGCTGCTCGACGACGCGTGGAAATTCAACTTGGGTGATGCGGCTGGCGCCGAGCAAACGGCGTTCGCCGACGGAGCTTGGCAAGCCGTCACGCTTCCACACTGCTTCAAACCACAAGACGGACAAGACGGCCCGGCGACGCCTTACTACCGCGGCGTCGGTTGGTACCGAAAACACCTCACGCCCGACGCGGCACTACTCGGCAAACGTCTTTATTTGCAGTTCGACGGCTCGAACATCATCACCGACGTTTGGCTGAACGGCGTGAGTCTCGGTACGCATGCGGGCGGCTTCGCGACGTTTCGCTTCGACGTGACGGGCAGCCTGAAGCCAGGCCAGGACAACGTGCTCGCGGTCAAAGTGAACAATCAGCAGGGCGCGACCGACGCCCACGTACTGATTCCGGACAGCCCCACCGCCAACGTGCCGCCGCTCACCGCGGATTTCACGTTTTACGGTGGCCTGTATCGGCCGGTGCACTTGATCGCCGCGGCGCCGCTTTCGGTGAGCCTGCTCGACCACGCCTCGCCTGGCGTTTACATCAAGCAAACCAATCCGAGCGCGGCCAGCGTCGACCTGTCGATCACGGTCAAGCTTTCCAACCAGCTTGCGGCTGCCGCCAAGGCGGACGTGACGGCGCTGATCATGGACGCGGCCGGTGCCAGCGTGCAGACGCTGAGCGCCATGGCCGACGTCCCCGCCGGAGCTGCTGCCGATGCGGTGCTGAGCGGCAAGCTTGCCACGCCGCACCTGTGGAATGGCCTGGCAGATCCGTATCTGTACACGGTGCGGGTCGAGCTGCGCCAAAACGGCATGCTCACGGACTCGGTGACGCAGCCGCTCGGGGTGCGCAGCGTCAGTCTGGACCCCGTGACCGGTTTTCACTTGAACGGCCAGTACCTGGATCTGCACGGCGTGAACAAGCATCAAGATCACAAAGACAAAGGTTGGGCCATCAGCGATGCCGACACCGATGCTGATTTTGCGATCATCAAAGAGCTAGGCGCGACCTTCGTGCGACTCGCGCACTACCAGCACGCGCAGCACACCTACGACGTCGCCGATCGCTTGGGCACGGTGGTGTGGGCCGAGATGCCGCTCGTCAATCGCATCAACGATACGCCACAGTTCGCGGCCAACGCCGAGCAGCAGCTGGTCGACGAGATTCGGCAGAACTACAACCACCCGTCGATCGCGTTCTGGAGCTACGGCAACGAAACGCTGCTGCGCACAGGTCCCGATCCAGACGCGCTCTTGGCCAAGCTCGCGGGCGACGTGAAGACCGAAGATCCGTCACGCCTCGCGGGTTACGCGGCCGCCGGCGGCAGTGACGACGGCCCGGCGGATTTTCACGGCGACGCTCACGGCTTCAACAAATACTTCGGCTGGTACGGCGGCAAAGTCTCGGATTTTGCAGGTTGGGCAGACGGCATGCACCAGCGGCACGCGACCGCCCCGCTGGGCGTGACCGAGTTCGGTGCGGGCGCAGCCATCAGCGAGCACGCGCTGAACCCCGCAGCCGCCGACACCGGCGCGGATCACACCGGAAGCGCGCACACCGAAGAGTACCAGGCGTACTATCACGAGCAGACTTGGCCGCAGATGCAGGCGCGCCCGTTCTTGTGGGGCAAGCTGGTGTGGGCACTGTTCGACTTTGCGAGCGACACGCGCAGCGAAGGCGACACGCCGGGCTTGAACGACAAAGGCTTGATCGGCTTCGACCACACCACCAAGAAGGACGCGTTCTACTTCTACAAGGCGAACTGGTCGAGCCAGCCCTTCGTGTACGTTACGAGCCGGCGCTACGCGGGTCTGGCGGCGGCTGGCGGCAGCGTGCGCGTCTATTCCAATCAAGCAACCGTCACGCTCAGCCTCAACGGCACCTCGCTCGGCGACAAGAGCGCCGCCAATCACCTCTTCGTGTGGACCGGCGTGCCGTGGGGCGCCGGCGCCAACCTAATCAAGGCCACCGCCGGCACCGCCGCCGACGCTCCCCACGACGAGGTGACCTGGACGAAGTAAGGCTCAGAGCGCGCCGTACTGGGACGGCTTGAAGCGCGTCACACGAGTCGTCGACGGCGTCGCCCGCATCGCTTGCTCGGGCTAGCCTTCTGGGCTACCCACGCTACGGCGATGCGAGGTTCTCGTCTGGTCGGGGCGCTCTCGGTACCGGTTACCTGGGGACTGCTGTCGCTCACCACGCCCGCCAAGGCGGGGAGCGCGCTCGTGCCAGCCGTTTGGTACCGGGCTTCAGCGGAGTGCCCAACCGGCCCCGAATTCCTAGGCAAGATCGCGGATGGTCAGAAGCGCGCACGACTCGCCCAGGCGGGTGATCACATCGATTTCGTGGTCACGTTGCTGGCCGCCAATGGCGAAACGCTCGGCCGTTTGGAACGGCAAACCGCCGGCGGCACGGTCGCCATCCGTGAGCTGCGCGACGCGACTTGTACTCAGGTGGCGGACGCGCTGGCGTTGAGCTTGGGCCTGGCGCTGGATCCGGCGGGCTCGGGTAGCGAGGTGCTCGAGGCGGAGCCCGCGCCAACCAGGGAGCCCGCGCCTGCCGCGGCGCAATCGCGACCCCTGCCAACGCCTCCTGCGCCGGCGCCTGTCCGGCCCCCAGTTGTGGTCGCCCAGGCGTCGCCGGCAGGCTCGCTGCGACAAACGGCCGACCAAGGACCTTCAAGGGCGCGCAATGGGCCCGCGTTCGGAGTGGATGCGGGCGCCCTCACCGGCCTCGCCACCCAGACCCTGTTCCGCGGCTCGGCGTTCGTGGATATCTCTCGCGTCACGGGCCAACTGTCGTTGCGCTTCGCGTTCGTCGGCGCGATCGGCGAGTCGCCCACGCCACTCGGTTCTGTGGGCCGCTGGGTGCTGGCCGGTCGGGGCGAGCTCTGTCCGTGGCGTTGGGGCGGAGCACGTTGGGGGCTTTCGCCTTGCGCGGCGTTCGAGCTCGGGGCAACGAGCGCGTCCGTCGGCGAGGAGCAGGACTATTCGTTCTGGGCAACGCCAGGATTCGGTCTGCGCGCGACCGTCGCGGCCACCCCCGCGTTTCGCTTGGAAGCAGGCGCGAGGGCGCTGTTCCCCCTGGTACGCGGGCACGTTTTCTATGGAGCGCAGCCGCTGTATCAAGATGAAATCATTGCATTTAACGCGGAGTTAGGGGTTTGGCAGAGATCGAACAGCTCGAGGTGCCGGAGATCGCCAGCTTGGAGGGCGTCCCGGTCGGCACCGCGGCCTCGCGCCTGCGACTAGCGCGCCCAGGTGCTCGGCGTGCAAAACCACGAGATCTGCCAGTGCGCACGGAAAGTCCTGATTGCCCGCAAGCCTCGGGCGTGTGTCTGGTGTACGGAGCTCCCGTGCTCCAAGATCCCAGGGGGCGGCCCAACAACGGAGGCCGAGAGCGGTGTCGTGGCATTACGACACGCACCTGTATTGGCTGGAGTACGGAACTCGCGACGGTGCGGCCACCAATTTTCGCAAGTGCTTCAAGGCGAATGGCTCGCGTCGCTCGCGCAACAGCTGCGCGAGCACGGCTCGTTTACTCGCTCGCGTTCTTCGCCGAGAGGCTACGCAGCTTGCTGGCGGGGCTGAAGACGTATTCGGCGCTGGCGAGCGTCGCTTCGCCGCGTTGGTGGCGTATCTGCTTGCACGCAGCCGTCCACGACGTGGTTTCGTAGCTGGTGCTGGTGCTGACTTTGCGGCCGCGCTTGGAGTGTTTGACGATCTTGTTGGCCTGCACGCTGACGTCGCAACTCTCGTGGGTGACGATCAGGTCGGGCGTGGCCTTGAAGGTTTGAGCGAAGAGGCCGAGCACGCTGGCTTTGCTGCGCTCGGCGCCGTCGAGCTTCACCTTGTCGTCGAACAGATCGGTCAGGGCGCCGACGTCGTGCTGATTGAGCGCGTTTTCGAGCTTCTTGAGCACGCCCGCGGTCGACGACAAGAATTGCTTCTGAAGGTTCTTGCTGCTCATGCCGATGCTGCGCTCGCAGCACAGGCCGAGGTCCTGGCCGCCCGCATTCAGCGGCGGAACCAGCTTTTTTTCGCCGCAGCTGCCGCCGCCGCGCTCGACCGCGCCGCCCGGCTCCAGGCTGTCGGTCAGGGCGTGATCTTTGGCGATTTCTCCGAACGACGAGCAGGCGAGCTGCCATTGGGCGTCGGTGCACAAGGCCAGGCCAATTTCGGTGCAGGCGCGAAAGGCGCGATCGAGGGTGGGGGCCGCGTCGGGCCGACGCACGATACGGAAGCCGTCGAGCCAGGGGCCGCCGTTCTCGAGCGCGCCTGCCGCCACTTGCCGAAATTGTGCGCCCGGCCACGGCACGCCGACCGCGAGCGCAGGGGCCGCGGGTAGCGGCGGCGCCGCCGAAACGCTCGGCGCGATTGTCGGCGCGCTCACCACGGTTTGCGGGCTGGCGCTCGGCACGCCCGACGTCGGGCTGGATGGCACGGGCGGCGCGGGCGCGGGCAGAATGAGCGCGTCTTTCACCGGTTCGGGCGCGGAGGCGCTCGGGCTGCCGGGCTCGCTGCTTTGCGGTTTTGGGCCCAAAAACATCACCACCGCCAGCGCAGCGCCGCCCGCCAAAACCGCCACCCCGAGCAGGCTGACGAACTTGCTGCGCCTGGGCGGCGGTGAGCGCGATTCGGTATCGAAGCGGCGAACGCCTTGGCTCGAGCTGAGCTCGGTCGGCGAGCTGGCGGCGTCGCGGGTCGCTTGCGAGCTCAGCGCTTCGCGCGCGTCGCCGCTCGGCGCCGACCGATAACCGCCGCTCATCGAAAACGGCTCGGCGCCGGCGTTGCCGCCGCTGATCTCGCGGGTCGGCCGCGAATCGTCGAATTTTGGCGGCCGCACGCTGAGCCGCGCCGGCTCGTTTTCGGCGGCCGAGGCGAGCGCGTCCCAGAACGCGGCGGTGTTGGGGTAGCGCTCGCGCGGATCGACGGATAGCGCCGTCGCCAGCACGGCCTCGACGGCGTCGCCTGGATCGAAGCCGCGACCGCGCAGCGTCGGGCGAATCAGCCGGTCCGTCGCTGCCACGAACAGCTGAGCCGCGTCGGTGCCGTCGAGCGCGGGCGCGCCCAGCACGACCTCGACGAACACCAGCGCCAGTGCGAACACGTCGGTCCACGGGCCGGTGGCGCCGAAACGCCGACTAAATTGCTCGGGCGCGCCGTAACGGGCGGTAAACGCCTGCACGGTGCCGCCCGTCTCCTCGAATGCGCGCGTTACGCTGTCCGACTCGGCCAGCACCTTGGCGATGCCGAAATCCAAGACCTTGATCGTGCGCCGCCCGGCTAGCTCGACCAAGAACAGGTTGGCAGGCTTGATGTCGCGATGCGCGATGCCCATGCCGTGCGCGACGCCCAGCGCGCGCGCCGCGCCGTCGAGCAGCTCGAGCGCTTCGGCCAGCGTGCGGCCACCTTCGCCGCGTTGCCGTCGCTGCAGCAAATCGCGATCGAGCGGTGTGCCTTCCAGCCATTCGAGCACCAAATACGGCGTCCAGATTTTGCTCGGTGAAACCACCGCGCCCACGTCGAGCGCTTGCACGACGCCGGTCGTCGCGCGCGAGAGCTGGAGCAGCAGCCGGCCCTCGGCCACCAGGCTGTCACGGAAGCGATCACGATCGCCGCCCTGCAGCTCCTTGGGCAGCTTCAGGCACTTGAGCGCCACCTTCTCTTCGAACCCGAGGTGATGAGCGCGATACACGATGCCGAAGCCGCCGTGCCCCACGACCTCGTCGACGCGGTACTTGCCGTCGACGGTGGCGCCGACCCAGCCGAAGGGGTCGTCTTCGGTAGGGGTCGGGGCCCCGACGTTGCGAGACGGGGGCGTGCTCATTCTTCGCGCCAAGCAAAACACATTGCGCCGCCGGGGCGAAGCCCCAGGCCCGGATGGCGCGGGTGATGCTATGTTCCAGCGGCTAGCATGGCTACGTTGGTGTTCGTCGCCAATCGCTTCGGTGCAGAGAAGCGCATCGAGGTCCCTGAAGGCGGCGAGATCGTCGACATCTGCGACCACCACTTCGCGCCGATTCCGTTCTCGTGCCGCTCGGCCAGCTGCGGCACCTGCCAGGTCGAGGTGCTCGAGGGCGAAGACTTGCTCGAGCCACCAAACGAAGCCGAGCGCGATCTGCTTCCGCTGCTCGGTGGCAAAGGTCGGCTCGCCTGCCAGGCCCGCGTGCGCCCGAACGTCGAAGGTGTCATCCGCATCCGCAGCGTGCTAGCTACGTAGAGTGGCGTCCTTGGCGCAGCAGCTCGCGCGGTTGGGGACAGCCTTGTGTGCGCGGCGTCACCGAAATCGGCGCTGCACTTGCGCCCGCGTCTTTGAAATGAGATGGGCCCAAGGGTAGCCGGACATCGGGTGTTAAATGCGTAGCTCCTTCTCGTCTTCCATCGGTTTTTCGGCTCTGCTCGTCGGCCTAGCGGGTTGCTCTGGCATCGACGACGTCAAAACCGGAAACGCGGCAGCGGCTGGCACCTCCTCTGGGGGCGGCGGGGCGGCGGGAGCCGCGACGACTGCCGGGGCCCCCGCGGGCGGCTCGGCCGCCGGAAACACGACGACGACGGGCGGCAGCGGCGGCAGCGCAATCGGCGGCAGCGCGGCCGGGGGCAGCAGCGCAGGCACTGCCGGGTCGGCAGGCAACGCGATGGGCGGCTCTGCTGGTGCCGGCGGTACCGGCGGAACGAGCGCGGGCGGCAGTGCCGGCGCCGGAGGCGGCTCAGGCGGCGCGTCGTTTTGGGGACCGGGTGGACCCAAGAAGCAATTCACTTGCCCTGCCGGACCCTTTCCCGCGCAGGCCATGGGCCAGCAGACCAACATCTGCGTCGGCTTCGCCTACAACTACGGTTACAACGAAGGCCCAACCTGGATCGCGAGTCAGAACGCGTTCTTCTTCTCCAACTTCATCCAGGGCAGCAACATGGGTGGAGACATCATCAAGTACACCATCGGCGGCGCTTGCGAAGTCTGGCTGCACGACGTGGGCTGCAACGGCTTGGGCGTGAGCCCCTCCGGCAATTTGCTCGGCGCCTGCCACGGGCCGCGTGCGGTCATGGAGTACGACGTGACCACGAAAATGGGTCGCATGGTCGCGACCATGGCCGGCGGCAAAATGCTCGACTCGCCGAACGATCTCATCGCGCGCAGCGACGGTAACGTCTACTTCTCGAACACCACCTACGAGCTCGGTAATCGCCCGGTGGGCTTGGGCAGCGCGCTCGTGCGCATCGATCCGTTCGGCGTTACGTCGGTCATCCAAATGGGCGGCCTGAACGGCGTCGCGCTTTCGCCCGACGAAACCAAGCTGCACGTCGTGCAAATGGGCACCTGGACGCTCGACGCGGCGGGCCTACCCGGCCAAAAAGGCGGACCCACGCCCGGCGGCGACGGCATCGCCGTCGACTGCGCCGGCAACATCACCAACAACGCCACCAACTCCGCCTACGGCGGCCCCGACGGCAAAACCCTGATCATGGTCGGCGGCGGCACCGCCGCCAAAACCGCCGTTATGACCGTACCGGGCTTGCCCTGAGCCCGAGCCGCGCGCACAGCGAATCTCGCCCTGGCAAGCGCGCAGGCGCAGCCGAGCGCGCTTCGGGGTGGGTAGCCGAGCCCTACTTTGGCACCATGCTCAGATCGCAAGCCACGCCGTAGTGATCCGACGCCCAGACGGCTCCTTCACTACCCGCCACGCTCTCCGTGAACGCCAGGCGCACGTTGCTGGGCTGGGCGCGCTGCTGCTTGTCGGGGCCGCGCACGAAGATGTAATCGATGCGCCGGTTCGGCTCGCCGTTTTTGAGCGCGTAGGCATTGTCGCGCGCGTAAGTGTAGCCGGGGCTGGCCGGCTCCGCGTAGTCCCAGGCATCGGCGAAATAAAGGCTGCGGCCGTCGATGCTATGTTCGCCGCGCAGATAACGAATTTCGTCGGAGCTGGGCGCGGCATTCAAGTCACCCATCAGGATTGGCGGCAGAAAATCCGCCTCCACGGGCGCGAGCACGAAAATGCGCTCGGCGACGTACACCAATTGTCGCGTGCGCACGCTGCCGTGATGCAGCTTCCAGTTCAGGTGCGTCACGAACACCGGCAGCCTGCCCCAGGGCGTCTCGAGCAGCGCGTACAAAAGCGAGCGCGTCTCGCCGCTGTCGCCTCCGGGCAAGCGAAAGGTGCGATTGTCCAAAATTTTGTAACGCGTCAAAATCGCGTTGCCAAACTTCAAGCCGCCGGCATAGTCGGCGGCCACGCCGTAGGCGACGTTGTAGCCGAGTCCGGCGGCAATCTCGCTCGCCTGATCATTGGTGGGCGATGGTTCGGGCGGCTGCTTCTCGTCAGGGATCAACCTGAGCACTTCTTGCAGCCCGAGCACGTCTGGCGAAATGTCCGTCAGCTGCTTGCGAAGCAGCGGTAACCGTTCCGTCCAGGGCCCTGATTTGTTCCAGATATTGAGCGTACAAGCAGAGAGCTTTTCCAAGTCTCGAAGTCTCCGGAATCGCTAACGCTACCACACCCTTGACCGGGGTCCTGGCTCGTCTAGGCTGATGCTCGGCAAAGATGCTGATTGGAGTCGATTTCGGAGGGACGGCCGTCAAGGCGGGCATGGTCGAAGGCGGCGAAGTCGTCAAAGCCACGTCGACGGCCACGCGCCTCGACACGGGCCCCAAAGAAATCATGGATGCGATCGCCAGCGCGGTCTTGGCGCTCACGCCCAAGCCCGACGCCGTGGGCGTCGCCATTCCGGGTGAAGTGAATGCCGAGGGGCGCTGCTGGCGCCTTGCCAACGTTCCAAACTTCGAAGGCGTGCCGATCGGTGAAGAGCTGGCCAAGCGGCTCGGTTGTCCGATCGCGGTCGAAAACGACGCCACCACCGCCGCGCTTGGTGAGCAACTGTACGGCCACGGTCGCGAGCATCCGAGCTTCATGATGGTGACGCTCGGCACCGGCATCGGCGGGGGCCTGGTGCTGGGGCATCAGCTTTATCCGGGGTCCAATGGTTTTGCGGCCGAAATTGGCCACAACAACGTCGACTCGTCACCGGACGCGCCGCTCTGCGCTTGCGGTCAGCGCGGCTGCATCGAAGCGTTTGCGGGCACCAGGGCGCTGCTCCGGCGCTTCGCCGAGCTGGGCGGCAAAGCCACGGAGGTCTTGCCGATTTCGGTCAGCGCGCGGCGCGGCGAAGAGGCGGGTAAAAAGACCTTCGAGATGATGGGACTTGCGCTGGGTAAGGGCCTGGCGGTGATCCAAAACGTGCTCGACCTGAACGCGATCGTGTTTTCGGGCGGCATCTCGGCGTCGTTCGATTTGCTCGAACCGCACATCCGCGGCGCCCTGCGCCAGCACGTATTCGGTAAGCCCGCCGGCGAGGTGCCGCTGCTGGTCAGCGAGCTGGGCGAGCAAGCCGGCGTGATCGGCGCCGCACACCTAACGACGCTCTGATGGGAGCGCGAGCCGAGCCGTGAAAGCCGTGGTTTGCAGCGGTAGCGGCGGACCGGAGGTGCTGGGCCTGGCAGACATTGCAGCGCCCGAGCCGGGCCCGCACGAGCTCTTGATCGACGTGCGCGCGACGGCGCTCAATCGCGCCGATCTGTTGCAGCGCCGCGGCCTGTATCCGCCGCCGCCCGGCGTTACCGCTACGTTGGGCCTCGAGTGCAGCGGTGTCGTCGCGGCGATCGGACCCGGCGCGTCGCGCTTTCGAGTCGGCGCGCGCGTGATGGCGCTGCTCGGCGGGGGCGGCTACGCCGAGCAAGTGGTGGTGCACCAAGACATCGCCATGCCCATTCCCGACCGGCTCTCGTTCGAAGAAGCCGCCGCGGTGCCTGAAGCCTTCTTGACTGCGAGCGAGGCGCTGCTTTCCGAAGCGGAGCTTCACGCAGGTCAGGCCTTGCTCGTCACCGCTGCTGCCAGCGGCGTGGGCAGTGCAGCCGTACAAATTGGCAAGCTGCGTGGCGCCTTCGTGATCGGCAGCGCCAGCGCCGAAAAGCTCGGCGCCGTGTCGGCGCTCGGTGCCGACCTGGCGCTCGGCCGTGAGCGCCCGGACTTCGTCGACGCCGTGCGCACGGCCACGCAAGAGCGCGGCGTCGACGCCATCGTCGACTTCGTTGGCGCAAGCGCGCTCGAGCGACACCAGCGTTGCCTGGCTCAGCGTGGGCGTTTGATCTTGGTAGGCCTGTTAGGCGGCGCAGCTGCGCCGCTCGATTTGGGTCTCGTCTTGCGGCTGCGCCAACAACTGCGCGGCTTGGTCATGCGCACGCGCAGCACGCCGGAAAAAATCGAGCTCGTAGAGCGCTTCGAACGCGAGCTGTGGCCGGCGCTCGACGCGGGCCGTCTTTCGCCCAAGCTCGATCGAATCTTCCCGCTCGCCGAAGTCGCCGCCGCACACGACTGGATGGAGCACAATCGCAACGCGGGAAAAATCGTGCTCCGCGTTGCCGCGGGGGCGTAAAGGTGGCGCCAGCGAGCATTTCGCGTTAAGCACGGCCCCAACGCAATGAAGCACACGGTCCCCCACGACCTCGGTCAAGAGCGTGCCAAAAAGGTGACTGAGTCCGCGCTCAGCACCTACGCCGCAAAGTTCGCCAAGTACAGCCCGAAGACGACGTGGACGACACCGAACCGCGCGCAGATCTCGTTCAACGTGAAGGGCATGAACCTGTCGGGCAACGTCGAAGTCAAAGACACTGCCATCGATCTCGAGCTCGATGTGCCGTTCTTGCTCCGCCCGTTCCAAGGCCAAGCCATCTCGGTCATCGAAGGCGAAATCAAAGCCTGGCTCGCCAAAGAAAAAGCCAACGGCTAGCCGCTCGTGCTCAAGCCGAGAGCACAGTGACACCCGGAAAGTGCGCCGCCAGCCGGCTGAAGTCGTCTGGATCGCCGGTCACGACAATGGCGTCCAAGAGCGCCGCGGTCGCCATCACGATGGCGTCGATCGTGAGCGCGCCGTTGACCTTCCTCGCGCTGGCAAGCGCGACACCAGCCGCCTTTGCAGCCTCGATTGCTGCCACGACTCGCGTCGCCGCGAGAATCTCCGCTCGAGTATCACTGCGCCCGCGCCACCATTCGGCAAGCACCGGGAACGGAACGACGATGCGCGCTCGTCCGATTCGCACCAGCTTGAGAAAGCGTAGCGCGCGCTCTTTGCCGCGTTCCAGTGCGATCAGGGCGCCTGTGTCGAAGACATAGGTCGGAATCATGCGGCCTTGCGCTTGCGGCGCTTTTTCGACGCCGCGACTTCGCGCTCGATGGTCGCCTCGAGCAGCTCAGCTTCGGCCTTGCTGAGCGGCGTGACGCCGCGCTTCTTCAAATAGCTGCCAGCGGCCATGCGTCGGCGTGCGTCTTCCGCTAGGTCGGTCACGAGTGCCGACAGGTTGCCGTTGAAGTCACTGTTGGCCAACCAGCGCAGGGCTTGCTTCGTCGTCGCATCGACCGAAACCGAAAACGTTTCGGTCGACCCGACTCGGCGCGTCTTCTTTTTCATGCTGAACATGTAGCATGATTTTCGACCTGCCGCCGAAGCCGGTCTGGCAGGCTTCCGCCTAGCCCAGCAGGTCGACGGTTGCTTCACTCGAGATCGCGTGCGCGACGCCCAGGCGTTCCAGTGCGGCGGCGGCTTGCAGCACGCAGGCTTCGTCCCAGGCGTCGCCGATCAGCTGCAGACCGACCGGCATGCCGTCGCGATCACCGCCGACGGGCACGCTCGCGGCCGGCAGCCCCGTGAGATTCGCCAAGAACGCGAAGCGGCACATGGCGTCGAGCAGCGGCGCGTCGACGAAGCCAGTACGCGCCTCCTCTTCGCTGACGTGCGGAGCGCTCTTGGCTGTGGTGGGCAGGGCGATCAAGTCGACTTCGCGCAATACGGCGGCGACGTCGCGCCGCAAGCCTTGGCGCAGGCGCTGTCCGTCCACGTAGTCGTCGGCTTTGAAGGTTTCCATGCCCGACAAGAACAGCTGCACGTCCGGTCCCATGGCGTCCATGTGGCGCTGGCGCAGCTCGCTCATAGCGGAGAAGGCCTCGATGCCGATCGTCAAGTAACCGATGGCGCCTGCGTGCGCGGCGGTCGCGATGCGGATTGGCACCAGCTCGGCGCCGGCGGATTCGAGCATGGCGAGCGCCTCACGGCACGGCGCGCTCAGCTCGGAGTCTGCCCGAGCCCATTCGGCTTCGTCGATGCCGATGCGCAGGCCGCGCACACCGCGGCCCAGCGCCCGCCGCAGCTCTTCGGGTGCCAGGGGCGGTGCCAGCTCGGAGATCGGGTCATCCGCGTCGGCGCCGGCCGCGATCTCGACGAAGCTTGAAAGCTCGCTGGTGCTCGCCGCGAGCGGGCCGAGGTGCACGACGCTGGTCGCTCCCGGCAGGCCCATCCCGACCGCGGGGATGCGCCCGAACGTCGGCTTGAGGCCGAAAACTCCGCACAGCGCCGCCGGAATGCGGATCGAGCCACCGCCGTCGCAGCCGAGCGACACCGGCGTGACTCCGGTCGCCACCGCCACCGCGCTGCCGGTCGAGCTGCCGCCGGCCAAACGTGAGCTATCGTGCGGATTTCTCGGCAAGCGGCGGTGCTGGCTTACGCCGAGTGGCGACAATCCGAACTCGGTCATCGGCGTTTGACCGATGATGATGGCGCCCGCCCTGCGCAGCCGCGCGACGGCCTCGGCGTCTTGCACGCTGGCGTCGTGCGGCAAAAAGCTGGTTCCGAGCCGCGCGCGCAAGCCGCGTTGATTGACTTCTTCTTTGATGGCGATCGGCACGCCGTCGAGCAGGCTGAGCGGGGCGCCGGCCTTGAAGCGCTCGCGGCTTTCGAGGGCGGCCGCGTGCGCGCTCTCGTCGTCGTACGCCGACAGCGGACCGAGCGTGGGCGACTGGTTCGATAACGAACGCGCAGCCGCCAAGGCGCGCTGGGCAATCTGCACCGGATCGTGCGAGCCGCGCCGATACGCCGCCTGGAGCGCCTGCGACGAGCGCGGTAGCCCCAGGTGTTGCGGCACGCCGAGCTCTTCGCTCGGGCGGCCGTGCTCGCTCCGGGCACGTAGCGGAGCCGTGGTCAACGGCAGTCCGCCGCGCGCCTCCGGACCGAGCGCGCGCGCGCGATCGATGCCCAAGTCCGCGCGGATCAGCTGTGCCAGCGGGCCGCGCGCCGGCGTATGGCGCATGGCGGCCACCAGCGCGTTCAGTGCGCGACCCGAAATTCGCCCTTGCGGAAGCTTGAGCTGATCGAAAAAGGCCAAGGCTCGCGGCTTTTGGCAGAGCTTTTGCCCCCAAGTAAAGCGCAAACGCACGACGCAGTTGGGACCGGGGGTCCCATCGACAAGCGGACAGCGCGATCGACCAGCCAGCCCTCCCCGCGGAAACGCTAAGGAAATGGCTGCACTGCTGCAGTGCTAGCCGAATAGGAGGCAGTCGTTGCAACCCGAGACGCCCTTCGTTAGAAGTCCCAACGTGTCGAATTCCGCGAAATACAACATTCCGGTCGATGAGCTCTTACTCGACTCCGAGGCCTTGAAGGAGGCGTTCGTCAACCACGTGCAGCACACGCAGGGTAAGCACCCCAGCGCTGCCACGCGGCTCGATCACTTCATGAGCGCGGCCCGCACCGCGCGCGACCGCATGTTCGACCGTTGGACCCGCACCTGGTCGCGCCGCGAGCGCCAGCAGCCCAAGATCGTCAACTACCTGTCGATGGAGTTTCTGCTCGGTCGCTTGCTCGAAGACGGCTTGGTCAACTTGGGCGTGCTCGAAGAGTTCCGCACCGCCATGGCCTCGCTCGGTATCGATTTGAACCAGGTGCTGGAGCAAGAGCCCGACGCCGGCCTCGGCAACGGCGGCTTGGGGCGCTTGGCGGCGTGCTTCCTCGACTCGATGGCCACGCTCGGCATCGCCGGCATGGGCTACGGCCTGCGCTACGACTACGGCATTTTTCGTCAAGACATCATCGGCGGGCACCAGCAAGAGTCGCCCGACCAATGGCTGCGCTACGGCAACCCGTGGGAAATCGCGCGCCCCGAGCGCACCTACGTCGTGCGCTTCGGTGGCCGCGTCATTCAATACACGGGCAGCACCGGTCGCCTGGTGCACGAGTGGGTCGACACCGACAGCGTGCACGCGATGGCGTACGACATTCCGGTGCCGGGCTACAAAAACAACATCGTCAACACGCTGCGACTGTGGTCGGCCAAGGCCACCAACGATTTCGACATCTCGTTCTTCAACCGCGGCGACTACCTCAAGGCCGTTGCCGAGAAGAGCAACACCGAGAACATCACGCGCGTGCTCTACCCGAACGACCAGCAACCCGCCGGCAAAGAGCTACGCCTGAAGCAGGAGTATTTCCTGGTCTCGGCCACGCTGCAGGACGTGATTTCGCGCCACCTGCGCTACCACACGGACCTTTACAACCTGCACGAGCAGGCCGTGTTTCAGATGAACGACACGCATCCGGCGCTGTCCGTGGCCGAGCTCATGCGCGTGCTGGTCGACGTGCACGCCATGCCGTGGGACCACGCCTTCTCGCTGGTCAAGCGCTGCTGCGCCTACACCAACCACACCATCTTGCCCGAAGCGCTGGAGCGCTGGCCGGTGTGGCTGATGGAGCGCGTGCTGCCACGGCATTTGCAGATCATCTACGACATCAACGCCCAGCACTTGGCCGAGGTAAAGAAGGCCTTTCCGGGCGACGACGAGCGCTTGCGGCGCATGTCGCTGGTCGAAGAAGGCGCCGAGAAGCGCGTCAACATGGCAAACCTTGCCATCGTCGGCGGCTCCAAGGTCAACGGGGTTTCGGCGCTGCACTCACAGCTGCTGAAGCAGACCTTGTTCGCGGACTTCTGCGACATGGAGCCGAGCAAGTTCATCAACCAAACCAACGGTGTTACGCCGCGGCGCTGGATGCTCAAATGCAATCCGCGCTTGGCGGCGCTCATCACCCACCGCATCGGCGCCGGCTGGGAGATCGATCTCGATCAGCTGGAGCGGCTGGTTCCGTTCGCCAACGATCCCGAATTTCAAGCCGAGTGGCGCGCCATCAAGCTGCACAACAAAGAGCGGCTGGCCACGGCGCTACGGCGCGATCTGCGCATCGAGCTCGATCCGACGCACCTGATTCAGGCGCAGGTCAAGCGCATCCACGAGTACAAGCGGCAGCTGCTGAATATCTTGCACGTCGTGTCCCTGTACTTGACGTATCGACAAAAGCCGCCGTTCGACGTCACGCCGCGCACGTTCTTGTTCGCCGGCAAAGCGGCGCCCGGTTACGACATGGCCAAGCGCATCATCGCGCTGGCCAACGCCGTCGGGGCCGCCATCAACGCCGACGTCAACGCACGCCAGCACCTGCGCGTGGTGTTCGTGCCGAACTACAGCGTCTCGCTGGCCGAACTGATCGTGCCCGCGACCGACGTGTCCGAGCAAATCTCGACGGCTGGCACCGAAGCATCGGGTACCGGCAACATGAAGTTCAGCATGAACGGCGCGCTGACCATCGGCACGCTCGACGGCGCGAACGTCGAAATCCGTGAGGCCGTGGGCGAAGCCAATTTCTTCTTGTTCGGTTTGCGCACCGAGCAGGTCGCGCAGTCGCGCGAAGCTGGCTACGACCCGATGCAGCTCTACTACGCCGAGCCGGTGCTGCGCAGCGCGCTCGACGCCGTGAGCTCGGGCATGTTTTCGCCCGACGACGTCAACCGCTTCAAGCCGATCGTCGACTCGCTGCTTCACGGCGGCGACAACTACATGGTGCTGGCAGATTTCTTGAGCTACGTGCACTGCGAGCGCAGCGTGGAAGCCGCCTACCACGACCAGGTGGCCTGGACGCGCAAGTCGATCCTCAACGTCGCGCACATGGGCCGCTTCTCCAGCGACCGCACCATCCTCGGCTACGCGCGTGACATTTGGGGCGTCTACGTGCCGCCGATTGGCGGCCCGCGCACGAGCGTGGTTCCGCCCAATTCCGTCAGGTAGGTCGCGCTGGCTAGAAAGCGCAGCTAGCGACGTTCCTACGGAACGTCGCTAGCTGTTGTGCATCCATCAAAAGAACCCCATGGCTTTGGTATCGTAGCTGACCAGGAGGTTCTTGGTCTGTTGGTAGTGGTCGAGCATCATGGCGTGGTTCTCCCGCCCGATGCCTGATTGCTTGTAGCCACCGAAAGCCGCGCCCGCCGGGTACAGATGATAGCAATTGGTCCACACACGACCGGCCTTGATGCCACGCCCGGCGCGATAGGCCGTGTTGGTGTTCCGTGTCCACACCCCGGCGCCGAGTCCGTAGAGCGTGTCATTGGCGATCGATAGCGCGTCATCGAAATCCTTGAACGGGGTAACGGCCACGACTGGGCCGAAGATCTCTTCTTGGAAGATTCGCATCCGGTTATCTCCCGTGAAAATCGTCGGCTCGAAGTAGTAGCCACCGGCGAGCTCACCGGGTAGCGCGGCTCGCTTCCCACCGGTTAAGAGCTTGGCGCCCTCCTTTTGACCGATGTCGATGTACGAGATGATTTTCTCGAGTTGTTCGTTGGAGGACTGTGCGCCAATCATCGTGCCAGGGCTAAGCGGGTGACCTTGCTGAATCTTCTTGGTCCGTGCCACGGCGCGATCCATGAATTTGTCGTAGATGCTCGCCTGCACCAGAGCACGAGACGGACAGGTGCACACCTCACCTTGGTTCAACGCGAAAAGCGCGAAGCCCTCGAGCACTTTGTCGAAGTACTCGTCGTCCTGATCCATCACATCGGCGAAGAACACGTTGGGACTCTTTCCGCCCAACTCTAGCGTGACCGGGATCAGGTTTTCGCTGGCGTAGTGCATGATCAGTCGGCCAGTCGAGGTCTCGCCGGTGAAAGCGACCTTGGCGATGCGCGGGCTCGAAGCGAGCGGCTTGCCCGCCTCGATGCCGAAGCCATTCACCACGTTGAGCACGCCCGGCGGCAAGAGGTCCGCGACCAGCTCCGCGAACACGAGCATCGTCAGCGGGGTTTGTTCCGCGGGCTTCAGTACGACCGCGTTGCCTGCTGCGATGGCCGGCGCGAGCTTCCAGGCGGCCATGAGCAGGGGGAAGTTCCAGGGAATGATCTGAGCCACCACGCCCAGGGGTTCGTGAAAGTGATACGCGACGGTATTTTCGTCGAGCTGCGAGATGCCGCCCTCTTGGGCGCGAACGATGCTGGCGAAGTAGCGAAAGTGATCGATGGCCAACGGCAGGTCGGCGTTGAGCGTTTCGCGAATCGGTTTGCCGTTGTCCAGGGTCTCGAGCACGGCAAATTTTTCGAGGTTAGCCTCTAGGCGGTCGGCGATCTGGTTCAGGATCTTGGCGCGCTCGCCGGCAGGCGTCTTGCCCCAGCCGACCGCCGCGGCGTGCGCGGCGTCGAGTGCGAGCTCCACGTCCTCCGCCGTTGACCGAGCAACTTCGCAGAGCGGCTTGCCCGTGATCGGACTCGGGTTCGAGAAGTAGTTGCCGCGCACGGGCGGCTGGAACTTACCGCCGATGAAGTTTCCGTACCGTGATTTGACCTCGACGCGAGTCATCGCCTCTTCGGTCGTGGATGGAATGCTCATGCTATGCTCCTCGGGTTCGAGCTCGGACGGCGAGCTTCAACCGGGCAATGCACGGAGCGCACCAAGCCTGCCCGGAACACGGGAGCGTCGACAAACCTGCGGCGACGGCAGCTCAAGCAGCACGCGGCGCTGCAAGCGACATCCCGCCAGGCCGCAAGGCTTGCGCGCGATCGCCGGGTGCGCGCAGGGCTTGCCGCGCGTCCGAGCCCGCCGTCCGAGCCCGCCGTCCGAGCGCACGAAATCCTCGCCCACCGTCGAAACGTGTGGAACGCTAAAAAGCCCTTGGCGTGGCGCAGTGCTGGTTGTCGTTGATCTTGACCACGTCGGCGCTCTTCGGCACCGGCTGCTACGTGCTCGGTCAGAGCTGGCTCATTCTGAGCCGGGCGAAGTTTGGATTGCACCCTGGATGGCCTGGGGGGAAGATTCCCACCTCAACCAACCCGAGGAAATGCGATGTCAGAGCTCGAATCCCTGAAGCAGTACACTACCGTTGTCTCCGATACGGGCGACATCGGGGCTATCGCGCAGTACAAGCCGCAAGACGCGACGACGAATCCGTCGTTGCTCTTCAAAGCCGCGCAGCAAAAAGAGTACCGCCCGTTGGTGGAGGAGGCGCTCAGCTACGCCGCCAAGAAAACCGGCAGCGCCGGCAGCGAGCAGAGCGCGCTGTTCATGGACAAGCTGGCCGTGAATTTCGGCTGCGAGATCTTGAAGATCATCCCCGGGCGCGTCTCGACCGAGGTCGACGCCAGCTACTCTTTCGACACCAAGGGCAGCATCGACAAGGCGCGCCAGCTGATCAAGCTGTACGAAGATGCCGGCATCGCGCGCGAACGCATCCTGATCAAGCTGGGCAGCACCTGGGAAGGCATCAAGGCCGCCGAGCAGCTCGAGAAAGAGGGCATTCACTGTAACCTCACGCTTCTGTTCAGCTTCGCCCAAGCGGTGGCTTGCGCCGAGGCCAAGGTGACGCTCATCTCGCCGTTCGTCGGCCGCATCTACGACTGGTACAAGAAGTCGACCGGCGCCGAGCCGGCCGCCGACGCAGATCCGGGCGTCGCCAGCGTGCAGCGCATCTACGACTACTACAAGAAGTACGACTACAAAACGCAGGTCATGGGCGCGAGCTTCCGCAAGGTCGAGCAAATCATCAACCTGGCGGGTTGTGACTTGCTCACGATCAGCCCCGATTTACTGGCGCAGCTCCAAAAGCGCGAAGGCACGATCGAGCGCAAGCTCAGCGTCGAGGTCGCCAAGGCCAAAGACATTCCGCGCGTCACGCTCGACGAAAAGACCTACCGTTTCGAGCACAACCAAGACCAAATGGCCGTCGAAAAACTCAGTGAAGGCATTCGCGCCTTCTACTCGGATGGCCGCAAGCTCGAAAAATACGCGCAAACCGAAGTCGCCAAAGCTTCGGCGGCTTAAAGGCAAATTCCGACTCGAGATTTTCTACAAAGAGATCAAGAGATCGGGAGGACGCAGCGGAGCCCTGAAGTTTGGGGTTTCGATCTGCACGAAAGCGAGCGGCACCGCAAATGGTGCCGTTCGCGATTTTGCGGTCGACCGACGCGGACGCGGCGCGTCTGCCCGGACCCAGGCCACGCGCACAGGAGCCCTTCCCAGTGCGCCGAGCCGTGTCCGAAATCGGACGGAAATTTCTCAATGTCGCAGGACGCCGAAGGTACTTGCGATTTCGGAAACGGTCCTGCCGGGGGAAGCGCAGGCCCAAAACCAGCGATCCGTCGAACCTCGCGGATCCGTTGCTCTCGAGACTGCAAAGCGGAGCGCTCTGTTACACCGCGAGCTCGCGCAAAGCGCCAGCCACCACCACCTCAACGGACCTTGGAAGAAAAGATCACGATCCGCGATCGAGAGGAGGCCCGAGACAGACTCGGCGAGGTCGAGCGCGGCTCAAGTCACCAGGGTCGCCACTGCGTCTGGACAAGGCACGGAGGAGAACAAAACCCAATGGCCGAGCGCCGATCGCGGTTCTACCCACGCGAGTCGCGACGATGCCAGGGCAACGCGGAGGAGAACAAAAACATCCTAGCAAAACCCCACGAAGAACGGCAACGGGATGCCCGACGTCACCGCTAGCGGCACTAGGTGCAGGCCCTGCTCTCGGACGTCGAACGAGACCACGGATGCCGCGTCCAGGTTGCCGACCAAAAGACGATTGCCGCGGCCGTTGACCGAGAAGTGGCGCGGTTTCTTGCCGGTGGCGATGCGCTGGTGGAGCGCGATTCCGCCTTTGCCGTCGACCGCAAACACGGCCAGGCTGTCGTCACCGCGGTTGGAAGCGTAGAGCGCTCGACCCGACGGGTGAAGCTCGATGTGCGAAGCCGTGTTCGGCGCGCTGCCGGCGGCGCGACCGAGCGTCGATACCAGGCTGACGAGCTCGAGCCGCCCGGCGCCAGCATCCCAAGCGAACACGCCGACCTCGCTGGTGTGCTCGAAGGTGACGTAAACGATGCTGCCGGTGGCGTCGAACGTGAGGTGCCTGGGACCGGTGCCGAGCGGTGCCGCGGCCGTGCCGGCGGGCTCGAGCGCGCCGCTCGCTTCGTCGAAGCGATAGACGGCGACGTAGTCGGAGCCGAGACACGGCACGAGCACGTGGCGGTTGTCGGGCGAGCACACGATGGCGTGCGGATTTTGTCCCGCGCGTTGGCTGGACACGGCTCCGCCCGTGGCGCCGGCGCGAAACACGGACACGCCGCCGCCCACGTAGTTGGCGACCAGCCCGAACTCACCCTTGCGATCGAACGCCACGTACGCGGGGCCGGTGCCACCGGACGCGCTCGGCTCACCCAGGCTCGGCGGTTCGGGGCCCAAGTGCGTGATCGGGTAAAGCAAGCTGCCGTGCTCGTCGACCGCGAGCGCCTGCGTGCCGGACAGCGCCAAGAACGACGGGCAGCCGCCGAGCCGCAGCTCGGTCTTGGGGCGCAGCGTGCCCTCTTCCGTCAGATCGAACCACAACAGGTGGCCGTTCCCCGAACCGACGATGACTCGCTCGGTCTGGGGCGTCGCGCGAGGCTCGAGCGCGGCCTGAAGCTCTTGCATCTCTTCAGCGTAAGCTGGATTTTGCCGCCCGGTACGGCGTGATCCTATCGCTCGTGTGTTCAATTCCGGCGTGCCAAAGTCGCTTCTACGCGGGACATTTCGCTGATTTCGAGATTTGCCACGAGAGCATTTAAGTTTTGGCCATCACTTGGCGTCTGTGATTTGGCTAGAGCCCGCAGAAAGTAGGGCGGATCGGCGCGGAACAGCAGCCGGACTCGGACCCGCTCGGCCCCGGCGCCGCTCGGCAGGGCGAAAGCGTAGGGAAACGAGCGTTGCTCACCCGCGACCAGCGGCGGCGTCGGCTTGCCGGTGGACGGACGCACGCGCGGCACCGGGCCGCCCGTTAGAAACTGCACGATGGCTTCTTTGGCGCCCGGTGCGGCGCGCAACTTGGGCTGGCTGCGCAGGTCGAGCTGCACCACGCCGCTGTCGTCACGCAGCAGCTCGACCCTGTCCAAGAGCATTTGCTGAAAGCTGACCAGTTGGCGATCCGAGGTCGTGCAGCCGACCATGAACGGTCGCAGCGCATTGTCGGGATCGTCGAGCAGCGAGCTGTCGCAAAGATCGTCGCTGGCTTGAACGACGCGTCCGGAGCCGGTGATGACTTGGCCCTGCGCGTTCAAAACGCTGACCTCGAGCCACATTTGCCGGACGAACGCGAAGCCACCAGGCAGGTTGTGACCCGTGCCGGTGTTCTGCAGCGAGACGTCGAAAGCGACGGTCGTGTCCGTCACTTTGAGCGACGTCGGGTCGAGGCTGAGCAAGCCTGCGCGGTGCAGCAACGCTTCACGCTCGGCACGGCTCTCGTCGCGAATCGCCGGCGCGTCGAGTGGGTAGTCGACCGCCAAAAAACGATGACTGCGCAGCGTGCGGTTCGGCGCATCGCCGTCTTGTTCGAGCGGGATCAGCGCACTTTCGGCGGCGCGCGAGCCCTTCACGACCGGCATGTGGCAATCGATGCAACTCTGGCCGCCGTTCTTGGCGTAGTCTTGCCATTCGTCGAACAGCGTTTGCAGCACCAGATCGGTGCCGCGCTCGATTTTACCGTCGCCGTTGCGATCGTATTGTACGGAGTGGCAGTTGCGGCAAAGCTGCGCCGGGTCGCGGAACAGCGGCGCGGGCTTGCTTTGGTGAAATGCGTTGCCGATGGGGTCGTCGTAGCGGCCGTAAAAGGTGTGGCCTGGCTCGAGCCCATTTTGAAAGGCGGTGAGCCCGCCGCCCGCCGTCACGGATTCGCCCTGCCACTGGTGGCAAACCGAGCAGCTGATACCTTCGCTGAGCAGCGCCGGCTCGGCCAGCGCGCCTTCGGCCGTGAAGGGCAGCAGCGGCGACTTGGCGAGCGCGGTCGCGATCGGGCCGTGGCAGTTGACGCACACGTTTTTCGGATCGGGCGCGCTAGTGCTGGCGAGCGTCTCGCGGTGCGCCAGATTGTTTTGTGCGACCATCACCGGGCTGGTCAGCGCGTGCGCGTGCATCGACGAGCTCCACTCTTTGACGGCGCGCTCGTGACAGCTGCTGCACTCGCCTGCCGCGTGGTAGGCCCCGAGCGTGCTGCCCAGCACTTGGCCGAGCGGCACGACTTTGGCCGGCACGTCGAACGCCCACAGCACATGCAGCGGCAAAAGCAGCAAAAACAGCAGACTTATCGGCACGTGCAAGACGCGCAGGCCCTGCAAGATTTTCCGGTAACGCCCCTGGCGCGTTTCGCGCCTCCGCATTTGGTGCAGCGTGCGCGTTAGCCGCACGAGCTCCGGGATCAGCGCGCGGTCTTCGGGCACCACGCTCTGCGAGGCGTGGGCGATTTCCGGATCGCTGGCCGTGACACGCAGCAGCCACTCGACCATTTGCCGTAGCGCTGGTGAGCGACCGGCGCTGAGCTTCTCGATCTCGACCTGCGCCGTAGCAGCGCGCGTGCGACTGGCCGCCTGCGAGTAGTGACCGACTTCGGCGGCGGCCTTGGCCGGCACGACCGCGTACACTAAGCGCCAGACCAGACCGCTTACCACCAGCAGTAAGAGCAGGGCCAAGAGCAGCTTGCCGAGCGAAAACTCGAGCCCCACACTGCCATAGCCGGCGTGCGCCAGCGCCATCACGACGCACAATAGGCCCAAGTACACGTGGCCCCACAGCCAGCCGGCCATGGTGCCGACGGGCATCTTTTCTTGCAGGCTGCGCTTGCGCAGGCTGTACAGAAAGGCGAGCAGGCCGAGCCCGACCGAGCTTACGCCGAAGACCACGCCGGCTAGTGTGTAGCCGCGCGAAATGGCCGGAAAATACGCATAATCGGCTAGCCAGCCTGCGTCGATGAGCAGCGCGAGCGCGGCCGTCAGCAGCGCCATGACTAGCGACGAAGCCAGCCACAACCACTGAAGCTCGAGCAGGCTGCGACGCTTCGAAAGCGGACGGCTCACGCGGTGGGCCTCACCGAATTGCGCGGCTCGACGCGCGCCAAGGCCTCACCCGGATCGATGCGGAACGCGGCGCCCACCGGGCAGGCGGTGACGCAGGCGTAGTCGGAGTACTCGGCGCACAGGTCGCACTTGACCGCGACGCGCGCAGCTTTGGGATCGACGGCTTCGAGCGCGCGCTCTCGCAAACCGCCGGTCGCCAAAAAGTCGAGTAAGTTGACGAGCAGTCCTTTGCTCGGTTTCTCGACGGGGTGCATGCTGATGTTGCCGTACGGGCAGCGCGACGCGCACGAGCCGCAGCCGATGCAGTTTTCGGGCACGATTTTGATTTCGCCGCTCGGCAAACGCACGATGCCGTCGACGCTGCAGAGCAGGCAGGTCGGGTCGTCGCAATGTCGGCAGGCCGTCGGAAACATGAAGGTCTCGACCTGGATGCCGCGCAGCTGCAAGCGGCTGTTGCCGTGGCGGCGCTCGCAGGCGTCGATGCAGTTGCTGCAGGCGGTGCAGCGCTCTTGATCGATGACCAAGACCTCGCGGCCGATGGCCAGTCCTTCCTCGACCAGCACCTCGGCCTCGAGCGCACGGTGTGTGCCGGCGAGATCAGCGGGCACGCGCGGGCGCTGCCCGGCCGGAGCTGGCGGACCTGCTGGCCCCCAGCTGCCTTGCTCGGGGCGAATACCGACGTTGTCGGCGCGTGCCAGCGCCTCTGCCTGGAAGCCGGCTTTGCGCAGCGCGGCTGCTGCTTGCGGGTAGCGGCCGAGCACGGCCGAGAGCGCGGCGCCGGGCACGCGAATCACCTCCGAACGGCTGGCGGCTTTCACCGAATAGCCGATGCGAGGCTCGCCCGCCAATAGCGGCAAGATGCCGAACACCGTACCTTCGCGAAAATAGGTGAGCACGCGTTCGCGAGCCGCCAAGCCGAGCGTCGCCTGTTCTTGCTGACTGGCGCGCAAGAAGCCGCTGCGCACCAGGAACAGATCGCGCGGCGGGTCATGCTCGTTGAACAGCGTGGCGCCGGTCGGTAGCAGCTCGAGCCGCGCGGCCCAGAGTAGCTCGGCGACGGCCGGCTCCGGCAGCGCGCCGAGTCCGCCGGGGTTACGCGAGTAGCTCCACAGCGCGCGCTTTTCGTACAATGCGTCGAGCGAGCCGCGCACTTCCGGCGCTTGCTCCATCAGGCGCAATACGGCAATTTTCGGCGCTTCGAGCACGATCGACAGCTCTTCGGCCACGACCGTGAACGGTTCGGCCGAGTCGCTCAGCACGCCCATCTCGCCGAAGAAGCTGCCTTGGGCGAGCTTCAAGACGTGAATGGCAACCCCGTTCGGCCCCGCGCTTTGTTGCTCGAGCATGCCCGAGAGCACGACGCTCAGCCGCTCGTGAAACTCGCCCTCTTTGCACAGCTCTTCGCCGGGCACGAGCATGCGCAGCGTCGACTTCAGCACCAGCCGCCGCAGCGCCACGGGGCTGGCGCCGCGGAACAGCTGCAGTTCGGTGAGCTTCTGCGACAAGCTGTCGAGCGTCATGCCGGACGCGAACGCCACCGTGCGCGCTTGCAGGGTCAGCTCGTGATCGGGCACGCTGTCTTCGACCTTGAGCTTGTTCAGCAGCACCATGTCGGCGCGGTTCAAGTCCGCTGGGCAGGCCGGCACGCATTGCCGGCATTGAGTGCAGGCCGTGACGAAGCGCGCGACGTTGGCGTCGGTGATGGTCGGCAAATGCACCGAGCTGTTCAGCTCGGCTATGGTGACGTGACGCGACTCGACGATTGGGCAGGCCAGCAGGCAATCGTTACAACCGATGCATGCCAGCACCTCGCGCTCGACGCTCTCTTTCAGCTGCTGATCGGCCAGGCTCATGGTTCCTCGAAACGCACGAGCGCGCCGGTTGAAATCAGCAGCAGCTCGCCCCCCTTGAGCGTTGCCCAATCGCTGCCAAGCGGCGCGCCGCTCTTGAACGTGCGCCCACCCGACAAATCGCGCGCGAAGAACGCGCCCTGGTGGCAGACGACCTCGAGCTCGTAGCTGCTCGCACCCGCCAGGCGCAGTTGCGCGCCTTCCGCGCTGCCGACCAGCGCGCGTTCGGCGAACGACGCGCTGTGACCGGCGCCGGCGCCGGACGTCACGCTGAGCGTGGCCAGCGGACGAAACGCGGCCAGGCGATCAGTCGTGGGAGCCCGGGTGTAGGCGATGCCGACGGCGCCGACCTGGAACAGCTCCCCGTCGGCGAGCGGGACTTGTTGACCACGGGCGAGGCGCGCGCCGCGCAGGTAGGTGCCGCTCGCGCTACCGGCGTCCGACAAATAGTGAGCGCCTTGCGCGCTTTGCACGCGCGCGTGAAGCGGCGCCACGCTGGGCTCGAACACCTGCAGGTCCACGCTCGGCCCGCTGCCGATGGTGCAGCTGTCGCCCGACAGCACGAACGAAAGCCCCATACCGGGTCCAGAGCGCAGCTCGAGCCGCGGCAAAGCGATCACGGCGTCGGCGGGACCTGTGGCTTTGCCCAGCACGCTGGAGCGGAAGACTAGCTCGGTGCGCCCGACCAGCACGCGGTCGCCGTCGCGCAGCGCGTGCGCACCCGCCAGCGGTACGCCGTTGACCCAGGTGCCGGTTTGCGTACCGGCGTCGCGCAAATATAAAGCATTTCCTTGCTGGCTGACCTGCGCGTGTAGAAACGCGACGGCTGCATCGTTCAGGCGCACGGTCGACTCGGGCGCGCTACCGATGCTGCACAGCTTGCCGGTGATCGGCACGACGTGACCTGCGATCTCGAAACGCGCTTCGATCGGCGCGTCGCTCACCAGCGCTGCGGGCGGCGCTTCGGCATGCAGACCGATCGAGAGCATTTTGGTGCGGCGCGGCTCGGACGCCGGCAAGAGCGAGGTGCGGTTCGGGATCAGCGACGTGCGGCTCGGGATGAGCGACGTACGGCTCGGCAGCGCCGTTGTGGCGGTGTGGCTGTGCGGCGCTTGGCTCGAGAGCGCTATGGCGCGGGTGCCGCCGGCCGCGATGCCCTGCAGGGCCCCGGTGTCGAGCAGCATGGTGCCGGCGCGCTCTTTGAGCCCAGCCAGTGCCGCGCTCATGCTGACCATTTGCGTGCCGCGCAGCTTGGCGGCCGACGCTGCCGGCGCGACTGCGGTGGCCGCCCGCCTGATCTCGGGTTTGGCCAAGAGCTTGCGCGTCTCCAAAAATCCGGACACGTCGAAGCCCGGCTCGAGCAGGCGCGTCGCAACGCTCGTGATGTCGGCGCCAGCGTCGATCAAGCGCTTGAGCCCGCGACCGACGGCGCGCACCTTGGCCGATTTTTCGCCGATCAGCAGCGCGCCGCGCACGCGACCCGCTTCGAGCACCAATTTTCGGTACGCGATGTGGCCGGTGCCGCGCGGAAAATCGACTTGGGCGGAGCGCGACGGCGCCTCTTCAATCTCACCCACGCGCGCGAAGTCGAGGTCGAACAGGCGCGTGGCGAAGTAGTGCACGCCGGGCAAATACTGTTCGTTGCCGCCGCACATGTTGACGGCAGCAACGCGACCTTGATGGCGCGCTGGCTCCCACAGACCAAGCTGTTCGCCTTCGACGCTGGCGACGTCGCCGGCCGCCCACACGCCAGCCGCCGACGTGGCAAGGGTGCTAGTCACCTTGACGGCGCCGTTGCCGACGCGCTCGATGCCGCTCTGCTCGACCAGCTCGCTGTTCGGCACGATGCCGAGCGCGCTGGCGACGAGGTCGCACGGGATGCGTCGGCCGCTGCTGGTGACGATCGCTCCGACCGCGCCGTTGGCGGCGTGCTCGGCTGCTGCTACCTCTTCGCCCAGCACGACGTCGACGCCGGCTTTGCGCAGACGCGCCGCCAGCAAGTCCGAAGCGACGGCGTCCAGGGCGCGCGGCATGAAGCGCGGAGCGCGCTCGAGCAGCGTGACGTGAACGCCGCGCTCGAGCAAGGCGTGTGTCCATTCGAGCCCGAGCGCGCCGCCGCCCAGCACCACCGCACGCCGCACGTTGCCGCGCAGCGTGTCGACAACGCGTCGCGCGTCTTGAATGGTGCGCAGCGTGAGCACCCCGGGCAGGTGGCTGCCCGGAAAGCTGGGCGGCCGTGCGCGCGCGCCGGTCGCCACCAGCAGCGCGTCGTAACCGAGCGGCGCCGGGTTTCCGCTGCACCAGACTTCGCGCTTGGCGGGGTCGACGCGCAGCACCCGTGTGAAGACTCGCTCGATGTGACGGGCCGCATAAAAATCCGGCGCGACTGCCCACAACTGATCTTCGCGCAGCTCTCCAAGAAGAAAATTGGTCAGCGCCGCGCGAAAGTAGCCAGGATTCGGATCGTCACAAAAGACCCCAATCGCCGCATCGGCCTCGCGCCGGCGAATCTCTTCGGCTGCCGTGAGGCCCGCAGCCCCGTCTCCAACGATCAAGTACCGCTTACGGGCCATTGCTGCTCAGAAATGCAAGGCTTGCGGCCTCGCCAATTGGCCACGCACCGCGCCTTGCGTGGGGCGCGATAGTACACCATTGCGGGAGCCACGAAAGCTCGGCAAAGTAGCGTTCATGCGCCTCGCCTCGTACCGCAACGTGCTGCCCGTTTTTGGATTTTTTGCGCTTTGCTCGGTCCTCACCGGCTGCCCAGAAAAAGGCTCGCGCCCAGACAAGACCTCGGCCGAGCCCGAGCGCGCCGAGCCAGACGACGAGGGCAAGGCTGCCACCGACACGAAGAAGCCGGCCGCGCCTGCGCCTGCGCCTGCCGCACCAGCCGCCGACAAGAAAGAGAAAGACGACGAGAAGGCCAAGGGCGGTTGGTAACCCGCTTCGCTGTCGTCGTCGCCGCGCTCCTGCCGCTTTGCTTCGGCTGCGGTAGCAGCACCAGCGGTGGCAGCGGCAAATGCGCGGACGGCGCGACCTGCAACGGCCACGGAGGCACGAGCGGCAGCGGGACCGGCGGCGCCGCCACGAGCGGAAGCGCCAGCGGCGGGAGCGCCAGTAGCTCGGGCGCACATTCCGGCGGCGCAACGACGGGCGGCGCAAGCAGCGGCGCGACGACGGGCGGCTCAAGCAGCGGCGGCGCAACGACGGGCGGCGCAAGCAGCGGCGGCGCAACGACGGGCGGCAACGCGGGCGCGGCCGGTAAAGGTTCGATGCCGCAATGTCCACCTGAGTGCTTGCTGGCTGTCACTTGCGTGACGAAGTGCGGCGGCACACCCGTGTCGGTCGGCTGCTGCCCCTGCATGGCTCCCGCCTTCGACGCCAAGACCTGCAAATAGCGCGCGCGGCGGGCTGACAATTCATCGCACCTGCGCCCGCAACTCGCCTACGCCGAGCTCGAACGCTTTCTTCCGGCTCAATGCCAGTCCGCTCGTTTCGCTAGTGGCCAGTAGTGGTCACCAGCGCGGGCGCCGCTCACCTGCGGTGAGCTCGTTCGTCCCTTTCCGGCTCCAACGGTGGTCCGCTCGTTTCGTTAGTGGCCAGTATTGGCCACCGGCGCAGGCGCCGCTCGCCTGCGGTGAGCTCGGTCGTCCCTTTCAAGGCTCCGACGGTGGCGGGTCGTCAGGCGCGTCGAGAGGCGGAGAGCTTTTCTTCGAGCCCGGCGAGGGCAGGATAGGCGCGGCGCCCCAGGGCTCCGCCTTCGCTGACGGCGCGATGTAGCAGCCGGCGCACAGCGCCGAGCGCCGCGCCTGGCAAACGCACCAGCTGCTTGTCGGCCGTCGTGCTGAGCGCCTCATTCAACAGCGAGGCTGGCAGCTCGGTCAGGAGCGCGACAACCTGCGCTGTTTCGGCCGGATCCGGCTTTTCGAAATGTAGCGATAGCACGCGCAAGAGCCGCTCGGGCAGGCGCTGCCACAACATGCCGAGCGCCTCACCGTTGAACAGCTCGAGGCCGCGCCGAGCGAGCCAATTGTCGAGCACGCTCTCGGGGGCGTGCTTGACGACCTCGGCCGTCACCGAGAGCGAGCCGGCGAGCACGGCCTCTTCGATGGCCGCCCAAGGCTCTTCGCGCAAGCGTTCGAACGGCATCGGCTTGTCGCGCGCGTCGGCCAGCAGCGGCCGCAGCAGCTCGCGCGGAATGTGCGCCCAAAACAGACCTTCCGGATCGTTTTCGGGCAGCAGAAAATCGGCGCCATCTGCCGGGCGCTCGGCGGCGTCCCAGGCCAGCCACACCGCGCGCGCCACCTCGGGCCACGGCACGTCGAGCGTGATGGCAGCGGCGCGCGTCGCCGCGATCAGTAGCCCCGCGCGGAACCGGCCCAGCTCGGCCAGCGTCGGCCAGGTGAGCACGCCGTGCAGCACTTCTTCGACGATCACGGTCGGCTGCTCGAGCGCGTGCGGCGTGTCGATGGCGACCAGCGCGCCCACGCTCGTGCGCAGTCGCCCGATCAGCGCGAATACGCCGAGCGCCGCCGCCTGGCTGAGCTTCGGAGACGCCAATGCCGCCGCCACGCGGTCGAGCAACTGTCCGAAGCGCGGGTCGATCTGCGGCCGGCGCCACGGCCGCAATAGCGCGTGCTTGCGCGCATGATTCGGCAAATCTTCCGACAAGCTCAGCGCCGCGAGCAGCCACAGCCCATGGCGCTCGTCGCGTTCTGGCTGGCTGCCGCGCAAGATCCGCGGCAGCGGCAGCTCACCCGGCAGCTCGAGCATCAGCTCTAGCTGGTCTTCGAACAAGCCTTCGCGCAGCTCGCGCACCGGCTCGGCGCCTTCGAGCAAGGCGAGACCTGTGGCGACGAAGCCGAGCTCGAGCGCGCCGACATAAAATAGGCTCTCTGGATCCGCAGTTTCGAGCAATGGCTCGAGGCTTGCGCCGTTGGTCGCGCGCGCGCGCTCCATGATGTGAGCTTCGACTTCGCTTCGCGCGGCACCTTCGAGCAGCGCCGTGCCCCACTCGATGGGTGACGCGGCGCCGAGCGCCGCCACGGCTTCGCTCAAAAGCGCACGCGCCACGAAGCGCGGGCCGAGCTTCAGTCCGTCACCGCTCGTCGCTTCGAGTAGTCCCGCCTGTTCGAACGAACGAATCACTCGAAACGCGCCCGGCGGCAGCTTGCGCGCCGCGCGTTCGAGATCGGCGCTGCGCAGCGCGCCCGCGCCGGTGCCGAGCGTCATTTTCAACCAATCCAAGTCGGCTTCACGCTGCAGCTCTTCGGGCACGAGCGCGAGCCACCGTTCACGCGGCCGCGGTGCGTCCCAGGCCAGCGCATCTTCGACGAGCAACCGCCGCACCAGCGCGACCAGCGCGCCGTAACCGTTCTTGCGAAAGAATGCGGCATGAGAGGCTTCGGGATCGAGCGACGCCGTGAAGCGCGCCTGCGCGAAGCGTCTGACGAGCTTGTCGAGGTCTTCGCTCAGGGCGCGCGCGCCCACTTCGTCGGCGAGACCGCACAAGCCGAGCACCGCGCCGGGGCCGTCGATGATGCCGCGCTCGAGCGGCTCGCCCGAAAGCCACGCCAGCACTGAAGCCTGCTCGAAGCGACCGTCTTGCGGCAAACGCTCCGCCACCCAGTCGACCAGCGCGCGCAAGTACAGCTGCGGCTCGGGCGTGCGCACGATGCGAAAGTCGTGCGGCTCGCGCGGCGCGCTGGGCGCCGCCACGCACAGCCGAACGCCAGCCGGTAGCTCGGGCGGAGGCGCGCCGTCGGGCGCTTCGAGCTCTACGAACACGGCGCCGTGCGCGGGCAGCTGACTTGCGGCGTCGCGCCAGCTCTCGGCGCGCACGAAGCGAGCGAGGCCCCGCGCTTCCAGCCAACGCCCCACGAGCGTGCGACCAGCACCGCTGGCGGCCAGCCAATACACGCCAGAAAAGCTGGCAGGCTCCAGCACCTCGCTCGGAATGCCCGGAAACAGCGGCTCTTCGAGCAACGCTAGGGCCCGAGCTGCGGGCAGGGCGCGGAGGCGCAGCACCTGGCCCGGCGCTCCCTCTTGGCGCCTCCGAACGCGCGCCCGGATGTCGTCGAGCGAGGCCCCGAGTGCTTTGGCCAAAGCCAGCTGGGCTCCGGGCCGGTCGCCGAGCCAGTCGAGCTCCTGGTCGCGGTCGAGCTTGCTGAAGAGCGCCGCCAGCGAGCGCGGCTGCATCTTGGTGTCGCCCGGCCAGTCTCCCGAACGCAGCGCCGAACGCGACAAGTCACCCAAGCTCCGCATCGGAGTTGGGGCTTGCTGCATCAGATCGCGGAGCCAGCCCATGGGAGGAGCGCCTTTCGGCTGCACATCATTCGCATAATGCATGCATAATGCAAAAAGATGCACGGCGCACACGCGAATACACCTGGATTCTGGAGCCCCGATCGTGGGCTCCACCCCGCAGTCTTGCCGGCTACCCGCGTGAGCCGAGCGCTAGCGAACCCGCCAGCCGCCTTCGTTTAGTTCCAGAATGTAGCGTCCGCCGCCCTCGAGCTTGAGCCCCGCCACGTGCTGGTAGCGCCCGTCACGATCAAGCACTCGCGCGTCCCACCGGCCGGGAGCGGGCACTGGCACCGGCACCCGGGTGCCCTTGCTGATCGCTCCGGTCAGCAGGTCGGCACCCCAGACGTTCTGCCCCTCGGGCGAGTCGTCATCGAGCTGGGGGGAGACGGAGCTGCTCTTGGCCAAGTACAGGTTATTGATCGGCACGTCGGTGAGATTTTTCACCTCGAGCAAGATGGGCCCGTCGCCCGTACCGCTCTTGACGGTGACCAGGCGCGTGGGCGCCCCGCCGCAGCCCGCAGTGCCGGCGAGCGAGATGGCGACGACGAGCGGCGACAGCACAGCCAAGCCTAACCAACGGCGGCGGGGATACATGGCCAGCCACATTAACACGCTATGGTTCTCGCGATGGACGGAATCCCCTCGCTTGTCGCGATGTACCTGCTGTTCGTGTTCAGCACGACCTGTCACGAGGCAGCGCACGCGTTCGTGGCGCAGCGTGGTGGCGACGACACGGCGTCCGCGCACGGTCACGTCACGCTCGATCCCATGCCGCACATCATGCGTTCGCCCTGGGGCATGGTGATCGCGCCGCTGATCGGCCTGTACACGATGGGCTGGCCGCTCGGCTGGGCTTCCGTCCCGTACGATCCGCGCTGGGCGCAGCGTTATCCGCTGCGCAGCTCGCTGATGTCACTGGCAGGTCCGTTCGCAAACTTCAGCCTCGCCTTCGGCTCGCTCGCGCTCTTGCGCGTGTTGATCGAGACCGGCGTGTACCACCTGCTCGGCACCGGCGTGCGCTCCGGCTTCGTTTTTCTGAACGAGGGCGTGGCGTCCAATTCGCCGCTGGCCGCGCTGGCGTTCTTGCTGTCGCGGCTCGTGTATTTGAATCTGCTGCTGGGTGCGTTCAACTTGATCCCGTTTCCGCCGCTCGATGGCGCTGGCGTGCTCGAGGGCCTATCGCCGCGCGGCATCGGCTCGCTTTACGCGCGGTTGCGCGAGATCCCCGCCAGCCAATTCATCGGCTGGATCGCGGCTTCTCAGCTGTTCCCCTACCTGTATCGGCCGATCGAGCACCTGATCGTGCTCGGCCTCGGCTTTTGATGGGCTTCGCTCGTACCGGTTAGCTTAACACTCGATAACACCCGTGCTGCCGACACGTGTCGACTTAAGGTTGCCAACCGATCTCGCTGGCAGTGGCGTCGCCTACCCACAGCTCTTCTAGCGTTTCCGGCGGCCGTTCCGAGGTCGGTGAAAGTGGGAGATTTCTCGCCATCAGCTCCGCGCCGCGTTGGGGATAGAGCGGGACTTTCTGTGGTTCCGCGAAGCCGACCGGAAAGGTTGCATGTCCGGCCGCGTCGTATTTGTCGGAGGCCCCGAGCGTGTGGAAGAGCTCGTGCGCGGACACGAACAGTGCGAAATCGAGCATGCTCGGATCGATGTCGGCGCGCGCCACGCCGACGCGCCCGCCGTCCTCGCTCTCGCCTTCGACGAACGCGGGTGCCTCGCGCTGCGCCGGCTTCAGCACCAAATAGATGCGCGCATCGTAGCCTTGCCATTCGACGCTGCCGCGCGCATCCAAATCGCGCGTCCATCGCCACAGCGCGTAGCCGTGACGCAAAAGCCCCGAAAAATCCTGCTCACCCACGCGCGGCGGATCGACGCTCGCCGCAACCGGACCCTTCACCACGATCGAAAACGGCGCGATGCTCCCGCCGCGCCGCGCATACTCGTGGCTCAATCGCTGTTCCAGATCGAGCGCGCGGCTCGTCAGCGCAGCCAGCGTCTCCGCCGGCACCGGCTCGCGCTCCACCAGCACTAGCGCCACCCGCAGCGGCCGCGCCCAATCTTTGCGCGTTCGCCGCCGCCACCAGTCGTTGCCGGCCCAAAGCAGCACCGTGACGAGCACCATGAGGAGCAGGCTGACCCTGACCCTGAAGAACCAACCGCGCGACGCCACACCGTCAGCTTAGGGCCCGCGAAGGGCTAAGTCGATCGCTCTCGCGGCCGATGCATCCCGCCTCTTGGGATTCGTCACATCTGGGACCGCGCCGCGCGATCTTGGGTTTTGGCTTCGTTTTCGCTGCGCTCCGATGCTCACGTACTCAAGTACGCTCCGTGGGCGGTGGGCCCGCCCACTTGGTGCTCGCGAAAGCCTCGCCAAAACCCAAGCTTGCGAGGCGGCCGGCTGAAATGTGATGGATGATGAGTCCCGCCTGGCTTCGTTGCTCCTCAGTTACATACTGCAGTATGCGCCTTCGTCGCGCCTCGCCAGCCGGGCGCCTCGACCGCGATCATCGACCGACTTAGCCATTCGCGGGCCCTTAGCCACAAAAAAGCGAATTGTTGCCGTGGCGTGCGCAGGTTAGGTTTTGCGGCGGATCCATGGCGACTTCCCCCACGAAGGCTTCGAACAAAGTGCGCTGCAGCTGGGCCGGTGACGACGGCACCTACGTCGCGTATCACGACACCGAATGGGGCGTGCCGGTCTACGACGACCAGCGCCTGTTCGAGTTCTTGGTGCTCGAAGGCGCGCAAGCCGGCCTGTCGTGGATCACCATTTTGCGAAAGCGCGACGCCTACCGCAAAGCCTTTGCGGCGTTCGACCCCGAAAAGGTCGCGCGCTTCAACGCCAAAAAAGTCGAGTCGCTGATGCAAGACGCCGGCATCGTCCGCAATCGCCTCAAAATCGAATCCGCCGTCAAGAACGCGCGCGCGTTCTTGAAACTGCAAGACGAGCTCGGCAGCTTCAGCGACTACCAGTGGGCCTTCGTCGACGGCAAACCGGTCCAAAACCGCTACGCCTCGATGAAACAAATCCCCGCGCGCACCCCCATCTCCGACGCGCTCAGCAAAGACCTCAAAAAGCGCGGCTTCAACTTCGTCGGATCCACCATCATGTACGCGCACATGCAAGCCGTCGGCATGGTCAACGATCACATCGACGCCTGCTTCCGCCAGACCCCCGTCTCCAAACTGGCCAAGCGCCGCTGACGCTTACCGAAGCCTCTTGAAACTCGCCAAGCGCTGGCCGTGCGGGGGTAAGCCTGAATCGCCGCCCAGCCTCTCCGGCTCGCGCATTGGGCGGCGTCGCACCCACCGAAACCGGGCCTGTCCACCGGCAGCAATCCCGCCGAGGCCTTGCGGGCAGCTCCCGCCGCCGCTCGCCCCTCCGCGGGCTCGAAAATGAGTTCGCATACACTAACCATCTGGGACCACGTCCCGCGATCTTGGGTTTTGGCGAGGCGGCCGGCTGAAATGTGAT
>Ga0307508_10000791_pt1 | contig 37304 bp, 28 predicted proteins | sample 9_EM_MG_FD_203089 | JGI IMG/M metagenome (GOLD analysis project Ga0307508, IMG submission 203089) | Populus trichocarpa ectomycorrhiza microbial communities from riparian zone in the Pacific Northwest, United States - 9_EM | ecosystem: Host-associated > Plants > Roots > Unclassified | place...
GCTCCGATGCTCACGTACTCAAGTACGCTCCGCTTCGGTGCTCGCGAAAACCTCGCCAAAACCCAAGCTTGCGAGGCGGCCGGCTGAAATGTGATGAATGATGATCGCATACAAAGTCATTCTCCGAGCCACGAACGGCGCGTTGCCAGGTGCTCGTGATCATTGTGATTTTTGTATGCAACAATGCTTCAGTGCGAGTGACTTTGCATACAAAGTCATTTGGGGGCGCGGCAAGGGGGCCGCGCTGTGAAGCGCTGAGTCGCGGTTCGCGTGCTAGCCGCTCGCCTCGCCAGGGGCCTCGGCTCGCGATTTTCCATCGAGCAGGCAGGCGACGGTCATGTCGCCAATGACGTTGATGGCGGTGCGGCAGCGGTCGAGAAACCAATCGACCGTGAGCAAGAGCGCGATGTACTCGATCGGCAAGTGAACGGCGCTGAACACCAGGGTCATCGTCACCAGCCCGGCTTCGGGAATACCGGCGGCGCCCACGGACGCGACGATGGACGTGAGAACGACCACGGCCTGCTGCGTTAGCGAGAGCTGGACGCCGAGCAGTTGCGCGATGAACAGCGCGGCCATGGCCTCGTACAGGGCGGTGCCGTCGTTGTTGAAATTGGAGCCGACCAGCGCGCCGAGGCTGGCGGATTGTTCTCGCAGGCCGACGCGCGATTGCAGGCGCTCATAAGTGATCGGCATCGTGACGGTGGAGCTGCCGGTCGAAAATGCCATGACCAGGGCGTCGCGCGTGCCGCGCAAGAGCGAGAGCGGCCGCACCCACGAGCCGGTGCGGATGCGCACCAGGTAGTAGATGGTTTGCAAGAGCAGCGCGCACAACACGGCCCCCACGAATTTGCCCAGCGCCACGAACGAGCCGAAGCCGCTCTGGCCCACGATGCTAGCCACCTTGCCGAACACCGCGAGCGGCACGAGCGCGATGATCCACGACAAGATTTCGAGGATTACGCTGAAGCCGAGGCCCACGACTTGTTCGGCGAAACGCCGCTGCTCCACGGCCAGGCGGCGGCACGCGATACCCAGCGCCAGCGCGATCAGCACGACGCCTAACACGCGATTGTCGACGAAGGGCTTGACCATGCTGTCGGGCACGTTTTCGAGCAGCTGGCTCACCAGATCGCTGTGCAGCGCGGGCGCGTGCGCCGGGCGATGCAGGTTCGCACCGGCGCCCGGGCGCAGGACATTGGCGACCAAAAGCCCGACCAAGATTGCGACAGTGGTGTTGATCAGCAAGAGGCCGGCGATCTTGAGCGCAACTCGTCCGCGGATTTCCGCCGTCATGATCGCCTGCACGACCGCGAGCAAAATCAACATCGGCGCGAGCGCGCCCAAGATGCGCAGCACGATTTGCGCGATCCAATCGAGCGGCCTCACGATCGGGCCGCAGGTCCAGCCCACGGCGACGCCCAGCGCCATGCCGATCAAGATGCGCACGTAGAGCGGGGTCGACGCCCACCACGCGAAGCGCCCGCCAGCTCCTGCCACTGAGCTCTCTTTCGCGTGGGGCATCTAGCTAGCTACTATCAATGCGGCGCGCAAGGCGACCCCTGCGGACAAAACGGCGACGCCCGCCGGGTGAGGGCGAGCGTCGGATTCGCTCGCTCGGGCCGAGCTGCGCTCAGCTGAAGTCGAAGTGATCGAAGCTGTTGAGGTCCTTGAAGGCCTCGACGAGGCGGGCGGCCATGCCTTTTTCGCCGAGGTGGAGCCAACCGCGCGGATCGATTTGCTTCTTGTTCGGCTTGTCGGCGCCTTCGGGGTTGCCGAGTTGGCCCTGCAGGTACGCGGACTTGTCGTCCATGTACTTTTTGATCGGGTGGGTGAAGGCCCACTGGGTGTCGGTGTCGATGTTCATTTTCACGACGCCGTAAGAAACCGCTTCTTTGATCTCTTCCGGCGTGGAGCCGGAGCCGCCGTGGAACACGAAATCGAGCGGCAGCGCAGCGGTCTTGCGCTCCTTCTGGATGAACTCTTGGCTGTTGTGCAGGATGACCGGGCGTAGCTTGACGTTGCCGGGCTTGTACACGCCGTGCGTGTTACCGAACGACGCCGCCACGGTGAACTTGCCGGCGCTATTCAGCGCGTCGTACGCCGCGAGCACGTCTGCCGGCTGCGTGTACAGCTTGGAGCTGTCGACGTCGCTGTTGTCGACGCCGTCTTCCTCGCCGCCGGTGACGCCGAGCTCGATTTCGAGCGTCATGTTCAGCTTGTTCATGCGCGTCAGGTACGAGCGACAGATTTCGAGGTTCTCGTGTAGCGGCTCTTCCGACAAGTCGAGCATGTGGGACGAGAACAGCGGCTGCTTGTTGGCGGCGAAGTACTTCTCGCCGGCGTCGAGCAAGCCGTCGATCCACGGCAAGAGCTTCTTGGCGGCGTGATCGGTGTGGAGCACGACGGGCACGCCGTAGGCCTCGGCGATGCTGCGCACGAAGGCCGCGCCCGCGAGCGAGCCGGCGATGCTGCCCTTTTCGCCCTTGTTGTCGAGGAACTTGCCGCCGAAGAAGGCGCCGCCGCTGTTGGAGAACTGAATGATGATGGGGCTCTTGGCCTCACGCGCGGCTTGCAGCGCGGCCACCACCGTGTGCGACCCGATCACGTTCACGGCGGGCAGCGCCGCTTTGACGCTCTTCAAGTAGGCGAACAGCTCTTGAAGAGCGGTACCGGTGACTACACCTGGCTTCAGCTTCATTTTCGACATGGCTTCGTCAGTATCCTCGTGGTGATGGCGCGAGACTCGCGCGACCGAACGGAGTCGCGACCTAGCATGAGGCCCCGGGCGGGGCGAGGACGCAGTCGCAAGCTTACCTCAAGTGCGTTTCCCAGCCGTTTCTCGGGCGCTCGGCGCGGCCGGGCAGCAGCTTACGCGGCGGGTCGGTCGCGCGCGGGGCGGCCCCCAAGCCAGCCGAAAATCAGGCTCGTAGCTGGCTGGCTGGCTGTCTCGTTTCGGTGGGGCCCCAGCCCCATCTCTCGTTGCGGTGGTGCGCCAGCCCCACCTCTTGGTCAACCGCGCAGCTGACCTTGGTCAAGCGCGCAGTTGACGTACCGCTGCGGAAACGTCTTTGCCGTTTACCTCAGCCCCCAGCGACTTGAGGTGCTTCATGGCGACGCCCGTGGCCTGGCCGTCATTGCCGGCGGCCTTCACGGCGTCGGCGACGGGCGCGAGCGCCGCCAGGATTTCGGGCAGGCCGAGCGACTTCGGCAAAAAGTCGGCGAGCACCGCGATCTCGGCGCGCAGCTGCGCTTTTTGCGTCTCGTCTTGCGACGCCTCGATGGTCTCTTCGTTCGACTTGACCAGCTTCTTCAGCAGGGCTTGGGCTTCGTCGTCGTCGCCCTTTCTGCCGGCGCGCGCGGCGTCCGTCGTGATCTCGCCCATCGCGACCTTCAAGATTTCTCTCTCGGTCACGTTGCCCGATTTCATGGCGGCGAACATGCGAGCTTTGATTTGGTCGAGCAGGGACATTTGCGGCGCAGCCTAGCGCGAGAGCGTGGCTTCGGCGATGGGCGTCTGTTCGTTGGCGTCTACCGCGCCATTTCCGTTGGCGTCGACGTAGAGGGTGGCGCTGTCGACCACCTGGGAGTCGAACAGCATGGCGGAGGTGTCCGCCATGTCGGCCGGCAGCGGCAGTCCGGCGAGCCAGACGGACAGATCGAAGCCGAGCAGGAACGGCTGGTCGCCGAAGCTCGAGCCCTCCGCGGGCGCGAATGAGAGCGAGCTCGAACTTTGGCTCGAGAGTGCGAACGCATTGCCGTCTACGTCTTGGCCTTCGACGTAAAGCGACGTGCCCTTGGGGATGTCGCTGGTGGCGTTGCGCGAAGCCGGAGCGATGTCGACGCGCAGGCCGCAATACATCGTGACGGCCGTCTCGATGGCTTCGCTCGGCGGCGGAGACGTGAGCAGGTCGTAGCCGCGCGCGCCGAGCGCGATGTCGCTGGCGCCCGCCGAGCACGGTATCAAATCCAAGCCGCTCACGCTGACGAAGGCGCGCGAAACTCCGAGCCCGCCTTGCCCTTCGCCCAGCGCCGCCACGTCGGGCGCGCTCGCCGTCGCGACGACCGAGAACACGACTTCTTTCACGCCGTCGCCCACGGTCGGCCCGCCGCACGCCACCGCGAGCGCGCCGAAGGCGGCGCCAAAACAAGCGCTGCGAGAAATCGGGTTCATGCGCGTCCTTGCAAATCGCATCGCGCGGCACTGTACATTGGCCACAGCAAGCGGTCGAACTGCTGGTAAGGAAAAGCCTTTCTGCTATGGTGAGCGGCTGATGAAGTGGCTCGGTCCCGCGCTGGTGGTGGCGCTCGCGTTGCTCGCTGAACTGACTCTCGGACGAGCCCACGGGGCTCCCGACGTTGCGCTGTTCTTCGGTCGCTTCCACCCGCTGGTCGTGCACTTGCCGATCGGCTTCTTTTTGCTCGTGGCCATGGGCGAAGCGGCAACGTTTCATCCCAAGCTGCGTGACCGCGTCGAGCCGGCGCTCGGCTTGCTCGTGCCGGTGGCGGCGCTGGCGGCGCTTGGCGCGTTCTTGATGGGCCAGCTGCTGGCGCTCGAAGGCGGCTTTCCGGCGGGCGCGCTCGGCTGGCATCGGCGGCTCACGCTTTGTGCCGTCATCGGCATGGCCTCGTGCTGGGTGCTGTTCGAGCGGCAACGCGAAAAGGGCAGCGGTCGCTTGGCGTATCGCGGTGTCATGGGCATTACGCTCGGGTTGCTGTCGCTTGGCGCGCACTTCGGCGGCACGATGACGCGCGGCGAAAGTTACCTTTCCAAGTACGCGCCCGGCCCGCTCAAGCCGCTGCTCGGCGCGCCCGAGGTGAAGAAAGAAGTCGCCAAAGCGCCGGACAAGGCCGCAGCGCCGCAGGCAGATCCGCTCGTTTACGACAGCGTGCTGCAGCCCATTTTGCGCCACTACTGCGAGTCGTGTCATGGCCCCGAAAAGCAAAAGGGCAAGCTCCGGCTCGATTCGCTGCAGGCGATGCTGAAGGGCGGCGAAAACGGCCCCGTCATCGTCGCGGGCGACTCGAAAAAAAGCAAACTCGTCGCGCGCATGCTGCTGCCCGATACCGACGACGATCACATGCCGCCCGAAGGCAAGCCGGGCCCCGAGCCCGCCGAGCTGGCGCTCTTGCAATTCTGGATCGATCGCGGCGCCTCCCCGACGCTCAAAGTGCGCGACGCGCTCGCACCGACGGTGAGCCGCTCGCTGCTCGAGCACACGCTCGGCGACACGCCCGCGTCCGACTCCGTTCCCGTCTCCGCCCCCAGCTCTGCGCCCGCCGGAGCGCCGCCCCCTGACTCCGCCGCCCCCGCGCCCTCCACTGAAGGCAACAGCGCCGCAGCCGCACCGCCCGCCTCCGCGCAGCCCACTCGCGGTTCCGCTAGGGCTAGCGATGCCGCCGCCGCCGCTCCCACCGAGGCCGTCGCCGCGGCCGCGCCCGTCGCCGCAGCCGCGCCCGTCGCCGCAGCCGCTCCCGGAGCGGGCGCGACCTCCGGCCCTGCTTTTTTGGCTGCGCATTGTGAGAAGTGTCACGGCGCGCAAAAACAAAAGGGCAAACTGCGCGTCGACTCCGTGGCGGCGCTGGTCAAAGGCGGTGCGAACGGCGCCGCGCTAGTACCCGGCAGCCCGGAGCAAAGCACCATCGTCAAACGGCTGCGGCTCGCACTCAGCGACGACGATCACATGCCGCCCGCAAAAGAACCACAGCCCACAGCGGGCGAGATTGCCGTGCTCGCTGCGTGGATCCGTAACGGCGCTGGCGGCGGAGCTGCAGCGCGACCGGCGGTGGCGAGCGCGGCCGGCGCCGCAACTGGAGACCGGGACGGGGGACCGGGGACCGGGACCGGCGACCGGGGACCGGGGCCGGCAACCGGGACCGGAGACCGGCAACCGGGGCCGGCTTCCGGAGTTGGATCTGCGAGCGGGTCAAGAACGGGAGCGGCTGCCGATTCGGCAGGCGCAGCGACCGTGACGGCGGCGGGCGACGGGAGAGCGGCGACGCCGACTGACGTGGCGGGGCCGGCGGATGCGGGGCTGCTACGGAATTTGCCGCCGCAGGTCGTGTTGTTTGCGAATGCGGTGCAGCCGCTGTTTCGCGAGAAGTGCGGCAAGTGCCACATCCGCGACAAGCCCGCTGGCGGCCTCAGCGTCGATCAACAGACGCAGCTGCTCGAAGGCGGCTTCAGCGGCCCCGCGGTGGTGCCGAAGGATCGCAAAGCCAGCTTGGTGATGCAGCGGCTCACGCTCGCCCCGTCCGAAGACGAGCACATGCCGCCCGAAGGCGAGCCCGTGCTCAGCGCCGACGAAGTGGAGCTGATCGGCTCGTGGATCGATCACGGCGCGCCCGCCCAAGGCGCTACCGAAACTGCGACCCTTACTGCCGGTGCCGCCCAGGCGCTCTCGGCACGCGGCATCAAAGGTAGCGGCCCCCCGCCGCTCGCCGCACAAGCCGGCGGCTGCGCCGCCTGCAGCGTCCCCGGCGCTCCCCAATCCAAATGGCTCGGCCTCCAAGTCGGCACGCTGCTCGGCGCTGTCGCCGTCCTGGGCGCCCGTCGCGCCCTCCGTCGCCGCGCCGCGTAATCTACTTTGGCCGGCGGCGGCGGGCGAGGATTTCGAGGTGATCGGCGGCTGGTTTGGCGCCGCCTTCGGAGTTGACTTGGGCGCGGATGGTCTGAGCTTTGGCCCAGTACTTGAAGCGGTCCTTGAGCGCCTGTGCAATGGCGACGGAGGTGAGCTGAGGTTTGGGTACCGGCGCGGGGCCGACGCCGAGCTCGGCGATGCGGCGACCGTGGAAGAATTGGTCGACGATGTGCGGCACGACGAGCTGTGCGACGCCGCTACGGAGCGCGGCGGCCGTCGTGCCGGCGCCGCCGTGGTGCACGATCAAGTCGACGCGCGGAAACAGCGACTGATGATCGACGTCGCCGACCGAGAACACGCCGGCGGGCAATTCGACGCCGGCTTCTTCGGCGTGGGACGAGTGCAAAATGACGCGCGCGCCATGTTTTTCGAACAGCTCGACGGCGATGCGCACGACGCCCGCGCGATCGATAGTCGGCATGCTGCCGAAGCCGAGGTAAACGAGCGGCGCCGCTCCGCTCGAGCCAACGCCTGCGCCGCGCAGAAAGCGTTCGAGCAAATCGGACAGCGGCGCCGCATCTCGCGGGGGTGGCACGAGCGCCGGCACGTGCAAGTTGTTGCCGGGCGCGTCGGCGGGCAAGTCTCCCATCACGGCGTCTTGCGCGAGTATGACCTCGGTGGCGTGGATCGCGCGCCACGCTGCGCGCTCGGGCGTGAGCCCGCGCTCACTGCGCATGTCGTTCAGCTTGCTGCCCACGCTGAGTTGAAATGTCGCCGTGATGATCGACCAAAGCGCGCGGTTTCCGAGCCGCGGCAGGCCGAAGACGGGCGTGACGGCGGGCGGGTGCGCCCCCGACAGCATGCCGCTCAGCGTGTAGCAGCAGAAGACGTGCGGCACGCCTAACTGCTCGGCCACCATTTTGGCGGCGAACGACAGGCCTGCGGCGACGACGATGTCCGCCTCGTGCGGGACCGCGAAGGTGTCTCTTACTTGCCGGGCGACGTGTTGGCGCAGGAGCCGGATTTGTCCGGGCAGCGCCTTGACTGGATGCTGCTCGGTCATGCCCTTGTGGCCGAGCAGCACAGCGTTCATGTCTTCGCCCACCGGCACGAAGCGAAGGCCGCGCGTCTCCGCCGCGATCCGGAAATTGGGCGGCGCTGCGACCGTCACGGTGTGGCCGCGCCGCAGCAGCTCTTCGCCGAGCACGAGCTGGGGCTGCACGTCACCGCGCGAGCCGAGCGGCGCGAGCAGCACCTTCATAGGACTTCGGTCGCCACCGGGCGCCGGTCGATGCTGGGCGAAAGTGTGAGCGTCGCGACACTGTGCGCTGCCACGTCTTCGTCGCGCCAGTGAATCGGCACGCCGGTGCCTTGTTGATGGAGCGGAACCAGATCCCCGTAATGAGGCGAAAGCGGATTGCCGGATTGTCCACCCAGCACCACGAAACGGCTCGCACCCCAATTCCCGATGTCCATCACCGAGCGCAGGTGGGCGGTGACGGTCGAGTGTCTGAGCGGCTGCCAGAATTCGAAACCGGCTTGGTTCACGGTCGTGCCGTCGCCGTAACCGGGAATAGGGCCGAGGTTGAACACGCGATCGAGCGGCTTTTTGTCGCCGAAGCGGTGGCGCAGGAACAGCGGACGGATGCTGCCCCAGGCCCACGCCGCCGAGGCGGAGCCGAAACGCTCGCTCAGCGTCGTGACGGCTTCGCCGAGCGCCGCGAGCAGCTCTGGCTGCCAGGCCGCGAAGTAACTCGGCGGTTGCTCGCGGATCAGGCGCGTGACGAAGCTGGCGCGGCGCGCGTTCAGGCAAGTGCCGGGGATGAGCTTCATCACGCCTTTGCCGGCGGCGTATTCGTAGCTGTTCGGCGCCTTCGCCTGGCAGATGCGGCGGTTCAGCGCGCCGATGAACAGCGCGTACACGCTGGCGCCGAGCGAGTCGCCTGCCATGCGGCCGTCCCACTTTTGCAAAATCTCGAGCGCGCGAGCAGCTTCGGTGGTGGTCGGCGAAAGCGCGAGCAGCGTCGCCTTCACGTCGCCGAACGCCAGGCTTTGGACGTCGGTTTGCAGCCACAACATGCGCTCCACCGTCCAGTCGCCGCGCGAGGCAAGCTGTTCGCTGATGCGACGTTGCCGAAAGCCGTCGAGCCAGTCGTGACCCAAGAACACGGCGCTGTCGTGATCGGCCACCGGCTTGTTGTTGGCGCAGCACACGAAGTCGGCGGGCGGATTTTTGCTCCACGGCAGCTCGTCACTCGCGGCCACGCCCTCCCAGCCCACGTTATTGAGCCAACCGGGCAACGGCAAAGAGCCGTAGCCGGATTTGCGCCGTGGCACCTCCGCCGCCAAGACCCAGCCCACCGTCTCACTATCGGCGTAAATCAAGCTGTAGCTGCAGCCGGCCGACTTCGCGCAGACTTCGCGGAACTGCTCGAAGCTTTGCACTTGGTGAAACGATAGCAGCGAGCGCGTCGGCCGGCGCTCGAGCCACGTAGCAGCAAACGCCAGCGCGTTGGCGCGCGCCAGCTTGGGCACCGGCTCGAAAATGCTCGACTCGTCGTCGTTGGTGCGAGCCACCACGGTGCCGCGCGGCGTGCGAATGATGCGCAAGTCGACGGGTACGGGCGTGCCCTTGACCGGAATTTGCTCGACGATTTCGTGGCAATTGGCCCAGGTGTCGCCGTGGCGCACGCGCCGCCCGTCTTCGCTCAGCTCTTCCAAAAACAAGTCGGCGTTGTCGACCTGCGCGCTGGTCGAGCCCCACGCCGCCACGCCGTTGTGCCCGGTGATGAACGCGGGAATGCCCGCGATGCTGATGCCCGCCACCGCAAACGCCGGACACTTCACGCGCGCCAAGTAACCGAAATTAGGCAACGCCGCCGGCAGGTGCGGATCATTGGCCAACAGTGCGCGCCCGGTCGCCGACTTGCGGGCGCGCACTGCCCACGCATTCGAGCCGCCCGAAGGCCCGACGAACTCCCGCAGCGCCTCGAGATCGCGCGCCAGAAACAGCTCGCTCGGCGCGCCCGCCGGCGCGCCCGGCGGACTCGTGAGCGGCAAATCTTCACGCCAAGTCGCGTCCACCGCCTGCACCGCTTCGGCGCCGTCGCGCGTCAAGATGATGAGGCGCGCCAGCTCGACGTCCCAGTTCGACGGCAAAAAGCAGCACATCAGCAAGCCGAACGCCACCACGTCGACGGGCTCCCAACAGCTCGGCTCGCAGCGCAGCAAAGCGTGCTCGTGACTGCGCGGCAATTCTCGGCTCTGCAGCGCCGCATTCACGCCCGCCGCATACGCGGTCAATTGATCGCGCACGTCCGCATCGAACGTCGCCATCTGCTCTTTGGCCGCCCGATGCACGCCAATCAAGCGCACGGCGCGGTCAATCGGCAAGCCGGCTTTGCCCAACACCTCGGACAACAAGCCGCGCGTCAGCCGCCAGGTGATCTCTAGCTGCCCCGCTCGATCTTGCGCGTGGCAAAAGCCCAGCCCAAACCAAGCGTCGAACTCGTCGTGCGCGTTCACGTACGCCACGCCAAAACTGTCACGCCGAAGCTGTACGCCGCGACGGCACGCCACGACGTGCCGGCCGTCATATTTCGTCAGGCGGCGCCCGAGCACCGCTCCAAACGCCGCCTGCGCTAAATTCACGGCATCGGCATAGTACGGCCAGGCCGAGCCGAGCAAGAACGACGGCGCTCGCTAGTGAGGCACGCGGCTTGCTTCTGGTTTCTTCTCGCAAAATCGTTCACGTCTTCTCGCAAAATCGTTCACGTCTTCTCGCAAAATCGTTCACGCGAAGGAGCCCGCGATGCCTCAGCCGTTTCGAAGTTGGCGGGTTTTGCCCCATAGCCAGCTCAGCGTCGTCGACGACAACCTGCTGACCGTCGTCGGTGACTTGCCCATGCCGATCGGCGACTTTCCGCGCCGTATGACTGTCGCTCGGCTCCGCGACGGCCGGCTGGTGATCTTCAGCGCGATCTCGCTCGAAGAACGCGAAATGGTCGCGCTCGAAAAATTCGGCCCGCCCACGTTTCTGGTCGTGCCGAGCGACTTGCACCGCATGGACGCAAAAATCTGGAAAGAACGCTACCCGCGCGTGCTGGTGCTGGCGCCCGAAGGCGCGTACGACAAGGTGAACGAGGTCGTGCCCGTCGACGCCACCGCCTTCGACTTTCGCGACCAGAGCGTGCAGTTTCTCACCGTGCCCGGCACCGAAGGCCATGAAGCCGCGCTCGTCGTCACCAGCGCCGGCGGCACCACGCTGGTCTTGAACGAGTTGATCTGGAACATCGACGACCGCCCCGGCTTCGGCGGCTGGCTCATGAGAATCAGCGGCATGACCGGCAAACAACCGCACTTCCCCCCAGCGCTGGTCGCCCGCCGCGCCATCCGCGACAAACCCGCCCTGCGCCAGCAACTCGAAACCTGGGCCGCCCTCTACGCCCTCAAACGCATCATCGTCTCCCACGGCGCCATCATCGACCACGACCCCGCCGGCGTCTTGCGCGAGCTCGCCAAACAACTCGAAGACTGACGCGACGGCGGACGAAGCGAGCGGACCCTGAACGCGACGACGCGAGAGAGCAGCTCCCCGAACGCGACGAGGCGGCAGCTCCCTGAACGCCACGAGGCGCCGGCCCTCTGAACGCGACGAGGCGACGGCCCTCTGAACGCGACGAGGCGGCGCGGACTCAACGCCACGAGGCGGCGGCGTCACTGAACGCCACCACGCGACGGGGGGCTGCCGAAATGCGGCCTGTCTTGCAGAAGCTTTCGTGGCGACTTTCGGTACACTCGGGCGCTCGCGCCAAGCGGGGTTTTCGCGCGCAGGAATGACTTTGCATACAAAGTCATTCTGCCGGCGCGCTAGAGGGCTTCTGGAAACGCAGTCGTCGCGGGTGCGGATCCGGGCGGCGCGGGCGCGGGTCCGGACGCGCGAGCGGGAGCGGATCCGGGCGGCGTGGGCGGGGGCGCGAGCGCGGGCGCGGATACTGAGGCGGATGCGGGCGGTGAGGGTGGCGCGGGAGCGGCCGCGGAGGGCGCCAGCACGGTGCCGTTCTGTGGCGCGACGACGACTTGCGGCGGTGCGGCGGGCGGAGCCGGTGCGTGGTTCAGCCGATCGAGCGCGACATACATGGTTTGCACACTCTGCCCGCAACCGTCACCCTTCGTCACTTCGAACGACTCTTCGTACGGCACGAGCCCCCGCCGCTCGACGCGCAGCCGATACTTACCCCTCGACAACGCCGCCTCGTAACAAGACGTCGCTGTAATCGTCGAAGTCCCCTCGATGAACGTCACCTTCGCATCGCACAGCGGCGTGCCCGTCACTGCATCCGTCACGGTCACGCTCACGCGGTCGTAACAAGTGAACCCGACCGCGCCTGCGCCCACCAGTACGGCCGCTGCGCCTGCTCCCACGAAGCCAGCGCAGCTCGTCGCCATCAGCCCGAGCGCCGCGATTCCCCACTTCACCCGAGCGCGCCGCGAGCGACCCATGAACCAGGCGTAGCACGCCCCGCACCACGCTCCTTTCGACGCGCCGCGCCCAAATCCGTGAACACCCTGCCAACCGCGTTGACGATCCCGCCCATCACCCGGCCAGCGCCGCCATCCGAGCGGCCCCCCGACCAACGCCTCCGCCCCCATTTTTCCGCTGTTCAACCCGCACGAAACCAATCCGCCATCTCTCCTTGACTCTGTGCCCACTGTGACTATGTTCCCGCCTCCAACTGACGCGCGGTGGAGCAGCCTGGTAGCTCGTCGGGCTCATAACCCGAAGGTCGGAGGTTCAAATCCTCCCCGCGCAACCGCAACGAGGACGCGAGGTTAGCCATCAAAGGCTGACCTCGCGTTTTTCATTTCGGGCCAATCTTCGGGCCACGGAGAGTTCGTCCATCGAACTCAGGGTTCCGTGGTCGTGAGGCGGGGGGCGCTTGCCGGTAGGAGCAAATCCGATGGGCAGGCCGACTAAGCATTACCGTAAGTGGCGCACCCGCTGGTGCGACGAGCACGGTGTGCGCCACAGCCGTGTGTTCGACCGGCGCGAAGACGCCGAGCTCGACCTACGGCGCGAAGAGCTTGCCGTAGCCGAGCGGCGCCGCGGCATCCGCGCGCCGGACGTCGGCCCCAAGACCTTCCTTGACGGCGCCGACTATTGGGAAACGAATCGGGCTCCGCAGAAGCGCTCCTGCAAAGATGACCTGAGCATCCTGAAGCAGCTTCGAGCCCACTTCGGTGCGCTCGGACTTGGCGACGCTGGGCCCTGGGTGGCGGCTATCGACCGCTACCGAGCGCTCAAGCTCGGCCTCAACCCGAAGACGGTGGCGAATCACTTGACCTTGCTCGGTTCCGTGCTGCGCCTTGCGCACGATCTAGGCTGGATGAACCGCGTCCCACCCATCAAGAAGCCGCGCGTAAAGGTGGCTTCCAGCAATTACAGTTACCTCCGCACCGACGACGAGATCGCGCGCTTTCTTCGAGCCGCTCTGGAGGAAGGGGAGGGCGTGTTCGCGCTGTACGCCACCGCCATCTACACCGGCATGCGCGCCGGCGAGCTTGCCGGGTTGCGTTGGGACGACGTCGACCTGCAGCGCCGGCTCATCATGGTGCAGCGTTCGTTTGAGGGGCCGACAAAAAGCGGCGAGCCGCGACCGGTGCCCATCGTCGATGCGTTGCTGGCGACGTTGCGCTGGTGGCGCCTGCGCCATGGCGGGCGGCTCGTCTTCACCAACAGGGACGGCGGCATGCTGCGACCATCAGGGCGGGTCTTTCAGGAAACTCTGCACCGTGTACTCGACCGGGGCGAGTTCCCTTTGATTGATCGGGACGGGAAGCGAAAGCGCTACATCCACTTCCACGACTTGAGGCACACTTTTGCGTCAGCGTGGGTCATGCGCGGCGGGGACCTGTTCAGACTCCAGCGGGTGCTGGGGCACAGCACCGTGGCCATGACGCTCAGGTACTCGCACCTGGCGCCAGCCGCGTTTGCGGACGACTACGCACGGTTTGCTGACCTTCACGTGGCTGGTGCCGACGTCATCGAGCTCGAGCCGCACCGGCCGGATGTGGATAGCAAAGTTCAGGACTTGGGGTGAAACGCGGGTCGTCCATCTAATCGGTCAATCACTGGTCGTGCAGGCACGTAGCCCTCGGTTGCATTGTCCTCCTTGCCCGCAACGTGGAGGACCAACATGAACGAAAAACACCCTGTGGCTAGCGACAGCGCGCCCCTCGAGAGGCTCGCTACCTACGGCGAAATCGCCGACGAGACGGGCCTTCCCCTCGGTTCCCTGTACTCGCTTGTTGCTCAAAACCGCATTCCTCACATCCGCATCGGTCGGCGCTGTGTTCGCTTTTCTCGCAAACAGGTGCGCGCCTGGCTCGATTCCAACTCGGTTGCCCTGGGGGTGCAAACATGACCACGCCTTCGCCCACAATCTCGCCCGATGTTCAGAGCTGGCTACCGGGGCGTACCGTGCGCGAGAAGGCTGCGCTGCAGCACCAGCTCGCGAGTCAACCCGACCTGTCGCCCATTCCGGTGTGGCCGCGCGGCGACGACCGCCTCGTACTCGATGAACACGACCGCGCGGAATACTGCCAAGCGCACGGCATTCAGGTCAGGTTCGAGGAGTTCACCTTCGGCTCAGTGGACGAGGCTCGGAAGTTTGTTCTGGAGCGCAACCAGGCGCGCAGGAGCCTGCAAGGGATCGGACGGCGCTACGTCGATGGCGCCCTCTACAACCTCGAACGGGAGCCCGGCCGCCGCACGGACCTGACCTCCCCTCAGTGTGAGGGAAAGTCGGGAACCAACGCGCTGAAGCAGCGCTTCGGCTGCAGTCGCGCCACGCTGGAGCGCGACGGACGGCTCGCCCGCCAGATCGACGAGGCCGCTCGCTCGCATGGCTGGGAAGCGCGGACCCTCCTCCTCGATCCGCGACACCGCCTCACTGCGCAGCACATCGAGCGCTTTGCAGCGCTCACGCATGCGGAGCAGGACTCGGTGCTCGTCGCGCTCAATGTGGGACTGATTGACACACGACTCAAGCGGCCAGCGAAACCGTCGACCGCCTCGCAAGACCCAGGACCGAGCGCCGTCGATGTCGCGCCCCCCGGCCCGCTCAGCACGGCAGTGGACGTGCTGCTCGGGGAGATGGAAAAAGTGGAGAAAGCAGCGGAGGCCCTCGCGCGGTCGGAGCGCGAGGCGGCCCCGGCCCTGGGGGAGAGCGCCCGCAAGATCGCCTCCGGGCATGCCGCGCTCCATCGCAAGCTCAAGCATCTGCTGTCGCACGCACTACCGGCCGGACCACCTCAATCCGTCGCGGAGGTCGCGAATGTTGAGGCGTCGGACGACGGTTTACCCGCCCTGCGCGGCTATTCGCTCCACGATTGGCGTGGCCCCGTCGAGGAAATGTCCACGGAGGGCATCATCGCCGAAATCAAGGCCAGGTTGGGCGTCGCCGACTCGCTGGAAGCCGAAGCCCTGCCAGGCGTCCCGCTCGGCAGCGCAGACGGAATGCAATTCGTCACCGTAGAAGAGCTGCGGCGCCGAGCAGACGATCTCGAGCATGAGCTGGCACGAAGGCATCGGCCGACGAGCTAGGCCGCGCGCGCTCGCGGGCCTGCGGGAGCCGGACTACCTCCACGAAAGGAACACGATCTCGTCGTCATGGATGGCCGCCTCGATGTGGCGCCGCAAGTCCCACCGCGGCCTCGTGAACTCGCGCTCCCGGCAGAACCTTTTATGGGGGATCGCTCCCGAAGCTTGTGACACGCGCCACACACGGTGTGCGCCGATCTGCACACCGTGGAGAACCCGCGGCGTCGAATCTGGGGCAGTGAGGCGCACTTTCGTCGTGCGCACCCACGAATCGACTGGGCACGAGCATTGCTTCAGGCGGCGGCATGGAGTTCAAGACCGCTTTCAGACGTCGCCGCGCACACACGTCCACCCATCGGAACTGCAGCCTCGCTCTCCTGGTTCTTGTCGTAGCCAGTGGCTCGGGCCATGCCGCACGAGCCCAGACTAGGGCGCGTTCAGCGGCGGCGCGCGGAGCGCGAGCCTCTCATCGCCAACGCGCAGCCGACGCCCGTAGTCCTCGCTGACTTCGCGAAGGCACACGCTTCCATGGCCGATTCCGCCAAGCTGAAGGTCCCTGGCGAGGCGATGCTGGCACAGCTGCGAGCCGCGCTGAAAGAAGAGGACCCCGCGCGTCGCAAGGCGGCCTTCCAAGTCGTTGCCAGGCGACGGCAAGACCTAGAACGCATTGCCAACTTTTCGAAGGCCGACAGCGAGGCAGGGCGCGCGCAGCTCCGAAACCGACTGCACCTGCCGTCCTCGGTCAAGGTGCGAGACAGCGGCGCCTTCGGACTGGCTCTGGTGCTATCCAACGTCGACCTCAAGTCCCCGCCGGCGCCGCCGCCCGAGGCCTTCCACCGCTCGCTCGGCGCGCCATTCGCACTGCTCAACGCTCAGGGCTTGGGCCACAAGAACGTGGCCCCGGAAGGCACGTTTCTCGCCGACAGTCTCGCCGCCTTGGCCGGCGACTTCGACGTCGCCATCGCACTCGGCAATGCGGTGGACTTGAGTCAACGCGAGGCCGGCCCGGAAAGCGTGAGCGCGCGCGTGGACGTCGGGTACGAATTGCACGCGGGCGCCTTCTTCGGCTAGCCACGCTCGTTGGTCATGTCCCAGCCCAGCGCAGCGAAGAATGGGTCTAGGAATTCCCGCTGGACCCGCGCCTCGTTGTAGTCGCCAGACTTATAAGCTGTTCGTTGACGACCAAATCGTTCGACGAGTTCAATAACGGAAGCGGGTACTGCCATTTCATCCCCTAGAAGAACGACAAGGGTAGTGGCGAGTCACAGAATCGGCCTAGAAACGGGGAGAGCTGGTCGCCGACCCGGCGGCGCAGGGAACCTAGAATCGCCCGGACACCGCCAGCCCCCGCAGGGACCCGAGTAGTGGCGAAATGGTTACTTGCGCCGAATTCTGGCCAATAGCGCGACTGGTTGAGCCCTCCTTCCAGAGCACCATCGTGGCCAGCGTACCGACAGCCAAAGCGCCCGAGCCGATGAACGCCCCGACGGAGAGATTTCTGAAGCCATCTGCGTCGACAAGGTCATTGGCGAGTCTGGCGCAAGCGGCAGGCCGATTTGCGCCGGCGCAGCGGCTGAACTTGGGCACCGCCGGGTCCCCCTCAGCCTCGACCTCGCGGCTTGCCGAAGCAGCATCGTCGCTGGCGTTGTTGCTCTTCACGGCGAAGTAGGTGCCGAGGGCAGCTGCAGTAAGGGCGGTAGCAGCCCCCGCGACGATGAGCGGCATGCGAAGTCCACTTCGGCCGTGCTCTGGTGTCGTAGCTGACCGGCTCGCGCCTCGCGTTGCCGCGGGCACTGAAGCCAGCTTCGACGCTTCTCGCGTCGGCGTGGCTGTGGCTCCGGCGACGGGAACAGCCAACGTGAAGCTGAGCCGCCCGCCTGCCGACACCTGGAAGGCGTGCCCAATCGAACGTCGTCCATCTCGAGTCGCGTAAACCGCGTGGGCTCCGGCTCCGAGGAACAGCTCCCGGCTGAGTGGACTTTCGCCTACGGGCTTGTCGTCCACGAACACCGAACTGCCGTCTGGTATCACCTGGACAGTCACTGCGCCGACATGGCTTCGGCAGATTTCGAGCTGTTTCCGAGCTGAGTCGCGCTCACTCGACATGGTGGGGGGCAGATTGAGCACGACGTATTGCCAATGCTCGGCCGCGTCGGCGAATAGGCCCAGGCGCATCTCGACCTCGGCAAGGCTCATGCCCACAACGACGTGAGGGCGACGCTGCCAAACTTGCGAAAAGGCAGCGCGAGCACCGTCCAAGTCGTCGCCCTTCAGAGCCGTAAAGCCGCGGTCCATCAACTCGCGGCTCGAGTCGTCATTGGCGGAAGCCGCGTGGTCTGGACCTTGGGCTTGCGCTGGGGGAGCGAAGGCGATCAAGCAGACGGCGACGGTGGCGGCGAGAAGTGATTGGGGGGCGCCCGGGAAGACGACGGAGCATTTCATGAGCCGTTTGGAGTGTCGGCGCCGGTCTGGCGTCCGTTGCGAAAAATCCGCCCGCCAACGCTGCGCAGGTCGATTTTTCGCAACGAACCGGGTTGAGTGGCCGACACTACCTACGGATGACTCTGGCGCCGACCGAAGACCTGTCCGCGTTGATGGCCGGGACGCCATATCGCGCGATCGCGAGAATTGCGAGGGGCGGCATGGGGGACGTTTTGGAAGTCGAGCACGAGCTGCTGGGCCGACGCTTCGTGGCCAAGCTCCTCCACGCAGGTCTTTCACGAGACGCCGGCTTCCTGGAGCGAGTACGAGTCGAAGCTCAGTCGACGGCGCGTCTGCGCCATCCCCACATTGTCGACATCACGGACTTCTGCTTTACGGCGGCGGGGCAACCTTGCTTGGTGATGGAGAAGCTCCGCGGCCAGACGCTCAGGCGCGCAGTGGCCGAATCTGGTCATCTACCGGTCTCCGATTGCCTGAGGTTCGTAAACGAGCTCCTGTCGGCCTTGGCGGCGGCGCACCGCCTCGGCGTCGTTCACCGCGATATCAAGCCCGACAACCTGTTTCTCCACGAACCCATCGGGGGTCGCCCGCGTCATCTGAAGGTCCTCGACTTCGGTCTTGCCCGAGTGTTGCCCAGTGCGTTGGCGATCGCCCCGCTGCCGAGCAGCGTCGCGACGACAACAGGGCGCGTCGTTGGCTCACCCGGCTACGTGAGTCCAGAGGCGTTGATGGGCCGCCTCGTCGACCACCGTGCCGACCTGTACGCGGCAGGACTCATACTGTTTTTCGTACTCACCGGTCGAGGGCCCTTCGATCACCTGACCCTCGAGGCAACGCTGTCGCACGTGCCGACGCCACCATCGCACTTGAGGGAGGCCCCCGACATGCGCGAGCTCGATGGCATCGTCGCCAAAGCGTTGAAGAAGACACCAGAGGACCGCTACCAATCGGCCACAGAGTTCGCGGCCGAGTTGGCCGGACTTAACCGGCGCACGGCCGCGCAGTAGACTCAAAGGAGCAATCGAAATGGCACTCGAAGAAGTCCCTTCTCGCAATCAACCCCAAGTTCTGAGGCTGTTCTGCTCGCGCTGCCCCGGAGGCTTTCTTGTTCACGTCCACCCAGCCTGGGTTCCACGAAATGTGCAGCAGTGTCTGGATAAGGACTGGGAGGGGATGGCGGAGTTGGACTTCGAGCAGCTCGAGCGCCAAATGCAGCGCGCAGGGCTTACTTACGGCTCGCACAGGACTGCGACTGGGAGCATCGAACTCGAGGCAGACGGCGAGGCGGCTGTGGTCATGGGAAGCTGGCTAGCAAGCATGTTCACCAGCGGCGTTCGCTGACTGGCGCCCTAGGCAGCGGTGAAATCGGAGGTCTTCCCGGCGGCCCCGGCTTCGGCCTCGAATTCGCGGAAGGCGGAAGCTAGGGCAGCTGGTTTTGGCAATGGTCATTAGTTCCGCTAGTCTCATGGAGACGCTTTCGCCGAGGCTCCAGCATCGAGGGATCCCAATCACCCGCGGCATTGCGCGTTGACTGCTCCACCTCTAAGCTGCTGCAATGGCTGAGGGTGACAAGCCAATGCCATCCTGGCGATGGTGGGTCGAAAGACTGATCGCGGTAGCCGCTGCTGGCAGTGGCATCGCGGCGTACGCGAAGTTTGTCCACGAACCGACGCCGACGCCACCACCAGTGCCCACGACACCGGTGCCAGTGCCGGACTCGACGCCGACACCAGTGCCGCCAGTGCCGCCACCCGCGCCCGGTCCGAAGGTCTGTCATGAATGTCTCGAGGCAGGATGCAAGCGAGCGGTGATTGCATTCGGTGCACGTGTGGAGGAGTTCATTGCCCCCGCGACACGCGCCCGTCTAAACGACGTCGCGTATTGTGCCGAAGTGCACGAGTACAAGGATCGGCCGGGATACTTCACGCTGTCCCTGGGACGCCTCAAGGACAACGAATTGCGAGGCGCGCTTGACTACTTTAGAAAGGACGGGATTTGGCAGCTGAACGACATAATGTCGGTTGGCCTTGAGCATTTTGGCGCAAGGGTATACCCGCCGCCTTGCGTTCCCGGAACGGTTCACTCAGTCGAGCGCGCCGGAGCCTGCGGAGATGACCCGCCTTCGAATGCGGAGACGGCCGCCGATGGCACGAAGTTCGAATGGATGCGTGAAGGGCTCGCCTGCAGCTGTCAGGCAAACAACAGTTGGATCAAGAACTGGGAGGAGTACTCCGATTGCTTTCAAGGCTGCATGGGCGACGCACAATGTCGCGCACAGTGCGTCAAGCCGGGCCGTTCTCGTTAACGACCAGCGCTGTTGGAAAGGCTACGTTTCGATCACCCAGCAGCGCCGCGCAATCGCTTGGTCAGCCGGGATATCGCGCGCGTGTGGATGCGACTGGCCCACGACTTGTGCATCGACAGAGACGCGGCGATGTCGTCCATGCGCTCGCCGTCGAAGTAGAAGCGCCGCACGATAGTCTGCTCGTCTTGGTTGAGGCTCTTGATTGCCGCTGAGACGAAACTGAGTAGCTCCGCGTCGGCATAGGCTTCTTCGGCATTCGGCTCGGTCGCTACCAGCTCTCGCTCGCCCGTACTGCCGCGTGCCACCTCGGCGGCAAAGCCCATACTCACGGCAGTCGCCAAAGATGCCAAATGCTCGTCGAATGCCGCCTCGACAGCTGCGTCGCCGTCGCCACCGCGGTTGAAGGCGGACTCCGCTTCGCCTTCGGAAGTTTGCCGCGCGGTTTCGAGGCCGCGCAACTTTTCATGCATCTTGCGCGAGAGTCGAGACGTTTGCCGAACTCCGTCGTACATGGCGCCGCGAATCCGGTAGGTCGCGTAGGCCCGAAACGGTACTTGGCGGCTGGCGTCGAAACGTCGCGCTGCGTCGAGCAGGCCCTCGCGTCCGAAAGCGAGAAGCTCATCCTTCTCCACGCTCGCGCCTAGGGAACGCACTGTTTGGTTTGCGATGCGATCGACGATATCGAGCGCAGCGTGAAACCGCTCGAGCGCTTCAGGCGAATCGGCGGTGATCACGGGCGCACCGTAGCGTGGCTCCGGACTCGAACGCCACCCATGTTGGCCGGGAACCTACTTCCCGCTCGCTGCCCGCCCGCCGGTTTCATCAGTCAGTCGGTGGCGATGGGTTTGCCAACCAGTTTTCCGAGCTGGCTGCTGAGGACGGGGTCGCTCATGATGTGCTCTCGCAGCACCTCGCGTGCGCGCTCGCGCTGCTCGGCAGAGAGTCGTGGGTCGACGTGGGCCATGGCAACTTCGATACGTTGCTCGACATACTCCTCGACGCTGAGCTCGCCTCGGCGCACTTGCTCGAGAGCCGGGCTCACTTGCGGCCCAACGGCTCGCAGCACAGCACCGTTACGCTTCGGAACGTCCGCCATGGTCTTACCTCCTTAGCCTACACCGGGTGGGCCGCTCCGGGGAGGGTCCGACCTCTCTTCAGGGTCTTTCAGCCGCTCGACGTAGCCAGTGAGAACGGGGTCCACCCGTAGCCTGGCCCGCAGAACTTTGGCGACCCACTGCAGCTGCCCCGGCGTGAGACGATCGGCAAGGGGAGCGATCGCGTGCTGTACGCGATTGGCCAGGTAAGCGCGCAGGGAGATTTCTCCGCGACGCAATGCGCGCAGCGCGCTCGAGGGATACCCGGGTCGACTCATTGGCTAGTCCGCTCTGCCGAGGATGTCTCGACGCGGAGTCGAGGTCTGGGGCGCCTGGCCCTTCTTGATCACTGCTGGGCGGGTCGGGTGTGAAAGCCGAGTGGCGCCGACGAGCGCCAGCGCGAGCACAAGTGACATTGCAAGAGCTCCGCCGAGGACCAGCAGTGGACGCGCTTTGGCTGCGAGCCCAAGTTGGCTGAGCAGCGACTTGAAGCCATTGATGCTCGGCGCGACGGACAGCGCATTCACCGGACGCAGCGCGTCGGCTCGATTCACCGCAACCGCGGTCGCGACTCGTTGCTGTGAGTCGGGTGTGGCAGCACGGACGGCTGGAACGTAGAATGTTGTCGTGGCCTCGCTAGCGAGGGGAGATTCCTGCACTGGTGGCGTACATGATGGGGTGGTGTCCGTGTGGTCGCTGAAAAATAGCGACGGGGGCGCCAGGACCGGGACGATTTGCTGCGTCTCCTGAATGTCTAGAATGGGAGCAACTACGACCGGTACGAGACGTTCCGTTCGTTGTACTGGAAGAGCGCTCCCAGCTCGCGGAATCGAGATGGGAGCAGTGTCCCCAGCGTCGAGCATGCTCGCAGGAATGGCGAAGGCCGTCTTCTCGGTATCAGTTGGCAAGCTGAGCGAATAATCATTGGGCAGTCGACGTGGCGCGCTTTCCGATCGCGTCGCCGGCCCGCGGTCCTCGTCGCCTGCGAGGAGTCTCAGCGCGAGCTCGTAACCTCCGAACCGAAGCATGAGCGCTGCTGCATTGATCTGAAATCCCTCGCGCCTCCGCTCTCCATTGACGACGATGCCTCGGCCCCGATACGCCGGCGTGAGCCAGATTTCGTTGCCCAAGCGCTCGAGGTGAAACTCGACGGCCGCTACGCCGGCAACATCGACGAACACGTCGGCTTGGCGGGATGAGCCAACTACGAACACTCGTTCGAGAGCCGGCTCGAGCTCGAGCACGTGGCGCAAGCCAGCACCGGAGAGCTCGATGAAAATCGGATCATTCTGAGAGCTGAGTTGTAATTGGGCCATGCTGAGTTCCTTAGTCGCGCGGGCGTGGGACACGGAGCCTTGAGACCGGGGCTTGGGTCTTGAGGCTCCGTGCTGGTCCAGCTTCCGTCACCCCGTCTGCGGCTCCTTCATTGCCGTACCTTCCACCACGACGCAGCGGCCGTCGCGATAGACGGTCACGTCGGTCAGGTAGTCGGCGCCAGACTGCTTTTGCGCCTTCATGACCGCTTCGTCGATCAGGCCGACGTTGTGGTCCTGCGAGGTGAGCGAATCATCGCCCGGGCAGTACTTGCTTTCGACGTGACCCGCAGGCGTGGCGGTGGTGCCGCCGTCAACCGAGGGCTCGGTCATCGAGACGGCCGGCACCGTCAAGACGGCGTAATGCGCGGAGCAGCCGGTTGCGGCGAGCACGCCGGCGAGCATGAGCAGAGCTTTCATTGGTATCCGGTTCCCTTCACGGTCAGGCAGCGCTTCGAGTAGAAGTAGGCGTCGAAACCCCCGTCTTCCGTCGACACGTTGTTGAGATAGCGGAGCTGATTTTTGGCGCGAGCATTGGCCATCGCGGCGTCGAGCGAGGCGCTCTCGCCGATCGGGTAGCCCATGACCGCTGCTTGGCAGCTCTCGCCGCGCACCGGGCCGACGCTGCGGCCCGTGGTGACGTTGTTGTCGAACGACACCATCTTGAGGTTCTTGGCGTATTGGTATGAAGTGCAGCCCCCCGTTCCCACGAGCAGCAGGGCGGCAAACGCTATTTTTCGCGACATTGGGCTGGCCTTTCTCGTCACTTGTCGCCGAAAGTGGGGAACGTCGGCAGAGTGAAGGGGAACTGCGCAGTCGTTCCGCTCGGCGCTTCGACACCATTCACCTCTTTGACCTCGAGCGAGTACTTTCCACTCGCCGGAGCGGGGAGCGAGAAGCCAACCCAGAGGTCGCTCACGGTTACGCCCTTCTTTGTAACGTACTGCCGCGGCACTGAATCTGGTGCGATGCTCGTGCCGTCCGGCAATTTCAGCACGAAAGCGTCATCCGACAGGTAGTCACCGTACGACATGTCCCTCGTGACCATCGCGCTGTAGTCCAGAGTTAGATACACTTCGTTGGCAGCGATGCTCGAGTAACTCCACGGGGCGTCTGCGCGCACGACGGCGTCTTCGAAGTTGACGTTCAGATAGCCGGCGACGACCTTGCCTGTGATCGGCAATATTTGGGGCTCGAGCGTGATCAACGGATCGGGCGAGTCTTTTCCGAAAGGGACCTTCGCTTGATGGCGTTCTGGGCCGCCGAAGGACAGCGTCGCGTCATCGAGCGAGAAGGTATCGTCCACCTCGAAGGCGAACGAGCCCTTGCCTAGGCGGGCGCCAGGCACGCGCGGCAGGTCTTGGCCGTAGGGCAGCTCGTAGTCCTTACCAGCCGACGAGAGCAGGGTCACTGCGTCGAACGTCTGCGTGTCGGTGCCGCGATTCTCGAATTGCGCATCGATTGTCAGAAGGCCGGGCGAGCAGGACGCAGTCTGTGGCTTCAGGGTCGCCGTTCCGAGCGTCACCTTGAAGCCCGTCTGCCAGATCGGTTGATCGAGCGTGACGGACTGAGTCGGGCGGTCGTCGCAGTTGACGAGCGGTGCGCCGCCCTCGCCCTTGTTTGATTCCGCGCCAGCTTCGGCTTGGCCCGCGGCGTTCTCGGTGTGGCTCGGCTCCCCGCCGGCGCCGACGTCGCTGCTGCCTTCGCCACCGCCTCCTGGCTGCGGCACTGAGGAGCCCCCGCCGCAGGCAAGCAGCAGAGAGGAAACGGCCAGAGCACCGAGAACGGCAGCAACGCTGCCATGGAGCCCTCGACCGCAGGGTGAGCTGAAACGGTGGTTCGAAGCTTGGATGGTCATTGTGAGTCTCGTTCCTGGGGGTCGGGATTTCCGACGTTTGCGTTGATGTCGGTTCCAACTCGCGGGCCGGTTCCGAAAATCGTTCCGGGGTCGTGTTTTTCGTCTTTTTCGCGACGCGCCTGAGCCTCCCGTCGCTTTTTAGGAAACCGAGTCGCGGCTGGGACCGACTCGTAACCACAATGCGAAACGAGCGATTGATCGGTTGCGGCGCGGCACTCCTCCTGGCGGGAGCGTTGGCAAGTGCCTGTAGCGACGGCGGCTCCTCGGACAAGCCCGGGGCTGGCGGCGAGGCCGCTTTCGGAGGCGCCAACGCCAGCGGCGCGGAGGCAGGCGGCGACGCAGGGAACGGCGGGAACGACGCGGAGTGTTCAGGCTCCGGGGCGCCGTGCGACGGACAATGCGTCGACGTGAGCTCGGACAGCGACAACTGTGGCGCGTGCGGTACCAGTTGTTCAGCCAAGCACGCCAGCGCTGCTTGCTCCTCAGGGGCCTGCGTCATCGACAGCTGCGACGACGGCTTCGTGGACTGCAATGGTGAAACGGCCGACGGCTGCGAAGCGAAGGACGAAGGTCTGCCCGATGCACCCCGTCTGCTCTCTCCTCCTATCGGCCAGAACACCGGTAGCGCGCTGACTGACTCGGCGCGGATGCCCGAGCTACGCTGGACGGCCGCGGCGGGGAGCGCGGGAAGCTGCGGCGCAGTGACGTATGAGGTGCAGATTGACGACTCATGCGAAGTCGGCAAGGCGTGCGATTTCAAGAGCCCGGCGGTCGATGCGACCGGCATCAAGGAACTGCGCTATCAACCGGAGAAGCCGCTCGAGGTGGCCACGGCGGCACCGGTAGGCACACGGTATTTCTGGCGGGTTCGCGCCTGCGAGACTGCCGATCGCTGTTCGGATTGGACCGACGCACGGTACATCAACGTCGGCCGTCTCAATGATGATCTCAATGGCGACGGCTACTCGGACCTGTTCGCCACATCATTCGATGGGGGCTCCGGCTATCACTCGCATCTGCATCCTGGGCCGCTCAAGGCCGACGGCGCAACATCGGGGAGTGCCGTCCGCCCCACCCTCAATCTCGAGGGCCCGTTCGGCTTCTACGGCGACGCGCGTTTCTTGGGTGACGTGAATGGTGATGGCTTTGCTGACGCAATACGCAGCACGGACGATGGCGCCGAGCTGCTGCTGGGCAACAAAGACTTCGACAAGATTGTCGCGCTGAAAATCCCCAGCGATTTCTCGGGCACGCACAGCATCGCTGGTCTCGGGGATTGGGACGCTGATGGTTTTGCTGATTTCGCCGTATCCGACTGCAGCACATCGGTGGACAGCGTCGTGCACGTTTATTCGGGCAATGCGGACGCCAAATGGATGCCCAGCAGCATCAGCGCGCCCGCCGGAACGACGGCCACGAGCTTCGGGACAGCGCTCGAGGGAGGGCTCGATTTCGATGGCGACGGGTACACGGACTTGTTCATCCTCGATGGCAACGAGGGGCGCGTGCACTTTGCAGCTGGCGGACCCAAGTCTCCCGGCAAGATCAAAGCGTCGCTCACGGTCGGTACGACCTGCGAATACTACACGAAGCCAAACCTAGCGCGGGCGGGCGACATGAACGGTGATGGCTACGGCGACTTGGCCGTGCGTTGCGACAGCCGCCTGCTGCTCTTCGCAGGCGGACGCACGCCAGACCTGATGTCGCTCTGGTCGCACCAATTCTCTGACGACGGGAAGTACCTGGGGCACGGCATCACCGGCGGTACGGACCTCGGCAGCGACGGTTTCCCGGATCTGCTGGTACACGGCGACGACAAGAACGGTGTGAACCTCTTCATGTTGGCCGGCTCAGCGACCCTCTCGGACGCCGACATGCTCCTGCCGTTCCGCGGAACGCTCTCGAGCGACGGCAAGGCTACCGCGGGTGAGGGGCTGTCCGCGGGCGACTTCGATGGCGACGGCAGACCGGACCTGCTGGTGCAAGTGCGGTCCGCCGGAGAGCTGCGCCTCTTCGCTGGTGGCCAGACGATGTCGGGCAGCTGCGCCGCCGCGAGCGATGCGATGAGCATCGGGGACTGGTGTCGTAGCGCCGTGACGACAATCGAAGGGAAGTACAGGACAGATTCGAATCCCGACTACCAGATCGGCGATTCGTTCGGAGTCATTCTGGCGCAGTAGCGCCGCATTCTTTCTTTCAAGGAAGGGAACAACATGGAGCATCTACGAAGCGAGGCTTGTGCCTCGAGAGGACAGAAGCGCGCGCTGCGCATGACGGGCGTCGCCTTCGCGCTAATTGCGGCGGCAACCGGAACCCTGGCCGCGTGTGGCAGCAGTGGCGGTCACGGTTCAGCGAATGCCATGGCAGGCGCAGGTGGCGAAACCAACCTGGGCACCGCCGGCGACGCCACTGGCGCGTCCGTCTCGGACGCGGGTGCTGGAGGAGCGGACGGTGCAGGCGGCGCAGCGGCTGCCCCGCAAGTGTGTCAACCGACCAGCAAGACGGACGAGCCCGATGACGATTTTACCGACGCGAACTGCGACGGCATCGACGGCGACGTGAAGCACGCGATCTTCGTCTCGCCGGACGGATTCGACGGCGATGACGGCAGCATCAGGAAACCCGTTCAGAGCATTGGGCAGGCAGTAGCGCTCGCCAAGGATGGTGGTCTCGAGGTCTACGTGTGCAACGGCACCTACCGAGAAAACGTCGTCGTTGACGCGCCGGTCTCAATCTACGGGGGATATGACTGCACCCGAAGCTGGAAGCGCACGAAGGACATCGCAATACTGCAGGCCGGCGCGGGCTTGCCTCTCCTCGTCAAGAACGTGGACGGCAAGGTCCATCTCGACCGACTTGCGTTTCGTGCGCCGGCGGCAACTGGCGCGGGTCAGTCGTCTCAGGCAGCGGCGATCGTCGGCTCGAGCGACGTCACCCTGACACAGGTGGAGTTCAAGAGCGGCAACGGTACCGCCGGAGTCGCAGGCGTGACGGGCGCGGATGCCTATCCGTCGCCGCCGCGTGAGTCGGGCCACGGCGCTTCAACCACCGTGAGCACCTGTTACACTCCGGACGCTGGCGGCTCCCCGGGTGCCTACTGCGACAGCTACGCGGCGGGTGGCTATTCGGCACTCACCACGCAAACCTGCGCGACAGGGATTGTGATGCGCGGCGGGCGCGGCGGTGACGGCGGCAACGTCTGGCTCGCGAAGGGTATGCCGGGCTGCTTCAAGCGAGGCTCAGATCCGGGCCACGACGGGTCTTACGGTCAATACCAAACGGGCGACGGCAGCTGGAAGGATGTCAGCCCGACTGATGCCGGCATGAATGGCGGCGACGGCACCGACGGTGCCGCGGCGGTTTTTGGCGTTGGTTCCATCGCCGACGGCGGGTACTCGGCCACGAACGCCGGCGTTGACGGCGAGCCAGGTCAAGCGGGCTGGCCGGGCAAGGGCGGTAGCGGCGGCTCCAGCACTGGCCATAGCGGCGACGTGTGCGGTTCGGACTACCGAGTCGGTTCTGGTGGCGGCCAAGGCGGACTTGGTGGCTGCGGCGGCGGTCGCGCGACGGCCGGCGCTGCTGGTGGCGGATCGGTTGCGCTCATCATCGTCGGGAGCACGGTCAAGATCGCTAACGCGCGCTTTACCGTTGGTGATGGCGGCGCAGGTGGCGACGGCGCGCCGGGCGGCGCGGCGCAGCCCGGCGCGGGGGGTGCGGCCGGCGGCAACGCGCAAAACGGCTACCAAGGCGTGCAAGGCCAAGCTGGAGGCAACGGCGGTGCCGGCGGCGACGGTGGTCCCGGCGGCGGCGGTCCTTCGATCGCGATCCTCTTCTCTGGCGCGATGCCGGATGTGACAGACGCGGTCTACGAAATCGGCGCGCCGGGGGACGGCGGCCAAGCTTTCTCGGGCCCGAATGGCCCGGCTGGTGCGACGGGCGAAGTCATGAGTTTGGACGAGATTTTAGGGAAGCAGCCATGATGAATCAACGATGGACGCGGATGATGGTTTCGGTGTCGTGCCTGAGCTTGGGCGCGATGGCCTGCGGGAGCGGCGGCAGCCACGGTGCTTCGGCAGCTCCGACGGTCGATCAGCAAGGCAGCGGGGAAAATCCCAGCGTTCCTGCCGAGCCTCCGAAACCGGCGAAGGGTAGCGACGCTTGCATCATCAGCGCCGACTGCGCCGCCGGCCTGCATTGCGACTTGGGCGAGTGCGTGCAGGAGTGCAACAGCGAGCAAGCCTGCGACAAGGGCCTCTCGTGCTCGGTGCGAGCGCGTTGCATCAAGCCCGATGCCCAGGATGAAGATCCCGCGCCCGTGACCGAGCACACAGGCACGGTGAAAGCGGAGGCCAGCTCGCTGGAGCTCGACGAACGTGACAGCGACTTCGAGGTGAAGCTGGAATCGGACAGCGATGCACTGGTGACCTATCGCGTCGAGGTCAAGGCACCGTTCCTCACGCTAGAGGACGACGAACGCGGTGAGTTTGCGGGCAGCTTGCGGCTCAAGTTTTCCGTCGACCCTAGCGCTGCTTCCGGCAACCTTGCCTCGGGCGTTGTGATTGTGCACACGTCCCTCGGCGATGTGGCGGTCAATCCGTCGATCCGGGTGGGGCTAACCGGCCGCTATCAGGGCACCATGCGCTACACCGCCGGCAAGACACCGCTCGGCGACGTCGGGGTGGCGTTCGACATGCTCGACAGGGGCGGCAACGTGCAGGTTCGCGTCGATCCGGAGCGTTCAATGACGTTTCCGGAGGCGGCAGGCGGTGCCGTCACGGGACGCGGCGTGTTCACTTTCACCGATGGTCTTGCTCTCACGCTTTCGCAGGTGGTGGCGGACGACTTTGGCGGCGAACGCAACCACTTCAAGCGGCCCATCGGCAGGCGCATCTCGTTTGCACTCAAACCGACGGGTGCCGGCAAGCTCGAAGGCACGTTCGAGGAGAAGGTCTATGGCATCACGCAGCAGCCACTCTCGCTGAGCGGCACTGCTTACCTCGAGCCAACCAATCAGGCTGAGCCAGAGGCCTTCACGCTCGGCACGGCGCCGGTCATGCCGAGCGCGCAGCAGAACGCTTTCCCAAGCGCGTCCATCTTTACCGGGTGGAGCGAGTCCGATTGCTTTTCGGACTGCGAAAACGCTGGCGATCGGGTGAGCTGCATTGGCAGCACCATCGAGCCCACGTACTACCAGCACCTCGCTGACAGCCTGGCTGGTCAGCGTACTGGCAGCGATCCGCTCGAGGACTTGTCCAAGGCCTGCGAGACGGAGCTCGCCGCGACCAACACGTCCAGCTACAAGAGCATCGGCTACCGTTGCGCCTCGATTCCACCGCTGGCATGCAGCTTGGCGCGATTGGCTGGCGGAAGTTGGACCACCGCCCAGCTACCCAGCGCGCGCGCCGCATTCAACCGCCTCACGGCACGAATGCTGGCCCCCGCGCTATTCGTGGCGCAGGACGACATCGCGACTGGCCTCAAGCGCTCGCTGCTCGAGGGCGCCTCGGCGGAGGCTGAAAGCTTTACTGCCGCGCGCACGGCGCTTCAGGCGCCGGCAACGTATGCATTCAGCTCGGGGCTGCTTGGTTACTTGAAGACGCTGCCGCTAGACGTGGCCAAGGGTGACCCGAGCTCGGCCGACCCGACCCAAACGAACTACCCGGCCGCGCGAGCACTGTCGCGGCTGGTTTACGTGCTGCAGACGTTGGACGGCGAAGAAAGTCGCGCTGATGCCACCGACGTGGCAGGCAAACTGACCGACAAGCTCGAGCGCGCGCAGTCTCGCGGAGTGCTCGGCTTCTTCGAGGCCGCAACGCTGGCCTCGGTGATGGACGCTTGGAACAATCCGCCCAACATTGGGGGCGAATTCGTGGGCGCGCTCACCCTCTCTGATCGGGGCTTCGCGAGCCTGCAGCAGGGCGCCGCGCTGTTCGGCGTGCCCGAAGGCCAGGTGCCGCTCATCTATGATCCCGCCCGGCCCCAGCCCACGAATTTCGAGCAAGTCCTGGAGGTAAGGGCCAAGCCAGCGCTCGACCAGTTTCAAGCGGACCAGACAGCGTTCGAGTCGGCGGACCGAGAATTCGAACAGAACGAGGCCCGATTAGCAGACGAAACGGAGTCCGTGCGACGCACGTACGAGGACCAAATCGTCTCGATTTGTGGCACCGCGTTTGATGTCGAAAGTGTCAAGACAGATAGCGACTGGGCCACATGCGGGGCGGACGGGACAGGTGAGTTCTCCGAGCTGTCTCTCGACATCAGTCAAGCCTACCTGCGCCTGCAGGCCTCGCAGAGCCGCATCCAAGGCATGAAGCAGAAGTACGCCATCGATCAGAAGCGCTTGGCTGACACGCAGCAGGTCAAGGCGGACCAAATGCAGTTCATCGACGCCCAGGGCAAGAAGCTCCAGGGTCTCGATATTGCCGACGGCGTCGTCAACGCCGCGGAAAAAGCCATCTCGGTTGCCGCCAACTCATCGGTTCTGAACTTTGGTACGCCATACGCGCTGGCGGCCGTGACCGCGGTATTGGAGGTCCAGCGCACCAGTATCACGGTGGCCCGACAGCAGGTCGAAACCGCACAGCAGCTCCGTACCGTGGCCGACGAAAGCAAGGTCGAGCTGATTACAGGCTTGGGCGAGCTACAGAAACAGCTCATCGACATTGCTCAGCTGGAGCTCGAGATGGAGCAGGACACGCTCGCCATCACGCAAGCGGACCTGCACCGGCGCAACACGCTCGACCATGCCAAGCACCTGGCGGAGGAACGACTTCGGTCGCTCACGCGCATTGGCCAGAGTCCGGCGACGGACCCAACGTTCCGCATCTTGCAAACGCAGCAAGCGCTTCAGGCCGTGACGTCGCGCACCGAGGCACAGCGCTGGCTCTATCGCGCCGGGCGGGCACTCGAGTACGAGATCAACACCAGCCTGGGCAGCGCGCTTCCCCAGGCGGTCCTCGGCGCCTACAGCAGCAGCCAGGCCGAACGGCTCTCCCGCTGCCTAACCGGCATCTTCAACGACTACTCCGCCGAGTTCGGCGTCGCGCAAGAGTTCGCGACCACAGTCTCGGTGCGCGAGATGCTCGGGTTCACCGGGCCGCGCACCGACAACGTCACCGGCGCGACCCTCAGCGAGGGAGACCTCTTTCGCCAGTGGATTTTACGAAACGAGAACGTCGATAGCCAGGGCAACGTGATGGTGACTTTCAGCACCAACCTTCAGCCGGGCAACGAGCTTTGGTCGAGTAACGTCTGCGACGACAAGATCGCGACCGTCCAGGCGCAGCTCGTGGGCGACTTTCAGGGTGACAACGAGGCCGAGATCCAAATCGGCCTCGAAGGCAGCAGCATCCTTCGTCGCTGTGACTCTGACGAGCTCGTGAACTGGTCGATCGATAGCTCGGCTCAGGCGGTTATCCAGGCCGGCGTGAACACCTTCGGTGAAGCGAAGCCGAACAGCTCGCTCTTTGGCGAGTCGGTGGCGCGAGCTACCTGGAAGGTAGTGATTCCGGCCGGCACCGTTGCGCCGGCCAATTCGGATCTGGATCTCAAGTCCCTCGACGACATCGTGCTCAAGGTCACCCACCACGCGCTGCCGCGTCGCAATAAGTCACTGCCCGTGAGCATTGCCTGCCTCGGTACGGTGGGAGCGGGAGGCTAAACCATGAAAGCCAGGAAGACCCTGACGCCGCTAGGCGCAGTCGTCGATCTGGTCGCGGCCTTTTAGCTGGACGTTGGCGAAATCGCGCAACGACTTGGCGGGGCGGACCGACAAAGAGTCAGAAAGGTAGCGCGATCAGTGAAACACATCAAAGCCCTCGGCTGCACGCTCGCTGTGGCCACTCTACTCTGTGCCGTGGAGGCGGACGCCCAGAACATCGATGGCTCGTTCCGTCTTGCGCTCGAAACCGACGTCCTGGCGCTCGATCATGTCACGCTCTCCTCGGGTCCCGCCTCCGTGACCAGCGGGAGCACGACCTTCGGCTTGCCTGGCCCGGCGCTTGGCGTGGCGGTGGCCTATGGCGTATCGCCCAACATACTGCTCGGCACACGCCTCCAGGCCTCGTCCAGTCACATCAAGGTTGGGGACGCGGCCGCGGACGCGACCGGCTTCGCACTGTTTCCGGAGGCCGAGTACCTCTTCCCCGGAGCTGTGGTCCGGCCCTTCGTGTCGGCGAATCTGGGCTACAGGGCTACCGGGTCCTCAGTCGCCGCCGAGACATCGACGTCGACATTCTTGATCGGACCAGGAGCAGGCATGCACGCGTTCGTGAGCTCGTCATTCTCGCTGGATGCGGGCGTGATGGCGTTGTTTCAGAAAGGAACTTCCAAGTCCAACGGCGTCGCGCTCGACGCGAACGGCTATTCGGTGCTGCTAACTGTCGCGCTATCCGGGTGGCTCGGTGGTAGCAGCGCAACCGCCGCGCCTGTGGCCGCCGTTCCGCCGGTCGAGAAGCCCCCAGCAACCGATGAAGGCTCCACAGCGGTCGACGAAGCGGGCATCGTCGAATCGACGTTCACGCTCGATCGGCCGAATGCCTCAGGCGGCGTTCGAGTGACAATTCACGGCGATCCCGTTAGAGACGCCGACAGCGTCGAGGTCATCGTCACGTCTCTCCGCCCGTCCCGGCCGGGCGCCGCCTGCAGTACTTTGGCGTTTGAGGCGGCCGGCAGGCGAACCGAGCTCACCGACATGCGGTCATCGTCCCGTGGCGGGTTCGGCTCGGCCCTTACCACGCAAGCAGGCACTCTCCCGTTCGATGCGCTGCGCTCGCTGACCGATGCCGATCGAGAGGCCTGGTTGATGGTGTGTGACGAGCGGGTCCTTCTGCTGCCCGCCGCCAAGCACAGGCTGGAACGCTTCGGGGGCGTTTTTCGGCGCCGAATTCCCGCTGGTCCGCCGTGACCGCTCAAATTCGCGCGCGGCGCTGTCGAATTTACGCACCGGGCGGCAGTCAGCGACCGACCAAGAAGTGTCGAGACGACTGAGTCTCTGCCGGTGCCCCGCGACGGCGGGTCGATAGCGCTGCGCCAGCTCACCCAGTGCAACCACACGGCTTCGCCTCGTTCAGGATTCTCATGCAACCAAAGATTACTCTGTTTCGACTTCTGGCCGCTTCGGTGTTGGCGGCCGGTGCGCTCGTTCCGTCGCTCGCCCGCGCAGCGGGGGTCGGCCCGACCCACATCAGCTTGCCGAGCGGGCCTGGTTCGGTGGAAGGACTCGGCCGAAACTTCGTGCCGTCGCTATCCTCCGGCACGGCCTCCTTCGGAGTCGATATTGCCGTACCGCCAGCTGCCGGCGGGTTCGCGCCGAAGCTGTCGCTCGACTACGACGGCGGCGGCGGTGCCTCTGAGCTCGGCATGGGTTGGCGCATCTCCGGTCTTCCGAGCATCCGACGCCGGGTCGAAGAAGGACTGCCCCTATTCGAGTCGAGCGACACCTTCGAGTTCGCAGGCGTTGGCGTATCTTGCGACCTGCTGGCGATGCCGGACGGCTTCTACCGGCCGGAGCACGAGAGCGGCGCATTCGTTCGCGTTCAGCGGAGCGGTGACGGCTCGACCTGGGAGGCTCGTGAGAAGTCGGGCATCACATTCCGATTCGGCGGCCAGGACCATACCGAGGAAGAGAACGGTCGCGTCGCGACCTACCTCCTCCGTGAACAAGCCGATCTTCACGGCCACGTGATCCGCTACGACTGGGACACGTCGAGCGGCTACGCGCTGCTAACGAGCGTCACCTGGAACGACTTCAGCGAGCACGTGCGGCAGCAGATCGTCCTTTCTTACGAGGACCGGCCGGATGTCCACGTGCTGTTCTCGTCCGGCATCCAGCGCGTACTGTCCAAGCGACTGAAGACGGTTGAGGTCACTGTCGGCGGTGAGCTCGCACGACGCTACACGCTCGGGTACGGCACGGATTCTCACTCGCTGCTTCGCACGGTCGAAATGGTCGGGACGGACGGTGTCACCGCGCTTCCGAACCTGAGTCTCGAGTACACGGAGCCACGCTTTGCCGCGGATGGTCAAATCACGACCATGAAGTCGCCGCCCAGCTACGCGCCTGGGACGAATGCGGCGCTCACCGATTTGAACGGCGACGGCCTCCCGGATCTATTGGTGACGGAGACCGGCCAGTTCCGGTCCTACGTGAACCAAGACGGCAACACATGGAACGCCGCGCAAGCCTGGGCGCCTTCGGACTCTCCCTCCGTCGACCTTGCGAGCAACGGGGTCCAGCTCGCGGACCTCGACGGCGACGGCGCCATCGACCTCGTCGTGAAGAGCGGAACCGACGCTTTTCGTTACTTCCCCGGGAAGGACGCGACGCATTTCTCCTCGTCAGTGTCGATCAAGAGCGTGCCGAGCTTCACGTTCGAAGATCCGAATGCACGGCTCGCCGACCTTGACGGTGACCGACGCACGGATGTGATCTTCACGACACCCGCAGGCATCGCGATTGGCTACAACCGCGGCGGCACGGATTGGACCTTGCCGGAAACGGTCGGCAAGGTCGACGCCCGCCAAGATTTGGCGTTTTCGGACGGGAAGACGCAGCTGTGCGACGTCAATGGAGATCGCGTTCAGGACTTTTGCTACCTCCGCTCGGGCTCGCTCACGTATTGGCTTGGGCGCGGACGCGGGGCATTCGAGGCTGCCGAGAGCGCGAGCGGCGTTCCTGACTTCGACGACTCCGATCCGTGGAAGCTCACGGACCTGGACGGGGACGGCTGGGTCGACCTCGTGCACGTTGGCGTGAACCAGGTCGACTATGCGCTCGCGACGACCGCCGGCAACTTCTCGAAGCCGCGTCACGTAGCCCAAACGCCTTCGAAGGGTCCGAACGCTCACGTCGAATTCGCGGATATGAACGGGTCGGGCACGACCGACATCGTCTGGATCGACGTGAGCGGCCGCGCCGACCAGGCATGGCGCTACCTTGAGCTATTTCCGGATGGTCGGGGCGGGTTACTGAAGAAGATCGCCAACGGCCTCGGCAAAGCCACCCAAATCTTCTACAAGCCGGCCGCCCGTGACGCAGCAGCCGCGCGCGCCGGAGACTCCGCATGGACGACCCGGATGAACGTTGCCATGCCGGTTGTCGATCGCTTGGAGGTCGACGACTCCCTCGGCGACCCCGTCCTCGTGACCAAGTACACTTACGGCAACGGCACCTGGGACCCGAAGGAGCGCACGTTTGCCGGCTTTGGTGCCGGTATGCAGACCGAAGTCGGTGACCAATACACACCGACGCTCGTCACGGAGAATACGTTCGACACGGGTCTCGTGACGCGGGTGCTGCGTGGGTCAGTCCTCACGAGCGAAGCGCGCGATGAAGCTGGCGACATCTTCACGCGAACAAAGAACGAGCACACGGTCATTACCCTCGGAACTTCGCGCGATGGTCGTCCGATCCAGTACGCCTATGGCTCTAGTACTCGCGTTGAGCACATCGAGGGGACGGATACTGCCAACGCGCGTGTGACTCTCACCGAATCGGTGCAGGACGACTACGGAAACGTGACAGAGGAACGGCACTGGGGCGAGATTTCGGGCGATGACTTTCTTGCTGGCGACGACGAAGCGATCACGGTTCGCAGTTTCGCGAACAACGCGAACGACTGGATCTTGGGCCACGTAGCGACCGAAGAGGTGCAGGATGCGAGTGGCCGCCGCGTCGCCATGAAGCGCAACTATTTTGATGGAAAGCCGTTCACGGGCTTGCCACTCGGGAAGCTCACTCGCGGTGATATGAGCCGTACTGAGTCGTGGATCGAAGGCGAACGATTTGCCGATGAAGGCCGCTACAAGTACGACGAGGATGGTAACGCCGTTGTTGGGTTCGACGCGCGCGGCGGACGACAGGAAATCGACTACGATTCGGACACGCACACCTTCGTTCGGGCCGAGCGGCGCTTTTCCTCGGATACCGATTTCCTCGAGTGGACCACCGATTACGATCCGATAACGGGGGCGCTCACGGAGGTCACCTTGCCGACCGGCGCGCACTCTTCGTTTCGCTACGACGCGCTTGGGCGCCTGATCTCGATCGTGAGGCCAGGCGATTCGTTGGACCTACCGACGACGACCTACACTTACGAGCTCGCGAGTCCGCTCTCGCGCGTCACGACCCTGCAGCGAGTGACGAGCGGTGACCGCGAAGTGATGACGAGCCATGCGGTCGTGGATGGTCTTGGCCGCGCGCGTGGCAGCTTCAAGGCCGCCGAGAAGGGAAACTGGGCGTTGTCGGAGCTCGTTACGCTCGACGCGCGCGGTAACCCGGCCTTTGCGGCGTTCCCGTCCTTCGAGGACAAACCGCAGCTGCCAGCGACAGCAGGTCGCGAGGGCAATTGGACGTACCGCGATGCAACCGGGCGCGATATCGCGACGCGCCACAACGACGGCTCCTCGACGCGAATAGCCTACGGACCTTTCAGCCGCACTGTGTGGGACGAAAACGACAACGACCCAAAGTCGAGTCACTTCGATACCCCCACCAGCTACGAGAGCGACGGGCTCGGTCGACTGCGATCGGTGATCGAGCGCGAGGGCAAGACGGCATTCCAAACGGCCTACACGTATGACCCGCTCGGGAATCTTCTCACCGTTGAAGACGCGGCTGGAACCGTACGGGGCTACGAGTACGACGGGCGTTCACACCGGACGGTCATCGACGACTCCAACGCCGGTCACTGGGAGTTCGCCTTCACTGACGGGAGCGATCTCGAGCGCCGCATTGACCCTATCGGAAACGTCGCGCGCTACGCCTACGACGCACTCGGGCGAGTAACCGAAGAATGGCACAAAAAGTCCAGTGCCAAAGAGCACCGAGTCAACGCTTACCACTACGACACGCCATCCGATGAGCACGTTGAGCTTGCCGCCAATCTCTTGGGCAACCTGGCGTGGGTCGAGGATGCCGCGGGCAAGCTCTTCTTGGGCTACGATTCCCGGGGCCATCAAGTCACCGCTGTTCGCCATTGGGCTGACGGCAGCGAGCACGTTACACGCTCGGCGTTCGACGCTGCCGATCGCCAGGTCGAGCGTGGCTACCCCGACAACTCCTCCCTGGGCTTCGAGTACAATGCACGAAGCCTCCTTCGATCGATCGG
>Ga0307508_10000792_pt1 | contig 37301 bp, 52 predicted proteins | sample 9_EM_MG_FD_203089 | JGI IMG/M metagenome (GOLD analysis project Ga0307508, IMG submission 203089) | Populus trichocarpa ectomycorrhiza microbial communities from riparian zone in the Pacific Northwest, United States - 9_EM | ecosystem: Host-associated > Plants > Roots > Unclassified | place...
GCCCGCGGGCTGAGGGAGGCCAGCTTCAAGCACGCGATTGAGCATCGGCACGCAGCTAGAGGGGAGAGATAGAGTGAATATCTATGTAGGCTTTCTTTGAGGGTGTTTGAGCAGTGCCTGCGGAATCGATCCAATCCAGTGCAGCGCAAGACCTTGGAAGAGGAAAGAGGGCACGCAAGCGAGCGGGGGGGGGGGCATCAAGAGCAACAGGAGACGCGGACGGCTGGTACATACAATCATATGTGCGCCTGGTGCTGGTGGAGGTGGTGGAGATTCCGAGTGAAGTTGGCCCGGCGGGAACACTCTCGCCACTAGCGGCACACACCCCTCCCCAAGCATCCTAGCGGAGTCACAGATGTGTGACGTAGTTAACTAACTAGCGGACAGCATTGCGGTCGATCAGTTGTTTGGTGTCTGTTGCTCCCGGTCGCAAGATTTTGAAAGTCGGAGGGTGCATGCATCCACACGATCGCGAGAGTTTTTAGATGGGCGGACTGCCGGACTGCTCGACTGCTCATATTGGCTCGTTTGTTCTTTTGCGGCGGCGAGCGAGGGGTGGGGATGGGGGTGGGAGACCACTCCACTCTGGCCGGTGGAGCGAGAGTTGCGGACTGGACTGGACTGCACATATCCGCGCAATCGGAGCCTCAGCGAGGTTGGCGGTGGGGGGTGCGAATTGGCGACCGGGCCTGTTGGGACGAGGAATTGAGTTGAGCTGCGGACCCCGCCGCTCGCTTCGAGCGCACGGCTTCACGCCACTCCACCTGTGTGGTTGCGATCGAGAGGAAAGCCCCAGATTCGAATGCGTGCGTGCGTGCTGCTGCGGTGGCGATGTGTCTGGCTCCTGCTGTGCTGGGAACACACGCAGAGCGGATCGATGGAGGTCTCTGCTGCCGGATACGGCTTGCGCCACGCTATCCACACACTTCGTCACAACTGCGGCCACATGTTAAAGCTTGCGTCGAGTCGAGTCGAATCGGTGAGTGCTCCATGCAGCGTTGGGTCGTCATAGCGTCGCGGTGGGGGCCGCAGGGGGACTGCCAGGGAGGGAGGGAGGAGGGGAGCGGGGAGGGCGGGGAGAGGCCGTGGGATGCGGGGAAGGGCACATACATACATACATCTGAGCATGGAGCCCGGCCGTCCTCGAGCTGTGTTGCTCCTCTCCATCGCTTGGCTGCGGGCCGGTCTCACGCTCCCCCGCCGTGTCGTCTCGACAATCTTGCGGCTCCGAATCTCCCGCCTGCCCCCCGACGGATTGTCGGAAGAGGATCGAAATCGGAGCGGCAGTGCATGAACACCGAAGGGAGTCTAGTTCGCGCGATCCGGGAGATAGAGCAGAGTACTCTGCCGCTGTTCTCTGGGGCCATGAATCAGGAGAGGCAAGACCGATGGCTGGAGATGCGAGCTTCCTCTCGTCGTCGGTTGCAGCAATAGTGGCAGACACAACCGTCCGACTTTGATCTTCCGGCTCGCCCGCCGCCAGCTGGTGACCGCTTCTGCGGGGAGATTCTGCACTTGGGTTTTAACGTTGCAGTCGCACTGCGCGGTGGCATTCGCGCTGATTGGCTGGAGAGCGGAGTGTCTTGCGCTGCACGCTTCTGCTGCTTCTTGGCTCCGAGTCGAGTGGAGACAGCCGTTGGTGTGAAGTCTTTGGACGAAGTCTTTGGGCGAAGTCTTTGGGACGGAGGGTTTGGCGGTGGTGACTGTGATGAGATCGCCGCGCCCCGACCCTGCGGAGGCAAAAGCCCTGTTCCAACAACAGCAGTGCCGTCGTCGTTCGTCGACGATCTCCAGCCTAACCCGAGGGATTGCCCGCGAGTCCGGTTTCAAACCCTGGCCGCACCCCCCCCGCCCTGCCTAGCTCTGCTTCGTTCTGTCTGCCGTGACCTGTGTGACCTCGAGTAGTGTGCATGTGCTGTGCGCGGTGCGTGTGGATGGTGGGTGGATAAAGACCTGTAGCGGCGAACAAGTGTGGAGGAGGAAGACGAGAACGGCCGTGTCCGGTCTTGTTCTCACTCCCCCATCCAGCTGGCCAGCAGCTGCCAGCACCGCCTATAAAACTCCTCCCTCCCACCCTCGACTTCCCTTCCCTTCCCTAGCCCCGTCCTTGTCAACGTCCACCACGGTCAATTGTTGTATGTGGTCTCCCTTCCCCTCTCAGACAGACCGCTCGTACTCCACGGCAGCTGACCCTGCTAAAGCAACAGAACAAAGAACGCAAGAAAGAAGAAGAAAAAGCGAACTTGCAAAATCCAGTTGGAAGCGCAATCCACACTTATACGTAGAAGCTCGTATCTTCCACATCGAGTCCACGCTTGCCAGCTTCCATCAGCCCCCTCCTAAAGCCAGCAAGGAAATCCGCCACCCTCCCCCCCCCGGGACCCCCAAGCAAACATGTCTTCTCACGGCAACAACAACAACAACAACAACAACAACAACGAGAGCCCTAGCATCCGCGATCGTCGTGGCTCGCTCAACCCGGGATCCAGCCTTTCTGACTTCCTGTCGTCCAACCGTCAGCCACAGCCTCCATCCGCCTATCCGGGCCCCATCACCACTGCCGCTGCACACGCCAATACCCAGCGACGGATGAGCATGTCGAGCGCCAACGGTTCGCCTCCTCAGGGTCCTGGTACCTTCACCTTCCGGCGTGGATCCGTCTCCTCGATCTCATCTGTATCCTCGGTGCAGGACGAGAGCGCCATTGATGATTCCGAGTCGGCTTCCGGCAGCCCCAGCAGCCCCTTCGTCCGACGGATGAGCTGGGGTGCCAGAGCTCTACGCGATGTGCGTCTCCCCGGATCGGCCAGAGTACCTCCAAGTCCCAGTACTTCTTCGCCGACGATCTCTCGAGGTATGTCTCCCCTCTCCTCTCTCCGATCGCCGCTTACATCTGACCCCCCCCCCCCCCATCAGGATTCTGGCTTGACAACAAGGCTAGCGGATACCCAACCGATCCGGCCCTCCAGCAGAGGCGGCAGAGCATGCCAGGACCTCCAGCGCACGCTATGCCCCCGCCCAAGGTAGCCGCCCCGGATCCTCTCCAGGAGAGGCTGCTCCGAAACGAGCTCTACATGGACTAAGCCCTTCGCCGACCACTCTCGTTCCCTTTCCGTCCGGAGTTTTGCGGAAGTCTCTTGTATTGCCTTATGATGTGCTATTGTTTTCTTTTCCTTGGGAGTTCGAAAATCAGAATATTCATCCGACGTATCTTTATGCCACCTCCATGCTTCTTGCTCTTCTTCTCATTGGCATTATTATTCTTCTTTGGGAAACTGTATGAATACTTACTTAGGGAGCCTGTTTTCTGAACTTGCTTGCTCTTGTCTAGCCTGGATCTTCCTCTAGCACTTACGCTCACTCGCTTTGTTCGCTCCACCTGGTCCGCTTGTTTTGCTTTTGTATCTTCCATATCGGTGACTTTTCTGATTATTGTATCAAGTACCGGTCCCTTATATTCACATTATCGGTGTTGATTGATCATGGTTTTTTTTTTGAAGTTATCTGCACAAAACTACGGGACGAAATGGGTTGTATTTTTTTCTCCTGCCAGTTGTCTCTTTTTCGGTTTTGTTTGCCTGGCTGCGATTCACTGGAATTGAAAGGGGTCCAACTTCCTCTGTCTTTCCCGTTAGATGTGTCGTTGGGTTGGTGTCTCAGACACACGTGCCCTTTGAGAACGGGGAGCACGGCAACCGCGGGGTTTTATGCAGTGGGGCTGGTCCAACACCCAACAAACAAGCCATGACAGAGGTTCGCTTCGACTATCTGCTATCTCGTTGTGTCCTGTTATCTTAGTCCTAGTCAGACCGTCAGAGGTCTTCTGTGTGCATAAAAATGCATCCTTTTTAAGTTCGTGTTTTCCTCCTTTGTTTCCTTCCCTCTCGGAAGTAAGATAATGTATTACTTGATATACTTACACTACATACACACGAGCAGCGCAAAGGCTATATACTCAGTTTGCTGCGTAAAAGCTACATGCTCAGCCAGCTGCGCAAAAGCTACATGCTCGGTTTGCTGCTCAGACTGGTTGGCGACGCAGGAACAGGTACGGACGGCGCGGGGTGACTTCGTATGTACAAGCGTCCGCTCTACATACTCTCGAGTGGCCTTGGTTGGTGGGCCATGTTGACACAGGACAAGGTGGAAAGAGGGGCTATGGAATAGATGTGCGCCGTCACCGAAGCACCGTGCTGCACGGTGATGGTACTGATGATGATGATGGTGGTGGTGGTGGTGATGGTGGTGGGCGGTGATGGTGGTTTTCCCGTAGTTAGAGAGAATACCTACTACATACTGTAGACTAGATAGATACTTCTGTGGTTACTATCATGACTGAGAGCGAAGCTGGTGGAGTCGATGCTGAAGAGGTTTCTATGATGGAGATAGCTCTCTTGCTCAAAACCTCCCATCCTTCCGTTCCTCGCTGTCTGGTTCGGTTTGCTTGACCCCTCAACCCAAAATCAAGTGCTCGAACCCCTCCGTTGCCGCCAAGACCGCACTGCCTCTCTTTCTTTCGCTCGCTGGCCCTCTGGCAGCCGCTACAACAAACTTCTACCGTTCCCATCTCCCATCTCCACCTTTGTCACCTACATCACCCCTCCCCCACCTACCAACACATTCGCAACCAAAACTGCCATCCCCCTCTACCCAAACACCATCACCACAACCTCCATATCGTATCCCTATTCACTTACCACTTCCGACAAAACACTACAGTCTCCTTCTATCAACATGACTACCGAGGTTCGTTACATATCCCACCCGTTTGGTTGTTGCGGCCGTTGTCGCTGTCCGACCCCTCCCCCCTAAATGGGCCAAACAATCCCAACCCCCCTCCCGTACGCAACACAAACATCACCATCCACCCCTCCCCAGTCTATGATCGTGCGGTTTGTACTAACTCTAAATCCGCCTCCTCACAGCGCGAGAGGTACTCCTAACGGCTGTTGATCGGCGACTTCGACGGTGTGGATGCTAACTCCCCGTGCAGCAAGACTTTCCTCGCCAGACTGTGCGAGCAGGCTGAGCGCTACGATGGTTCGTTTGCCCCTTACCTCCCTCACGCAGGTGAGTGGTTTCCGGTGATGAATATCGATTGCTGACGATTCTCTCTTGATGGTTACAGAGATGGTTACCTACATGAAGGTTCGCGATATCCCCCCTCCTCGACGCTAGCTGGCTGATAGCTACTCCCTCCCCCTTTGACACGCCGTGGTGCTAATTCGTTCTACAGGAGGTTGCTAAGGTACGCTCACCATTGGACGCTCCATCCAGCGTGCCTGAATGGCACGGGAGAAAAAAATAATCGGAAACTCAAAGAATAAAAGAATAAAAGCGTTGACTTTTTTTTTGTGATAGCTTGGCGGAGAGCTCACCGTAGACGAGCGCAACTTGTTGTCGGTCGCCTACAAGAACGTTGTCGGAACCCGACGTGCTTCGTGGCGCATCATCTCCAGCATCGAGCAGAAGGAGGAGACGAAAAACAACGAGAAGCACATCACCAAGATCCGCGAGTATCGCCAGAAGATCGAGGATGAGTTGGAGACCGTGTGCGGTGATGTCCTGAACGTCCTCGATGAGTCTTTGATCCCCAAGGCCGAGTCCGGAGAGTCCAAGGTGTTCTACCACAAAATGTGAGTTGTACATATCAATATCCATCCTCTTTTACTAGGCCTGTGGTCTGACAATCATCCCAGGAAGGGTGACTACCACCGTTACCTCGCTGAGTTCGCCCATGGTGACAAGCGGAAGGAGGCTGCACAGGCCGCTCACGAGGCCTACAAGGTACATGGCGGTGTCCCAGTCCTTCATCAGTAGCCACGCTAACCTCGTGTCTATTTATCAGAACGCCACCGACGTCGCACAGACCGAGTTGACTCCCACCCACCCCATCCGTCTGGGTCTTGCCCTCAACTTCTCCGTTTTCTACTACGAGATCTTGAATTCTCCCGACCGCGCTTGCCACCTCGCCAAGCAGGCGTTCGACGATGCGATTGCTGAGCTCGACTCCCTTAGCGAAGAGAGCTACCGGGATTCGACTCTCATCATGCAGTTGCTTCGCGACAACTTGACCCTCTGGACCTCGAGTGATGGAAACGACGTTGAGGAGCCCAAGGAGAAGCCCGTTGAAGCCAAGTCCGAGGATGCTCCCGCCGCCCCGGCCGCCGAGGAGGCGAAATAAGCTTTCACCTTGCCGGGACCATCCTTGCGTTCATCCGGGCGACGACAATTTTACCCTTTTCTAAACGATTTGGCTTTGTTCTTTTCTTTTCCAATTGGAGACGGGTGATCTAAAGGGGGGCATATGGGAAGTTGATAAGAAGATGGGGGAATTGCTGTGATGTCTTTTCCTTGTTTTCTTTTCTGTTACTCGATGTTTTTCTTGTTTGTCCGTTGTCAGTTCACAAGACGGGGGCGAATCCTTGGGAGTATGATCTTTTGTGAAGCGTTCCGAGAGATAATACGAGGGAGTTGGAATTGTTGGCTGGTCGTATAAACCGATAGTTTGGAGAGAGGTTTTTCTACTTCTTTCCTTCTCAGCTGTTGTTTTCCGTTGCCGTTACCGTCCGTTCTTTTTTCACGGTTCGTTTTTCAGTTTTTATCTTCCGACCGGTTGGTGGTTGAGGGTATTTGGCGAAGAGGTTTTCGTGTTTGTCATTATCCATGGTCATTTACGAATCCCCCTTCTCTTTTGAGTTGAGTTGAGTTGAGTTGAGTTGAGTTGAAAGCGTGTAATTTCTTTTCTTTTCCTTCTTTTTGTTTTGTTTTTTACTTTTCTTGTTTTTATTCTCTTCGAATTGAGATACTGTTTGTTTTGGCAACCCTTTAGAATGCCATCAGGTTTCACCTCATAACTATGTGCGATCGCCTTGGAACAACGTTTCCTGTGGAGTGCCACCAGATTTAATAAAAAGAAATGGGTCGAATGAAAATGAGATGAGATGAGAGAAATCCTGTTCTCTCTTTCCTTTTCTACAGCTGGTCCGCTCAATCTCTAAGACAATCTCTACAAATGGTTCGATTGCAACCACTTCCACCTCTATCCACAGCGTTGAGGTGCGTGGTCGGGTACATCTGGAAGTGTCCCTGCCGAAGCTGCTCCCGCCGCAATACTGCAGCGACGACGTTCTCCCTCCCGAATGCCCTCTTCTGCTTGGGGATGGCCACTGGTGGGGGGCTGTTTTGGAATAGGTATATATATATATATATGTATGTAGGCGGGTGGGCGCTATGCCGATAGTTTATGTAAGTACATTTAACATCGACAGGCTGCTGCAGATAGATACATATCACTCACTGATGAAATCCGGATTTCTCTCATTTTTTTTTTTTTTTCATATTTCATTTCGTTTTCCTTTTTTTTTTCCTATTAAATACGGTATACGGTATGTACATATGTAGGTAAGTACTTCTTACTTAAGTAAAGATGGCATTCTATGTAAAGGTTTGTCTTTTTTTTATTTTCGCCTCCTCTTCCGCCTCCTCCGCCTCCTCCTACATACCTACATACATGCACCTTTCTCCCACACCCCGCTTGGCTGGGCAGATACATAGCAAATTAGTTGAGGCTATGGCCTATGTATCTAAGCCGGTGATCCATGATCCAAGTGAAGAACTCCGCCCCCGGCTTGTTTGCTTGCTTTGTCTAGATAGATGTATACTTGCTTGCCTTGCCGGGGTGGGAACGGGTGGAACGACGGACAACGGGGGTGGGTGGGAGATAGATGAAGCTCCTTGTGATTTGCCAACCAAAATATCTTTGCAATGTATCCACCCGCAGAGCAACAGAGAGCGGGCGCGTGAAACCTCTACAATACATATGTATGTATGAGATCTGCAGGCAGCCGTCGTAGGTCTAAAGGTACTTAGGTATCATACATACATGGCGCGGCAAGATGCGTGCCACGTTGGGTATGGTACCTACGTACCGCCAGCGCTGTCTCCCTGTCGCTGTTGCCCGCCGTTCTATCCCTTGGTCCGGCGAACATGTGCATGGGAAATTGCACGGTATCGGATGGTACAGTCACTCGACCACAGTCTACTGCAGCATAGTGACTGTGCCATCTGATACATGTTTTTCCATGTGTTTGCCGGACCAGAATATACAGTTCTACCGCTGTACGCAGAGTACTGTACGCAGTTGGATGGGCTAATGTTGGGGTTGTCGGTGCCGTGGGTGGGTGGTATAGGTAGGTGTAATGCGACATGAGTATGGAGGTATCCTTCTTGATCAAAACACATTCACACAAACGCCTATGGTCGATGATAGGCTGTGCTACGATGGTTTGAACTTTTTAGAGATTCTTGGACCCATGAATACATCTAGAGCGGTGGTGGATGCGGCCGAAAAAAAAGCAACTACTATTACAGTGGGTCGTGTACATAGCTAAGTAGGTGCCATGCTGCTCAGCGGAGCTTGGTCATCTCCAGGATATCATGGCGGTGGAAAAACGAGCGGTTACGTTTCCCAAGTATGTCTATGCACTCGTCAGCCCGGTGTCCCTTATCCCGAGGAACCGTCTCCCGAAAGGAGGGAGGGGCTGCTTACACATTGGCACACTGAGTAGTCCGAGGACAGCCTGCATCACGCCCAGGATCCAAAATATCCTCCACACGCCAGCCTGCGCGACCCAGTCAACGGCTCTCCACGTGAGCGCGAACGAGAAGAAGTTTTTGAACACAAGAAGGCACGTAAAGCTCTCGATGGCTAGATCTCTGTGCGCGTCGACGAGATAGAGGGCGCTGGCGGTGGCGCCGAGAACCATGCCCATGACTTCCATGCCGAAGAAGAAGGAGGGAAGGTAGGGTCCGTAACTGCGGGTGTCGCTGCAGGTGTACCCGAAGCCGACGAGGCCGATCACACTGATCACCGTTTGGGGGATGACGAGGAGGATTCGGAATTCGGGCTCGTAGATGCCGTGGTTACGCTTGGAGAGAGCTTTGGCGGACCAGTCGGAGAGCAAGCCCGAGACCAGGAAGCCTAAAACTGCTCCAACGAAGGCGCCGATGTACATGTAGCCGGTTTTTACTTCGGTGAACCAGAGAGGCGGGCCCATGAACTACCGTCAGTCAGCAAATGCCGAATGGTTCTTCGAAGGAAAGGACAGTGCTCACAATTATTCCCAGGACAACTCCGATCATCACGGTCCATCCAATCAGTGCACCCTGTGTAAACATTCCCCAGAGGATTGCGGGATGGAATAGCAACGGGAACGGCCGGAGGACGAGTTTGAAGATACTCTCGTCGGTTTTGCGCCCGTTGAAGAGAGCGAGTCTCTTGAGGTATGGTGTTCGGGTTTTTGGAGGTGCTCGCTGTCTCTTCTCCTGCCCCCTCTGCAAACGCTGTTCAGATGCGTTGGCGGACGTCGGTTCTGCTGGTGGCCATCGCTGTTGGGTGGAGTTTGTATTCTGCGTGTACATCAAATTCTCGGTGGATGGTATATCGGTGTTGATTTCCCGGCGATAGGCAGTCTCAGGGACCATAAAGAATACCTTTTCGATCTGTTAGCCATTTCCCAGCAGACTTTGAGAGGCTGAGCCTACAGCAGGAAACAATATTGCGGAGAATATGCCGACGAAGTAGAACGGCCATCTCCACGACATCTCAAACGTCATTTTGCCCACAATCACCGGTGTGAAGAAAGCTCCGCCGTACAGGGCAAAGTTGGTGAACGCCATCCTCTTGCCTCGTTGCTAAAACCACGTCAGTCCAGCATTCGTTTGGCCCTCAATGAGGCCTGCATACATGCACCGGATATCTATCGCCACCTATTAGCCCACTCCCGCTCTCCCCCACGTTTCTTGGGGGCTCACAAATCTCCAATCGAAGCATTGACCAACGCCTCGAACGGCGCAACGGCAACGCCCTGAATCACCCTCGCCCATAACAGAGAGTTGTAGGTCGTCGCAGCTCCGCCCCAAATCGAGCTTACGACCAACAGCACCGTACCGACGACGTAGAGATGCCTCTTTCCCCACACTCTCGCCGAAGGTACAAAGATGAAGCCCGCAACACCAACCCCAAGAAGATGCCATCCTTCAACATGTCAGCGATGAGCCCGCAGTGGTGGAAGGGCAGGCGATCGGACGAACCAGTCAGGAGTGCCACATCCATGAATTTCTTGTCCCAGTAGAATGCTAGGGTGACAGTATTTGCAGCGAGTATCGGACCGAGTCTGCACCACGTAAGTTAGAACCCTCCGGCCCAGCAAGCACGGACGGGCACCCACGTAGCGGCCATAATCTACGGGGTCGCGTCAGTGCAGTCCCAGCAGGAAGCAACATGCAAAAGAGGACCCTCACCGACACGAGGCACAGCACCACGGTGATGGTATCTCTCTTCGCCAGCGACCAATTCTTGTATCACCGACCCGGTCAGCAACATGATCGCCTGTTTCCAAGCACTGCTATCGCTCGTCGGAGTGTCGTTGCACGCATACCAGCGGATCGTCAGGATGGTCGGATGGCTGCGGAATCAGCACGATAGGCTTTTTCCCCGACAAGTCATATTTGAGTCGCGGATCCAACTGCTCGGCTTGGTTGATTGTGGGGTCAAGCTCAGAGACCGAGTTCATCAACGCCGTGCCTTTTTTTTGTTGTTGCGTAGCTCCGTTAGCTACCGATCGGAGGTCTGGGCGCAGAGAAGGGGCACATACCAGGCACATGCTTCGACCGTCGGTCCTCGAGAATTCCCAAGCCCATGTTTGGATGAGATTTCGGGACGCGTGAGGGGACGATGGGAAGAGTTATTGGCTGTTATTGATGCGATCAACCTATGACCTAGATGGGCATCTATGTACAGGTGAGGACGCAAGTTTTGTGCTATGCCGGGGGGGGGGGCGAGGTCGACAAAAGCAAGTTTGGCTTTAGGAAGCGAGGCAAGAGCTCCGGTCCAAGGAGATATGTAGAGCATGTATGTATGATATTCCCGCTCATATGTATGTATCGGTAACCTCGGAAACGGGCTCAAACAGGCATGGGGGCCAGACGGCAGCTTTGTTCGAGGATGCTGTTGTATGCACGCAACAATGTGGATCGGCAGGTGGTGCTTGCAAGACTAGAGCACTTAGCTTACATACGTCGCTGGCTGGTGGGTTGGGTTCCTTGAACAACTTCGGGATCACCTAGGTGATCCCGGTTGGAGTCTCTCGCAGTCGAGGGTGCCATCTGAAACAGCCACCAAGTCGAAACCTGACTTACTTATTTACCCATCAAGATGGAACTAACCATTTAAGTATGTATATAGGCGGGCGAGCTGATAGCTGGTGACGCTTGTGGGCCACGTCTGCATACCCCCTGCTGCTTTGTGGAGAAGAGCAAAGAGGAAGCTACTTATGCAGACTTATGTATATATAGCGGACAAAGTGATGCATCCAAGGTGACTGATCCCTTACCAAGACGGTCATGGTGGGCAACACTAAGCAGTCCAGAGCCCGTTTGTACAAAAGCTCCTCCCTTCCTCAAGTTTGTTGTTGAGCTCACCTTTCGTTACCATCCCCTCTTTGAAAACCCCATCTTTGATACCTACCACTTTTAATCTCGCCAAGTACCACTTCCCGATAATCACGATGAAGTACACCGCCGCACTCCTCGTTGCTTGTGTTGTTGCCTCCGCCAACGCCCAGTCCTTAAATGGCCTCCCGTCCTGTGCAGTATGTCTGGCGAACAATATCTCGATTTTCAGCATAGCCCAGCTAATGTTTCGCCTTTAGATCGTGTGTGCCACGCCCATGCTCACGACCAATGCTTGTAACCAAACGGACTTCAAGTGCATCTGCGGGCAGGAAAATTTCTTGCAAGGAATTTCCGCCTGCGTCCAAAAGGATTGTAGTGCCGATGACCAAGAGAGTAAGTCATCCCCTGCGCGCTCACGAACAACACGAGGCGTATCACTGATGGTTGAAAACAGAGACGCTAGAGTTCGCCCAGAATTTCTGTTCCCAGGCTGGAGCTCCCATTCCATCGTCGATCATTAATTCCCTCACAGCATCCGCCGCCTTCTCCCCCACGACCACCTCGTCTGGATCCGCCCGCGCGTCCACCACTACCGGCACAGCCCAATCTGCCGCTGCTACTGGTGCTGCCGGCAAATTTGGCGTCTCTGGGCTCGGTGTCGCCGCTGCTGCTGCCGCTCTGTTCTTGTAATCGGGCTGTGTCGGTGACTTTTTTCCGGGGGAGTGGAGGGGAGGGCTGGGATTCGTATTGCGATTATGAACTGTATTAATGACGAGATTCCATTTGCTTGTGTCCATTTCGCGTCGGTTTCTTTGGGTGAGGTAAAAACTGTTCACGCGTAGCTAATCGTTGCTATCTATTCCTCATCTAATTCAACCCTTTTTTCGGTCCACGCGTACATATCTAGCGGAAACATTCCTAACCCTAAATCTAAGGCGGATATCTAATGATGTTTCTCGTCCCCGTCGTCTGAAGGGGTGTTACCGTGTCCAGTATTTGCACACCTAGCATGCACGGCCCAGAAGAGTAAGCTGTCTGCCCAGGACGTTCAGAGACAATGGAGCAAACCAAGATCCTGGGAAAGGCAATGGAGGCGGAACTATCGGATGCTTGGCATGGAGACGGAATAGGGATCATGCGGAAGCGAGGAAACACTTTCGGATTCAAGGTTGAAAGAAGGCTTGGCATTCGTCTGGACTCAGATTATGTATGTAAGTACTTACAATTGTGCATACATTCTTGGCCGAGAAACACTCAGATCCGATTGAAGCTGGGCTGGAGTAAGGGGTGGCAACCACTTTGGTTTGGAAGGAATTATAACCACAGAGATGCTCTCTACTGATCTACTCACGAGTTATGTGGCTATTAGATATACGAGTGATATACTATGGTCAGGTAACCGGGTAACGGCCCCGGAGCACATAAAGTTTTGGGAGAAAAAAAGGCATCAAATCCAATCCAAGCTGTCCGACATCCACCACCAGAACCCACGACCCTTCGATTTTTCCTTTCGTTAACCGGCCCTACACAAACACCCTCAAGATGTCTTCCTTCTGGGATGCCTTGACCAGCCGGAAAACGTCCTCCTCCGCTTCCAACACCGCGCTCCCTGCTACATTCGCGCCGCCTCCAGACGCTGGCGACACCGCACCCACGTCATCTTTCACCTCGCACGCTCACCAGCCCACATTCGACTACGCAGCCGCCGGCAATGTTTCCTCCTTCCTCACCAGCGATCCCTCCACACTACACCCGCTCGCCGACCTCGGTGGCGACCTGACGTACCTCGACCTCGACGAAGCAGCCCTGTCCTCCCTCCCGGGTGCCCGTACCGCCCTCCCTTCACGAGGGTGGTCCGACGATCTTTGCTACGGCACAGGTGCGACATATCTCATAGCGCTGACAATGGGTGGCGCATGGGGCCTGGTCGAGGGACTCAACAAGACTTCTGCAAACGCCCCGCCACGCCTGAAGCTCAACGGTGTGCTCAACGCAATCACACGGAGAGGCCCATTCATGGGCAACAGCGCGGGGGTTCTGGCGATGGTTTACAACGGTATCAATAGTACTGTCGGCTACTACCGTGGGAAACATGATACCGCCAACTCGATTATCAGTGGCATGATTGCCGGCGCAATCTTCAAGAGCACAAGGGGTGCCAAGCCCATGGCCGTGTCGGCGGGGATTGTGAGTGCTACGGCGGCGGCGTGGAGCGTGGGTTCCAAGGCGCTATTGTAATGGTGCGGAAGGGTGTTTCTTTCTCAACTCTGGGTTCGGTGCAAAAAAATTGTTTCGCTCATTCTGTGGGAGCAATGTAAAAGACGGGGGATGCGAGATGATGATATGGGTGGGGCGTACGTGTGCGATTGGGGTTTAGAAGGCGAGTGGAGTGGGTTTGCATTTTCGCTCAATCTTTGTACAATACTTCCTACCTTGCGGGGCTTTTCTTTTGCGTGACTTGTTCTTTTCTTATCACAGAGCTGAAGGGCTTCTGTTTCTTGCACTATTATGGCCACGGGGCAGTTCCGTCTATCTGTACTAACAATACTGCTGTGCTTCTTGCGGTCAGCTCGTCCTGAAGACATGCACTTCCTTATCTCTTTAGCGACCGTCCACATAAGGACACATATCATCACCACGTCATGGCGTGCGCGTAAGCGGGTTGTCGTTGGCAGCAAGCCGCAACTGCAAAAGGGCCGCAACCTGTCATCGGCCAGGACTCTAGTTAGCCAACATTTGGATCCGTCAGGACTGAGGTATTCCACGCATTGGTGTGGGGGTTCGGCCTTTTTCTCACAAGTCCTCAGTATGGACATTTAAGCGCCGCGTCGCGTTTATTCACTGCCTTTGACTACCCGTATCCGCCGGAAGTTATAGATAGCGGCAATCTTTTTTGCTCCACCCCACTCCGAGGCAGATGGCAGAGAAGAAATGGGAGGAAGCGAAGAATTGGGCCTAGTCACGCATAACCAATCCGGCCTACAATGTCAAGTGTCGTCCAAGGCAAAGAAACCGCCCGGATCCAGGACCAACAAAGACAAGGAAGACCACAGCGTCCCGGTACTACCAACTGAAGACGGGACATGCGCTTACCGGTCAGTATCTGAAATGGATTGGCAGTAGGGAAGACGATATGTGCTGGTGCTGCAAACCCGGAGCAACTCAGACCCGTGAGCATCTGTTTAAGGTGTGTACCGCCTGGAAGAAGCAGCAGGAAATCTTCTGGGAGGCAGTACGAGCACAAAAGAAACGCGGAAGGGATCGGTTCGTATAGCAGATCTCTTTGCAGGTGAGCGCTGCACTGAGGCAATACTCGAGTTTTTGGAGTCAACCGATGTCGGGAAGGAAGGCTAGAGAAGAGGAGTGGGAGCAAGCAAGCAATGGCACTGCGGAAGAGCAGGAGGAGGTAGTGGAAGGAGAGGAGGAGTCAATGGAGGTGGAGGTGGAGGGTGATAGTGATGGTGGCGTGTAAGATAGCTATTGAGTAGGCCAAGAGGGCCAAAGGGAGAGCCGCATAGCTATTCGCGGTTGGTGTTGGCGTTCGCCGTAGTCTGGAAAGGCTTATATCTAGTTAAATGCGAAATAAAATCGATGCCCCCCCCCGGCTGTGCACTGTTATCCGTTGCGCAGGGCACCTTATTCTTACATGTGCGTACATGTTTTTTTCATTTCGTTTTTTCATTTCTCGGTGGCCAAAGCTGTACCGTATTATCTCACTTATAAGGCCCCCCATATAAACGCCACTGTTACGCAATACCACTACAAGCGCACACTAACGCGCTGAAGGACTAGCGCAATATCAACTCGCGCTTGTGCACTAGGACCGAATTTTTGCGAGCACCGCGCTCTGCCTGTAGGATCTACAAATGTAAAACTCATCTGCATGCCAACAAAAGCCGTACCCAAGTCCGCATCTTCATCCTGATCACCCTCAGTGTCGGTAATTTGCGGGAAAGAAATGACATGGCTGCGCAGAGGTTTCCCTACCATCCTAGCACTTCCCGGAGTTCCTACAGCTGGTGGTGCGGCTGGTATGGTCGTTTATGCGGCGTGGCATGCGGCCGGTGAAAAGTCGGTGATCACCTCACGCTGCTGTAACAGACCGACGGTGTTTCCTGAGCTTGATACAGAGTGTAATTTCACTGTGGTGAAGGGACCGAGAGAACCAGCCATCCGAATGCGGAATACGATAGTAGAATGAGGATAGATCTCTGTGAATAGCCGCGCCGAGGTACGCTCGAGCCAGTTGCGGCGTACAACACGTCCCAGTTTTCGCTCCTCAAACGCAGCGCGTAGTTGTTTCTCAAGTTCCTCCCACCGTGGGTTGCCGTGCAGTATGCGTGTGGGTATGTTGATTCGCTTGTAGTAGCAATGTCTCACTCTGCGAAGATCTCGATGATTAGTGCCTTGCGGTGATAGTCTGATAATCTCACAGCGTACCTTCTTCCAATTCATGACCTGGTTCTTTCGCTAGAGCCCGAACCGTACTCGTACCTCCTCACGTGTAGGTTTCTGTTGCCCACCATTCCCATCGTCCATCCGCCGTGTTCTGCTTGGACAATACTCCGAGCTTAAACTGAGCGTTCTTCATCCCTTGCCTCTTTAAGGAGAGGCCGCTGGCAGAGGAACCCAGCGAGGGAGCACAGCAATTGGGTGTTTGCGAGGCCTTGGCCGTTGTTTGAACTTAGCTAATGAACGCTTGCTGGGAGTTCGAGCGTGCGAGAGGATCGTCGTGAGGAGTTGTACCGGCTGCGGCGAGCTTGACGATGATGGATAGCCGTGCTGGGCCGGGCTGGGGTGGCCCTGGGGCTGATCACCTGACGTTGCAAAAGGCTCGGCACGCTACCTGTAAGAGGTCTAGCGCGCCTAGCGCGTCACGACTGGCGTTTATAGGGGACCTTATAAGTGAGATACATAATACGGTAGGTTGGTAACGGGTGCTCTGGATTTGGGTCGGCTCGATTTCCGGTTCCTGGGCTTGTGGAAGAGGACGGGGGTTGTTGATTGATGCAGGTGCACCGGCCATGTGCCTGCTTGCTTGCTTGCTGTCATACGCCAGAGGGGTGCTTGCTGCCTGCATTAGATAACTTGCTGATAAACCAACATGGACATCCCGGAGAAATGTATATATACTCTACAAAGGCCACCGTGGAGCTCCATTGGTGCACATCAGACGTGTGCTAAAGACGATGAATGACCTCGTCTGGGGCTCTCGGCGTACGTTGTGCTTTGCGAGGTAGTCTTGGAGCTTTAGAAGGCTATGGTGGTTCGTGGATATTTGCGGTGATGGAGGTCTGATATCTGGAGCTCGAAGGCGAATGGGTACGTACGCGAGCCTTGAGGAGAGCTGGAACAGCACCGTGGAGTAGGAGGATAGATCGGCTGCCTCATTGAGGTTGTCGAGAAGTTCGAGTTGGTCCCGTGTACTACCCCCTCGATCGAGGAGAAGCAAGAGCAAGGTAAGGTAGCAAGGAGTTAACACTGCATCCGAAAAGAACACCTTTCAACTGCAGCTACACCTTCAAGTCAGGATTGGAAGAACCCTCTAGAGCCCTGTCGTTCCCCACACCCTCAGCGTCGAAAAAAAAATAGTTCCTCTTATCTTACGTCTTTCTTCTTCTTTTCTTTTCTCTTCTCGTCCCTCTCTCGCAGCCGTTTGAACTAGACAGAACCCCCTTTTGGCGCGTTCTGCAGTATCATCACTATCCTTTTACTACCTACTGGATCTCCTTCTTGTCAAACCGCGAATCGAGTTCGAACTGTCCCAACGTCAGCTCAGCCCTCCGTCCATCACGCGTGTCCCACGGGGGATCCCACAAAACACTAGCCGGCTGACTACATCCAACAACTACAATTACTGAGGCGTTCCCGGAGAAGTCTGCGATGGAGCGTGCGTACGCTTCGAGCGGAGAAGAGGTCCTCAACTTCTTCCATGTTGATGAACACAGAGGTCTAAGCGAGAAGGAAGTGGCAGATGCGCAAAAGAAATACGGAAAGAATTGTATGGAGCTCCCCCTCGAAAGAATGAAGGAAAGGGGTGGTGTTGATGCGGTTGTGGTTGCATTGTGCTGACACTGATGCGATCTTTCCAGCCCTACCGGAAGAACCTCCTACACCGCTATGGCAGCTCGTTTTGGAACAGTTTAAAGATCAACTTGTCATAATATTGCTCTCGTCTGCTACCATCTCGTTCGTGCTTGCTATATTGGAGGGTGGTGATGATAAGACTGCCTTTGTGGACCCTGCAGTTGTTAGTGTCTTCGCGCCGTCGGAGAGATTAATGGAATGCTGATGGCTCGAGTAGATTCTTACTATCCTAATCCTTAATGCCGTCGTCGGGGTGTCGCAAGAGAGCAGTGCCGAGGCTGCCATTTCCGCGTTGAACGAGTACTCGGCGAGCGAAGCCAAGACGTTGAGGAACGGACGTCTTACCCACATCCGCGCCGACGAGCTCGTTCCTGGTGATATCGTTGATGTTGCTGTCGGGGACCAGATTCCCGCTGACTGCCGCGTTCTTTCGATCATGAGCAATAGCTTCCGTATTGACCAGGCTATCTTGACCGGCGAGAGTGAGAGTGTTGGAAAAGACACCCGCACCGTCAAAGATGAAGGTGCGGTCAAGCAGGATCAGATCAATATGCTCTTTTCCGGAACTACTGTTACTGTTGGACATGCCAGGGCTGTGGTCGTTTTGACCGGTAATTCTACGGCGATCGGAGATATTCATACCAGCATCACCTCCCAAATCTCGGATCCTACCCCGCTCAAACAGAAGCTTAACAGCTTCGGCGATGTTCTGGCGAAGGTCATCATGGTTATCTGCATCGTGGTCTGGCTTATCAACGTCCGTAACTTCAGCGATGAGGCACACGGCGGCTGGGTCAAGGGTGCCATCTACTATCTGAAGATTGCTGTCTCCCTCGGCGTCGCCGCTATCCCGGAAGGTCTCGCTGTAGTCATCACTACTTGTCTCGCCCTCGGAACCCGCAGGATGGCTGCCAAGAATGCCGTTGTGCGCAGCCTGCCTTCGGTTGAGACTCTGGGAAGCTGTAGTGTTATCTGCTCGGACAAGACCGGTACCCTGACCACTAACCAGATGAGCGTTGCCACGGCTGTTACCATCTCGGAGTCCCAAATGGACCTCGATGAACTTACCCTGGATGGAACCAGCTTCGCACCGGTTGGAGACGTCAAGACCGCCACCGGCAAGATCCTGCCTTCGGCTGCATCCCACTCCGCCACCATCAAACGGCTCGCCGAAATTGCCTGCATTTGCAACGAGTCTGCGATAGCCTATGACGCCAAATCCAACGCTTTTATCAACGTTGGTGAACCCACGGAATGTGCCCTCAAAGTCATGGTTGAGAAACTCGGTGTTCCCAAGGCCACTGCCAACGGTTCCGCCGGTTCCGTTGCAATCCACGAACGCATGCACGACGCCAGCAATCACTACGAATCCTACCTCCCCCGAATCGCAACCTACGAGTTTTCCCGCGATCGTAAGAGCATGTCTGTACTTGCCGGTACCAATGGTTCCTCTGTTTTGCTCGTCAAGGGCGCTCCGGAATCCATCTTGGATAGGTGCACCTCCGCTATGGTTGGCGTCAACGGTTACAAAGTCCCCTTTGGCACAAAGACTCGGGAATTGGTGGACAAGAAGCTCTCGGAGTATGCCAACCGTGGTCTTCGTGTGATGGCTTTTGCCGTTGTCAACGATATTTCTAGACACCCCCTCATCGGAAAAGCCACCACAACCGAGGAATACGCCACTTTGGAACAGAACATGACTTTCGTCGGACTCGTCGGAATGTTGGATCCCCCCCGCCCCGAGGTTAGGGAATCGATCCGGAAGTGCCGTGAGGCTGGCATTCGTGTCGTCGTCATCACCGGTGACAACAAGCAGACGGCCGAAACCATCTGCCGGCAGATCGGAGTGTTCGATGAGGATGAGAATCTCGATGGGAAATCCTACACCGGAAGGGAATTCGATGCTTTGAGTGATTCGGAGAAGTTGGCGGCCGCCCAGCGGGCCAGCTTGTTCTCTCGCACGGAGCCCGCCCACAAGTCCAAACTCGTTGACCTCCTCCAAGGCGCTGGCGAAGTCGTAGCCATGACCGGTGACGGTGTGAACGATGCCCCGGCGTTGAAGAAGGCCGATATCGGAGTGGCCATGGGATCCGGTACCGACGTAGCAAAGCTTGCTGCTGATATGGTTCTCGTCGACGACAACTTCGCCACCATCGAGCTCGCTATCGAAGAGGGACGCAGCATCTACTCCAACACCCAGCAGTTCATCCGCTACCTGATCTCCTCCAACATTGGCGAAGTCGTTTCCATCTTCCTCACTGCCGCCCTTGGCATGCCTGAGGCGCTCATTCCCGTGCAACTCCTCTGGGTCAACCTGGTCACCGATGGTCTTCCCGCCACCGCGCTCTCCTTCAACCCTCCGGACAACGAGATCATGCGTCGCCCTCCTCGCGGTCGCGACGAGCGCCTCGTCACCGGTTGGCTCTTCTTCCGCTACATGGTGATCGGCACGTACGTCGGCTTCGCCACGGTCTGCGGCTACGCCTGGTGGTTCATGTTCTACCACGCCGGCCCACAGATCACCTTCTCCCAGCTATCGTCGTTCCATCGCTGCTCGCGTGAGTTCTCGGAGATCGGGTGTGACATGTTTAGCAACCACATGAGCAGATCCGCCTCCACCGTGTCCCTGAGCGTCCTCGTCGTCATCGAGATGTTCAACGCTATGAACGCTCTCAGCTCGAGCGAATCCCTGCTGACCATGCCCCTGTGGAGGAATATGAAGCTCGTTGCGGCCATCTCCTTGAGTATGGTGCTGCACTTTGCTCTGTTGTATACTCCAGTTCTGCAGGTTAGTTCCATCTCCCCCCTCCTCCATCTCTTTCACAACTAACAATCGGGGAAAAAAAGTCGCTGTTCTCAATAGTCCCCCTCAACTGGGACGAGTGGAAGGCGGTCATCTACATTTCACTCCCCGTGGTGTTCATCGATGAGGCACTCAAGTGCGCCGAGCGAATGTGGTTCCTGCCGCATCCGGCGGTGGCCTCAACAAAGCCCAAGATCGAGTAGAGCGGAGTCGCGTGTATGAGTTCGGTGTGGTAAAAAGGGATAGAAGAAGAGTTGATTCTTTTATTTTCTTTGCTTCGTTTCGTTGTCTCTATTTCTTTTTCTTAGATGGTATTACATTCAATACACTACTGTGCTACTAATCTCCTTGCGTTTGGATCAATGGACTGGGAGATGGTGGGTAGAGAGGACAGAGAGGCGTGTGTATGTTAAAGCTAGAAGTGAACGAATCCAAAAGCATATATCGAATCATCACAGACAGCAACACAGATGTCTAGTTTTGTTTCGGGTAGTTTTTTTTTTGGCAAACGCACACCAGAAGCACCTACACATTTGCCCCCCAATCTCCATCTCCATAGTCCCATCCCAGCCAAGCAATCCACCGATCATCTCGTCGTAAGTAGTATGCAGTGGGGGTGGTGATACGTGTGTATGAGTAATTGTTGGGTACATCTGCCTTTGCCCGTTCTGCTGCTTTAGTCTTGTCTCCCTGTATTACCGCCATTGGTCAGCATATCTTTTCCAGCAGGGTGCGTGCGCGCGCGCGCGCGAGAGAGAGAGGGTGGGTGCGCACCCTTCAGCAACCTCTTGACGACCTTGTCCTTGGTGATGACGTAGACGTGGGCGCCCCAGCCGGACAAAGCGTCCCTGTCGACGGCGTTCAAGAGGGCCTGCGAGCAGGTCTCGAACAGGTCCTCGGGCCCGAGGTCGGGCTCCCACAGGCTCTCGCAGGTGCCGTAGAGCTGGGGGCTCGCGGTGCCGCTGACGATGAAGTCCTTGGCGAAGTCGATGCAGCCGATCGAGTCGAAGCCGCAGATGAACGGCTTGCCGGTGCGCTGGTTGATGCCGGCGATCACCGGCGAGACGAAGTACGCTCCGAACCGCCGCTGGTACAGCGTCGACGACACGAGGTTCGCCATCGTCTCCGGCTCGATCGACCGCTCCTCGCGCAGACGGTACAGGTTCACCTTGTAGCGCATGAGCTCCGACCTGTGGGACGTGTGCGTTACTAAGTCAGTGGCCCTGGGAGGGGACGAGGGGAAACCCACATCGTGGCAACGTCCGTGGCCAGTCCCGTCAACCCCAGATACGCATCGCCGTACGAGAAGATCTTGGGGAAGTTGTTGGAGACTGTGAGTGCCTGCATTCCGAGACGAAGGTCGCATCCGATCGCGACGCAGTCCTTGCCGATCCTGTTTCGACCAATGCGTCCATTAGCTGTCCTCGCCCTCATCATCGAACGAGAGCGGGAAACGTACATCGCGACGACGGCACCTCCGTTTATGCCGAAGGGATCCGGCTACAGAATTGCTTATTAGCTTGTTTGCATGGTTGCTTGTTTTTTGTTGCCTTGGTTTAATACGCTCTTGCTCTCTCTCCCCCGGTGGTGGCACAAACTTACCATTCTGGAAATATGTTCTTTTTGCGACAAAGAGGAAGCTGGCGGAACTCGGAAAGGTGCTCGTGGACGCTCTGGGAGAAGTACGGGACAAGCGTGGGATGGAGCGTGATGGCGGAGGTCGTGCGTGGGATGGGAGGAGTTGAAGCTTGAGGTGTTGCGGAATGAGATAGTTACCGCCAAGACCTTTCCAGTCGGCTGGCTAGCTGAGCCGCAGTGGGTGAGATTATATGAGGGACACATTGCGTCGGAGACTGAAATTCGGTTGACACTACATACTCTTACATTACAGCATTTACATATACGCCTCCATAAGTACAAGGCAGCAGTCGTAACCAACACGTGTTCGTGGTTACAGAGCTCACGCAGGATGTTGTCCAACAGCGCCCTCAAGCCTACAGCTCCTCTCGGAACCGACTCTCCCTTATTCCGCTCGCCTCCCCATCCACCTCCACAATGCCACTGATCTCCGCATTCAGGACTACAGGATTGTCCTTGGCCCGATACAGTGTGTTCCCCTCGGCATCCCTGACGACCGTCGAGGTCTCTACCGTCGTGGACTGGAATAGTGGCACCGCCTCGACGGTGGCGTCCGAGCCGAGGGGCACGGAGACCGCTTCCTTCGTGACAATGGTCTCGGCGACTGACTGTGCGATGATCTCAGAATGCACGGGGGCGGCGGGAGTACTCGGTGCGTCCGCGTAGGCTTCGTGGGAGTCGGCGGAGTCGGCGGCGACGTCGGGGTCGAAAAAGGCGCTTCCGATGCTGCCGCGGTGCTTGTGGGTTTGCTCGAATTTTGGAGTTGGTTCTGCGCTCGGAACATCAGGCTCAGTCGCCGGCTCCGGGTTCGCATTGCTACGTTTACCGAACAAACGTGCATCCCATAATTCGTCGGCAGGTTTCTCCGCACTGTGGGGAGGCGTCGCCTGGCGGCGCTCCTCTTCGGCTTCTGGTGTCGAGGCGGCTGGAAGGGCGGATGTGGGGGTGACCGATGGTTCGGTATGCTCGAGACCTGTCTCTAGCGCTGTCGACGGCCGGGCAAATTCCGAACCAAGAGTGGTAATGCCTGTGCGATCTGCGGTCCTGCTGGAACCGGCTGTGGTGAGCTCTCGACGGTTGTCGGCAGCTTCAACATGCGAGGCAGGTGCTGTGAACGGGCGGGCATATTCGGGGTCCGATCCGGATCTGCCCTTTTCTTTGTCGCCACGAGTCTTGCGGCGGATTCGGGCACGGACACTGTCCAGCGTAGAGGTTTTCTCCGGAGCTGGGGACATGGGAACCGCCTGAACTGCATGATCCGCCGCGACTGTCGTATCTCCACTTCGATCGTGCTCCGAGGACGGCCGGTGGGCGAAATACGTCCTTCTAGCTGCACATGTGCGTCAATTGGATGTTGTGCACGACCGCAGAGCACCAGGCCTACCTTCTGGAACATTTTCATCCCTGTGCCGCTGCGAACCGCCAAAGATCTTTGCGTCTCTGAAGCGGCTCATCCTCCTGTCTCTATCCTGGGCCTTCGCCTCTTTCTTCTCTTGCTGCAGTCGGCGGCGTCCGTCAGCCCTTTCGTCGATGGCCGCGATGACGGGGCGGACGTTCCTCTCCGCAATCCTGTCGATCTCCGCCTGGTCCATATACGCGCCTCCGCCGATATCGACCTGCCCTGGGTGGCGCTTGGGTTGCTCCAATTTGCGCTGCGCGATCTCCGTCGCTCGCGAGGTCCATTCGCCACTGCACACGATGCCCTTCCGTTCCGCGATCTGCTGGTCCTGTAGAGACAGACGGGCCTGCACATTCTTCTTCGCAGCGTTCATGAGCACCAGAGCATCGTGTCCGCGCTTCTGCTTATCCGCGCGTTCGCTCTCTTGATCCAGCGCACGGCCGCGATCCCAGTCACTACTCGCCATCACCCTGCTGGCAGAGCTGAGGGATGCGCGCCGGCCGGGAGTCGGAACGAGGTAACCGATCTTCGCGAGCCGCTCCTCCGCCTGCCGCCGTGCCGCTTCCTCGAGATTCGGGAATGGTGCTCGCCGCGCGGGACGTCTGCTGGGCGGCGTATTGGGGACCTCCTCGCGCTTCGGACGCTCGTTCGCCATGGACACTGCTACCGCGTTGCGGATGTCGGCCTTGTGCTTTCCTGCCGCTGTCTCGCTGTCCGAAGTCGTTCCGAATCCTGAGTCGCGACGCGTTTTCGCTGTAGCGTGTGCGGCAGTAGCAGCACCGAAGACAGCTCCGCCGGCACCGCTATAGGTCGCCGGTGAGGATCCGGCCCGTCTCCGCCCACCCCGGACAGCCCCGAGGGCTCCGCGAAGCGGCCAATCCCCCGCCGACCCATCGGGGGCCATCTTCTCGGGCCTGGGGGGCAGCCTCGATCCGCCGGCCTCCCGGCTCGCATGTGCAAGCGATGCTGCAGCACCCGCTGCAGAGTTCGGGTTCGGCTGCCATGTCGCCACCGATTTGGCCGAGGCGTGTGCGAGCCGTGCAGCCGCTGCGCCTGCCGACTCGGGGTGCGCCAGCCCGGGAACCGGATACCCGGGGAGATTTCGAGGCTCCTCGCGGTGGAGGTAGTGGGCTTCCGGGGCCGAGCCAGGTTTTCGTTCTTTTCGGTGTGTGTCAAGCGGGAGGGTGGGCGGCTTACAGGCGGTGGGCCTGCGAGACTTTGCCGGCGCGGCGGTGTCGGAGCGATCTCTGCCGCAGACGGCGGCGGCGGTGGCGGTGGTGGTGGTGGTGGTGGTGGTGGTGGTGGTAGGGGTGGGAGTGAGCAGCGCGCCATTCGTCTGCGCCGCTTCGTCTTTCCCCTCGGTTCTCTGCGACAGGCAGGGGGCGGCGGGGTCATCGTCCACCGTGGACGTAGACGTAGCTGTGTCCGTCGGCGGACGAGCCCCACCTTCGGCGCTTCTCCCGGCAGCGCCCATACCCGTCAACGTCTCCGCGATCGCACTAAGCATGTCTCCGGCTGTCGCTTCGTTCCGTCTTTCCCCCGATGAATACGGCTGAGTTCTGTCGGACGGAAACAAGAAGCAGGAGCAGGTACATAAACATGCACTCGGGGGCAGCAATAGAATGGGCGGATGCTCCGAGGAAACGAGGAGTTGCGCGCGCACAAGGCGAATCACCGCTGACGATTGGCACGGGCTGATGTAGTGTTGGTATCTACATACATATGCAGCGCTGGTGGCGTGGTGGTGGTGATGTCATGTCAGGGATGACGTCGGGATGCAAGCGAGGCCCACAGTCCATCTGCATTGCGGCCCACACGGAGAAAAGGCATCATGACTCACAAGCGCTTTCTGGGTTTGCCCAACCCCGTGCGTGCGCGCAGAGGGGGGATGCGTCGTTGGGGAGGTGCCGTCCGTCCGTCCACATGTGTATCGAACCGATTTCGGACACACAGAACGGAGCAACACCGCGGGGTCGCTTTCGGGGCGTCCGCGAACACGGTGTGTAGTTAGATGCCACTCAACGGTCTGTAGAGTGCTCAAAGAAGAAGTCTGAAACTACGATGATGTCTGCTCTATTCTATGCTAAAGACTCAACTGGGTAGATATGATGTAGTTATCGGAACTAAAACCGGGCCCGCGGTGCCAAGCCTCTGCCAAGGCGCCAAGGGAAACCATGCTCGATAACTACGGCTGTGTAGCCATTCGGCACGTGTATACTCCGTGCACGTAACACCGACCGCCATGACGCACCCAGTCGGTCCGGTCCGTCCGTTCGCAGAGCGGGGGTTCCACGGCGCAAACGTCGGAAGGACACAAGCAGGCTCGATCCGGCCATTCGCCCCGGAGAGCGGTTTCTCCGCGCCTGCCTGCCAGAACCCGCGGCGCGTGTGCACCAGCACCGCACCAGGACAGCACCGCGGCCGGATTCGCTGCGTGCGTGCGCAGCAGCACGGAATACGAGGACGAAACGCGAGCTGCCAACAGCAGCCACTTGTGGACGGGGTCTGTGCGGAGGGCATCAGAAAGTTGCCGTCCCGGACAGCGGGGGAACGGCCCTTGGGGAGAAGGCTGTGAACGAGTAGATTTCGAACGCTCTTAACGAGCTATGTAGAGTATATAGGGCCCAGCAGTGCCCACCATGACTACTCCGGAATACGAGCAGATAAATACCTTTTCTCTGCCTTGGCACGCGCTTGATCACCAAACAGGAGACCGCGATTCCAAAAGGGAGCCGTGTTTGCCCCTCTGGGAAGCCGAGCTGCGCTAGCATGTGACATCCCTATCCGAATATGTCTCGACCAAAGTAAGTACATACCTAGATCATATGCGCTTCGAATGGACAAACACGGTCCAGGGGAAACAGTGGATCGGGATTGAGCATCAAGTCCGACCACATCCAAAGGGAAAAAAAAAGGTAAAAGAAAAACACTGCGGACCAAAAACCAACCCCTCCCACGCCCAGAAGCAGACCATCCCCATCCTGCAGCCCTGCAGGTATCGAAAGAGAGAGAGAGAGTGCGTGTGTGTGTGCGTGTCCTGCGTGGCCGCCCGAGCGCCTACCTTCGCAGGACGAAACAAGAGCAATCCGGAGACGAGCGGAGCAGAAAGGCCAAAGGGTTGTCGGGCGGCTATGTATTTAGACGGACGTCCAGAAGTGGCATGGTGGAGTACATAGAGTGTACATATCATATGTACATAGAGTAGAGTATCTAGCGGCGGGAGATCTGCAAGATAAGCGAGTTTTTTTTCAACGTATTTTTTTTATTTTTTGCTCTCGCGAAGGCCTTCCTCCTTCCTTCGGGACAAGCATTTCTACCGCGGACGTATCGCGACTCGTCCGGGACACGCCGGACGGGGCTGATAGACAGATACGCCGTGGCTCGACGCCGCGGACCTCTCGCACCTCTGCCTAGCCGTGCGTGTGTGGCGGGAGGAACATAGTAGTTTTTTTTTTCTCTTTTTTTCTCTTTTTTCTTTTCGAAAGTCGATTATTTGAGGCCGGCCTCCGACTCGGCCACAGGTGGTGGGTACGTGCATTCTTCCACTGCTATCTACTTATCTACTTCGCGAAGCGAGGTGAAGATGAACCACATACGCCGCACCTTTCCGCTTCGCTGCCGCCACACGAGACGTCCTCCGCAAGGCACGGCGCGGACAGGGACAGGGAACCGCCATGGGGACGCAATTCGAATCGGCCGCGCCACGTGACGCGTGGCGGTGATGCAAATCCGAACGTCCCCCGTTCCCTGATCACCGGCCACCCGAAGAGCAGGCGCCACGCCCACGATTCGATGCCGCGTGTATGATATTTATTACCGCTCGGCATCGTTGGCGCACCGTGATTGACGGCCCAGCTGCGAGGAACGGTCCTCGCATTCTCTTCTCCCAAGTGAGGAGTAGGGAATGCGGTGGGTGATGGCGGTGGTCATGCAGAATCTGCGGCCTTCTGGACAGCCCCGGCTCCGAAAGGGGGACGAAGATCACAATGCAGAATGCAAATGCCAGGCGGGACAACTGCGAGCAAAGAGGGGGGTGATACGGCCTTCCGGAACGCAGAGTGCGATCGGTACCAACATGCTTGGTTCTGCTAGCCCGCGCGACGCTGGTCACTGCTCTGACGTCGTGGGAGATCGTGGCGAGAGATGAGGTTGGAATAGAGTTCTGCGCGTGCATGCAGCTGCCGGACCGAAGCATCGACGAGCTCGAGATGGAGCTCGGAATCCTCAACCACCGCCCGCTCGCCGACAACCCAAGAACCCAGCAACGTGGGCGGCGGATCGTGTCGACTCTGACGGGGGTGCCGGCGGGGATGCTGGCGGTTGTGTGTATCATGTAGTGTCGTCGTTCGGTATGTAGCGTACCGCGCACGGTATGATACAGTACATACGCAGCGGTTTCAGCTGGATTCCTGCTTTTCCGTGCTGGTCGTTGGCGTGCAGCTTTTCCTTCTGCTTTTTGCGCTATATATATGTGTCCCACGTAGTACGCACCGCGGACCGGCAAACTGCCCGAGAGGAGACCGTTTGCACCTGATCAGCCCTCTCTCGTCACGTTCGACATGTTTGCGAAGGCGAAGCTCGATTCCCCAGTTCGGTCGCGTCCAGGAGAGAAGAGAACCGGAATGGTAGTTGGTTAGTTGGTTGGTCGGTTGTAGGGGAGCAATCCGAAGCAAGATGCGGATAGCGTAGGGATTACTCAATGGATACATATCACGTACATATGACGTTTCTAGATGGTTCTGGTGTGTGTGGCAAAATGCCAAGCGGAAAAAAAGAAAGGAAAGGAAAAGAAAGGAAAAACGGGTTTATATATACATATGTATCTAGCCCGTTGGGATTCCGAGATCTTCGCCCCAATCACGGCTTGCGTCGCTGCATATCGGATGGTGCCGTGGCATGCGTGGACGATGTCATCCCGACATTTTTCCTTTCATGGAGGCGCTGGCGGTGGAAGAAAAAGAAAGAAAGAGAGATAAAGAGATAAAGAGATAAAGAAAGAAAAAGGGAGGGAGGGAGGGAGAGAAAGAAAAAGGGAGGGAGGGAGGGAGAGAAAGAAAAGGGGAGAGAGAGAAAATGAGAAGGGGAGAGAGAGAGAGAAAGAGAAAGGAAGAGAGATGTTGAAGGCTCGGAAGAAAGAAAGCGCTCAAGCCCCGGCATGCAGCCTTACTTTGTTGGTTATTATTCTATTGTATTCTAATTGGGGAGGATCTGCCGGATGAGGCGGACGCTTCTGTTGTTGGGAGCCCCGATATCGCTTTGACGCCTAACCCATGGTGTTTGTCTATGATTGCAACGCGCGAGCGAGAAGGGCGGAGCACTAGGTACTTTTTTCTTTTTTGGTTTATTCGTGCTCGCATCCAGCCTTGCTAGACCATGGCGGCGCACTTTTTATCCAGGTTTCCCGTCCAGGAGCACTAGATACAATACTGGCAGTACTTACTCTGCTGTGCATATCGACATTCTATTCTGCTCGGAACGGTGGGATGGATGCTGCATCTGCGTGCATCAAAGTTCGATTCGTTCCGAGCCAGTAGCAACACCGTTCGAGCTCAACGCCGGAGAATACATACGGTAACCGGAATATGTGGGCAGGTGGAATGTCGAGACCGCCTCGTGTTGGACGATCGTCTCCGTGTGGTGGTGTGGTGGTGTGGTGGTGTGGTGGTGTGGTGTGCGCAGCGGGCTGCGTGGGCGATGGGGTTTTTCTTTCCTTTGGCATGTGGGTTGACAGGCAATCTACGTCAGCCATGGCTTTTGCGTTCCTCTCTGGCGGCAGACCACGACCCAGCGCCAATGCGCAATTCTCCACGATCGGCTCCGGTGAGGGAAATGCGACTGGGGCCCGGCTGGTCGGTGGGCAGGATGCCACGGCCGGGCGCGTGGGATGTGTGGATGGACGGTGGCGTCGCTGGAGGGATGATATGATGGATGATGATGGATGATGATGGATGGATCGGCGCTGTCGGCTGCTCGTTCTCCCGTTGCTGCCCGCTTTCCTCCAACCGGGGTTTGGGTTGTCTGCCTTCTGCTCCTCGGACTCTCCCATCTCCCGCTGGGCTGCTCCTGCTTGCTGCCGCCGCCTACATGTGAAATATGACATGAGCAGGTGCTGCTGCCGCCGCTCCTCTCTCCCAATAGACCCCAATCCGAATCTGCTGGGACCCCCTCCGCTCCTCCTCCTCTTCACCCTGCCTCTTCGAACAAGGACTAGCTGTCCCCGCCGCGGCTTCTTGGCCCCGCCTTCGGTATATCTGAAAGCTCCTCCCACCCCCCGCCTCGGCATTCTCCCAGAAGTATTCGGATCTAAGCCCTCCTTGTCCTGCCATACCAATCAAACTGTCCACTCACCGTTGACGCAATACGATTCTCCTCACCAACTGCCCCCCCCCAACGAGCACTAGCACCGGAGAGACTGCACGGACACCACGGACACCACGGACACCACGGACGACTCTGCTCGCCTGCCTCGTCCTCGGTCAAGCAGAAGAGTCCCGACCTCGGCCCGAAACACACTCCGCATCTCGGCCGTTCCCAAACCCGACGTCATGACGACAACCTTTGTTGCGGCACTGTAAGTTCTAGAGCTTCCCCGAGACCGACTGGCCCCGGACGGGCATTCCGTTGACCGATGCGTGTGTGTTGCTTTCGTTAGGCACCTGCCGTTCACGGTGCAGTCCCAGCCAAAGGGCCAGCCACCCAAGATCTTCCCCAGGCTGCAGGTCCCCACAACCTCCGAGGCCTGTCGTCCGGCGGCCCCCCCGCGGATACTGCCTGCCAACATTGAGACTACCCGCGATGTTCAGGCAACGCCGATGCCCAATCTTTGGGAGAGTCTCGGCCACTCTTCGGTCCCGGCGGCGAACGCTACCAGTCCGACCCCGCCGATGACGCCCGTGACGCCCGGTTATGAGGAGCTGTTCTTTGGAGGTCCCCGCGTCGAGGGAATGCCGCTTGGTTCTCCAAGTGACCCCTCGGTCGTGCCCCGCAAAACGGTAGTGCCAAAACATGCTGCTGTGCGCCCCAAAGCCACGCCGTTTATCCCGGTCGATTTGGAGGGCGGCGCCAGCGAGAAGACCATCGACGACTACTTTTCCATTCCGCTTGCGGAGCGACGGCTGTCAAGGCGTAGGTCGTCCGCGTCCGGCTCGTCGCGCTCGGACCAGGAGGAGTGGACCATCGTGAAGACGGACCTCGGGAACGGAGGGCTGAAGAACGCTGTCGAGGCGTCGGACGACCCCTCGGAGAAGGTTTACGTTGGCACGCTGGGTTTCGGTACCGATGGACTGGACGAGTCGACTAAAGTTGCCATAGAGGGAACTCTGCGCGACCGTCACGAGTGCCTGGTCGCTTACACAAGCGATGCGGACTTTGATGGCCACTACAATCATTACTGCAAAGAGGTTCGTTTATCCACTGCTTGGCGACCGGCGACGCACGGCTGACGCATCGTAAAAATAGGTTCTGTGGCCGGTCTTCCATTACTTGATTCCGGACCACCCCAAGAGCAAGTGAGTGATCATCATTACTATCATTTCATCTGACTATCTTTCTCTTGTGGGGCGTATCACTAATCGAGTGAGCGAGCGCAGGGCTTTCCTGGACCACTCATGGAAGTACTTTGAGGCTCTGAACCGCTCCATCGCCGACGTGATAATTAAGGATTACAAGAAAGGCGACACGGTATGGGTCAACGACTACCATCTGTTGCTCGTTCCCAGGATGGTTCGCGATGCGCTTGGACCGGATGCGAAGATTGGATTCTTCCTGCACGTTGGCTTCCCTTCCTCGGAGATATTCCGCTGTCTTGCGCACCGCGAGAAGCTTCTCATGGGCATCCTTGGCGCTACGCTGGTTGGTTTCCAGACTGAGGAGTACGCTCGCCATTTCCTGCAGACTTGCAGTCGCCTCCTCAACGTTGAGGTCAAGAACGACGGTGTTCTTTTGGACTCTCGGCTTGTGGACGTCATCAGTTTGCCGATCGGCATCGACCCTGGTCAGCTGGAGGAGAAGAGGAAGGAACCCGAAGTGGACGAATGGATGGCGCAACTGAAGCAGAGATACGCCGGAATGAAACTATTTGTTGCGCGAGACAAGGTAGGGTTACCCCCCTCCCCCAGTAACCGACACATTTTCTCTGACAAGATGATAGTTGGACGGTGTTCGAGGCGTGAAACAGAAGTTGTTGGCATTCGAACTCTTCCTGAAGAAGAATCCAGAATATGTCGGGAAGGTACAGCTGATGCTTGCATCTCATCTCGCGCGCGGATGCAGCTGTCTGACCGGATTTTCTAGGTGGTTCTGATCCAAGTTGCGTTGACGACGTCTTCGATAATCGAGTCCCAATCCGCGGTTTTCGACATCGTTACCCGCATCAACTGCGCCTACGCGACACTGGATTACCAGCCGGTGGTTTATCTGCATCAGGACATCACCTACCATCAGTACATTGCCCTCCTCCAGATCGCAGACGCGTTGGTGGTCTCAAGTCTCCGTGACGGCATGAACTTGACCAGTCACGAATTCGTGTACCTGCAAGACAAGAAACACGCACCACTGATCCTGAGCGAGTTTACCGGAAGCGCCTCGGTGTTTGGCGGAGCCGAAATCTCGGTCAACCCGTGGGACCACAGCATGTGTGCTGCCGCCCTCCTTCATGCCCTGACCATGTCGGAAGAGGAGAAGGCCCAGAGATGGAACAAGCTCTACAAGGCGGTGACTGGACACACAGCTGCTCACTGGTTCTCCGAGTTCCTGAAGAAGTTGGATGGTGCTTGGCTAGAACAGCAGCGCCGTGGAAGCGCTCAGATTCCCAGGCTTTCGACGAAATTGCTTGCTGAGAAATACCAGAAGTCCAGAAAGAGGGTGTTCTTCCTTCAGTACGAGGGCACTCTCGTGTCGTGGGGAGGAAACAACACTGTAGTTACCAGTCCGCAGCGCATCCTAGATACCGTTAATGACCTTCTCGAGGATCCTACGAACGTTGTGTACGTCATGAGCTCGAGGACTCCCAAGAATCTAGAGCAGATATTCCTGCGAGTTCCGTACGTCGGCTTGATCGCGGAAGGTGGCTGCTTCCTGCGGTTCTTTGGCGAAGACGAGTGGGTCCGTCTCGCCGACGATGTCCTTCCCTGGAGGGACAGCGTGCGCGATATCCTCGCCTACTACACAGAGCGCACACCGGGAACATGGGTGGAAGAGCGTAACTGTTCGTACATCTGGCACCACGAGAAGGCCGAAGACTCGCTCGCGGCATCTCGACAGGCCGGCGACTGCTGCAACCATGTCAACGACTCGTGCGAGAGCTTCTCCGTCCACGCGATCCCCATCGCTGGCGGCGTGCTCGTCGAGAACAAGCGGTGGAACAAGGCGAACGCGTGTCGCGAGGTCATCCAGCACACCAGGTCGAGGAACTGGTATGTCGACTTCATCATGGTCGCCGGAAACGGCCGCGACGATGAGGAGGCCTTTGAATGGGCCAGCAAGTTTGCCAAGGACGAGGGAATCGAAAACGTCACCACCGTTCGTGTGGGCACTGGACCTACATCGGCGAACGCTACGACTACGGGTGTTGCTGGTGAGTTTTGCTACCCTCATATATATATATATATATATAATATATGTATATCAGTTGTTGCACGCGGACAACGACGCTGACTATATACAGGTGTGGTTTCGGCGCTGCAGAGGCTGGCGACGATCTCCGTTGCCGAGTCCAGGTAACCGCTATGATGGGAAGTCCGCGATGTGCAATCATGGGGTGGCTACCTGTATTTCGTTTGAACTTTGTTTCCTCCTTCTTCCGCATGTTTCGATAACTACATAGGGACCGGCTTCTCTCTTTGTCTGTCGCCTTACCATATGTTGTTTCTACTGTACCATGGTAGTTTTTTTTGTTTTCCGTTCGTCTTTTCGCGGAAATCGGAATGTAACATTCCGGTTGGACTCGCACTGTTTGTGTTTTTTTCCCTTCTTCTGCTTAACGTCTCTTTTTTCCTTTGTTCTGGTGGTTGCATGAGTGCTCAGGGTGGCGCTGTATGATGTGTATAATTATGTCCTTTTCTAACCTCCAATCTCTCGATTCGGTATCAAGGATTTCGAGGATATTCTGGCAGTATCGTACCTACTATAACATATGGTTCCCGACAAGGCCGTGGTTTCTGCGATGTATGTATTGTTGACGACCTTCTGCCAATCCACACATCACGTACTCTACCTATGTGATTGACCATGCGATCACGAGCCACCAGCATCCGCGAATGGGAGCGGCGGGCGTAATATACAGCAGCAGCCAGGGAGCGGGTTAGGTACGGGCGACTCCGAGCCTGTGCGAAAAGGGGGGGATAAAAAATTGTGGTAGTGTTATCATGTCTTGACAAAATGGTATCTAGAGAGTACATATGTAGTTATGTATGGTAGTCGAACCTGTATGGTAAGTATCTAGAGTAGTCGAACCCCCAGACGCTAGTACGTTAGTTTGTGGGTACAGTATTTGCTTTTTTCCCCTTGGATTTTCTTTTCTTTCCCAGGGGGAGCTTCAGGGGACTGCCAGTAGTTACGATTCATCTCTGTAGATAGTGGTGAGAATCTGGCCAATATTAGCGGGGTTTTACGGGTTGCTAGCGACGGTGGGATTTTGCGGCGAGGAGGTTGCTGGCGACGACGATATTATTACTGGTGGTGATGAGACGACGCGGGTTGCTGGCGGCGGTGAGGTTACTCAGATTCCTGTCGACAGTGAGCTTTTTCCGGACCAGGTGATATAGATACCCGAACTTGTTCGATTTCAAGACGGTTTAGCGATGTACCTGAACGGCACGGTACCCTCGAAGGAGCATGCCGCTGTCGTTGCTGAGATGAAGCGGTCAACGTACTCTAGGAAGTCGATCAGCGGCGGACTATGGGAAATCGCGCCGGCTACTACATACTCGAGGCGGAGGAGAAACTCTGGTTTGGCGTTGTGATATTCTACAGCGGGCTGGATTTTTACAGACGGTGCAAGATGTTAGCGATTTGGCCCCACACTGCGCTCGTGGCTCCGCTCCCGCCTTCATCTTCAATTCCTTCATCATCGCTCACCCCAGCTGAAGTCTAAGCTGTCTCGACACCCCCACGGTCACCGAACGTCCCACCAACTGCGAGGATCACTAGCTTTGGACTTACAAGGCAACAGCCCGCGTTCAAGAGCGCGTGGCCATGAGCACCAGAGAGGCAATCATATGAAATCACTCGCGCTAACCCGTTTTGATTTGACGCTAGCTTGTTAGCGTCTGGGCGGTTCGACTATGTACCATATCTACAATAATACATACTCTCTAGTGACATGTATGTACCTAGTATCAACACGGTCAAAACACATGTTTTTCATGTCCTGATACGATACCAATATGCGTGCAGTGGGAAACAAAGTTTTTTTTACCCCCTTGAATTATGCAGTACATAATGTACATACATGTGTACAAAAGCATGCTCGTTGCTTCTTCTGCAGCTCGTCGCTTCTTCTGCGGCTCGTCGGTGCGTACTAGTACTATCTAGTATAGATGTAGGTAGCGGTCCAGTATGTATAGATAGTTCCACGACGCCGAGCGCGTAAAGTAGACGGACATGGCGTGGAACCGTGGAAGAAAAGACATGAAAGCGGAAAGAAAGAGAGAGAGAGAAAACCCCCAAAATTGTCCTTTCTCGGATATAGACATACTATCTACTCTGTGAATATTTGTGCGGTGCGCACCAGTTTCGATTTGTCTTGGAAATCCGCACTAGTCGCTGGTTACCACCCAACTCACATCTCTACATCTCCCCAGAGCATTGATCCACGTCTCCCCCCACCCCTACACTGTTACCACCATACAACAGTACCACCAACCACCACCACCGCCGCCACCACCATGCCGCGTCTCACAAGGAAGTACCGGTCGCCGTCGCCCTCCGACACCAGCGGCTCTGACACCGGCGGCTCTCCGCCGCCGAAGAAGCCGCGGTCCGAATCTCCCGCGCCCGCGCGCTTCTTGCCGCCTGCGACCGACAGTTCCGGTAGGCCGATGTTCAACCGTGTCCAGATTGCGAAGCACAAGAGCGCGGGTGCGGGCGAGGCGGGGAAGAAGAAGGACAAGGACAAGGACAAGGACGACGACGATCTGTTGAGCTTCTTCCACCGCGCCCGGGGTCCAACGAAGGCGGAGCTGTCGAGCAGCGATGACGACGACGATGGCGAGCTCCGGGTGGCCCGGAAGAGCAGAGGAAACCAGAAAGGAAAGGGCGGGAAACAGCGACAGAAGCGCGAGCTGCGCAGCAGCGATGAGGAAGGGCGCAGACGTGAGAAGCAACAGTTGAAGGAGCGGTATGTTCCGCGCTTCTCCCGGGTCGGCGGTTGTGGATGGAGGGGAGACTGATACGTGTGGGGCGTAGGTTCTCGGAGAAGAAGAAGGACTCGGAGGCTACCAAGGTGAAGAAGGGGACCAAGCCTAAGCCTGCGTCTGAGCCGACGACGACATCGCCGCTGAATAAGGTCGTCGCAGTATCGTCCGACTCGTCACCGGAGCCGGAATGCCGTCCTCCTCCGCCCAAACTACCGTTGATCCGGCGGACCGCCGCCCCTGCGCCTCCGCCTCCACAGGAGCCGCTGGCGCCGGTGATCAACCTCCTCATCACGTCACCCATTGACGGCGCGACGGCCCTGATAGTCAAGCGGAGGCTAGACCAGACGCTGAAGGAACCGCGGTTGCACTGGTGCCATGTGCAAGGCTACGGCCCCGAGCAGACGGCGTCGGTGTTTCTGGTCTGGAAAAAGCGCTTCCGGATCATGGATGGGACTAGCTGCAAGGGCATCGGCGTCAAGATCGAGGATATCGATAACATGTTCGACGAAGACGGCGTGAATAAGGGACACGTTCACTTCGAGGCCATGACCGAGGAAATCTTCCGGAATGTCCGGCAGGGGCTCCCACCGAGCGGCGTTCATGAGGTTGACTCGGATGGGGAGCACGGCGGTGGCGATGACGACGACGACGATCACCCACAGGTCTCGTTGACATTGCAGGCTGGTGGGAGGAGGGGCGAGGCTTTTAAGATCACGGTCAAAGTGGTGAGCTTTACCTTCCGATGGAGGGAGGGGGCGTGGAGTCGTCGGAATTGCTAACGTGTAGTAGTCGTCTACTGTTGCATTCCTCATCCAGCAGTACAAGAAGAACCGCAATGTGGAGCCTGGCAAGGAGGTCAAGCTGAGTTTTGAGGGGGAATATCTCGAGCCCCAGGACAAAATTGGCGATACGGAGCTCGAGGACGACTGCATGGTCGATGTCATCGTCTCGTGAGACTGGGACGAGCTTGCCAGCTACTCTCGCTACTATGCTTTGTCCGTTACCTAGATATTCTTGCATTTCGACCGGCCGCGTTTTGGTTTTTCCCCTATGTCCCTTCGTCTTTTCTTCCCAGTGTGATTTAATGTGTAATATTAATTCTTTGTACCACCCCGGCTCCATCTTTTCATCCGCAGCGACTGGTCCTTCTACCCCAGAGTCCCACCATACAAATGCAGCTCGCAACCTTCGCACCTTGCAAGCAAACGCCATACCCAAACCATGCAATGCCCAGTAACAGAGAAAAAAGAAAAGAAAAAGGCCTGTAAGAGAAGAGAAGAGAAAATTTGATACGGTTCCGTCAGTTTCACACCATCGGCGTCGGAGTAGGTCCATCGTCGCTCGAATCACTAGCAGCCCGACGAGCCTCCCGCATCTCGTACCGCACCTCCTCCTTCGTCCTCGCCGCCGGACGCAGATCGAAGAAGAACGAGAGGACGTAGAACGTGAAGGCGAACGCGATCACTGCCGCCGAATCCGTCAGCAAACGAGCCAGCACACCTTCAGAGGATGGGCGCGTGGGGAGGGGGGGGGGGGGGGGGGGGGGTGAAAACAAACCCCA